>Ga0326513_10002499_pt1 | contig 13605 bp, 34 predicted proteins | sample 2_2465_0518_D_FD_203654 | JGI IMG/M metagenome (GOLD analysis project Ga0326513, IMG submission 203654) | Bovine rumen microbial communities from UC Davis, California, United States - 2_2465_0518 | ecosystem: Host-associated > Mammals > Digestive system > Stomach > Rumen | place: USA...
TCGGCTCGGCGTGGTCTGTCATTGGGATTCTCGGCGCGGTTTCTGCTCTTTCAATCGGGTGACGGTTTCGGGGATCCTCGGCGGCTCCTCGTTCTGCTGGGGCTTCTGCCTCGGCTCGGCGCGGTCTTCTGCTGACGTTCTGACGGCTCCGGCTATTCGTTCGGGCTGTCCGTCCGTGGTGGACATGGTGCGCGGTCTGTTCTGCCTTGTGTTCGGCTGGCGGCGGCTCCATGTGTTGCAAATTGTGACGGCATGAAACGGAAAAGTAACACTTGTTTGAGTGGATAAAGCGCAAGGCAATAGGCAGAAATGTCATTATCGGAACGGTTGGCGCGATTTTGGTACAGAAAATTTGCTTCTCGATCCCAGGCGTTTACCGAAAATTTGAGTTTCGCCAAAGTCTTGCAACAAATCCATGTACGCGCGCATACGAAGAGCCACTGGCAGAAAACGGAAACGGAAAAATCTCACGATCCGAACGGATTGACCGAAGTTGAGTTGACCGACCAAAAACTGTGCAACTCTTATCGCGCGGCTGAATAAATCCTCGGCTACGGAATGGAGTTGACCGAAACCGCAAAAACTCTTATCGTGCGGCTATAAAAGTGGCTCCGGCTCCAATGCTGACCATAATTATAATATCGGCTCCGCTGTCAGTCAGATTTTAGCTTTGACCTCGGTTCGTGATTCAGACATTGATTTTTATATGTCGGACTTGACCTCGGCTGAAAAATCTCAAGACTGCTGCTCGGCTCCGCAGATTTTAACTTGGCTCTGACCATGACTGCGATTCGGATTGACATAATTTTGCTGACATTTGGCTTGTCTGATTTGGAGTTGACCAACTCTTAATAGTAACTCTTCTGCTACTGACTCGGAGTTATTTGGAGTTATTCGGCGTTACTGACTGTTATTGTCAAGACTGGATTTGACCTCGGTTTGACCTTGGAAGTCAAAAATATAGGAATGTCAATGGAGATGAAGTGGAGTTGGAATGGACTTGGAATGGAGTTGGAGAAAACTTGGAAATGACTTTGATTATTAATAAAGCGAAGTTGACCAGGGTTTAAAAAATAATAATGCGAAGTTGACCACCTCTTAAAATTCAAGTTGACCACCTCTGCAAAAAATGAAATGTCAAAAACACAAAACTCAAGTTGACCAGGAGTTTAAAAAAACTGAGGTTGACCACGGCTTTAAAAAAATCTCAAATATGAGTAACTTAGTAGTTGACAGATACTTAAATATGAGTATATAATAAAATCATCAAAGGAAAACAAAAACTCAAGTTGACCAAGGGTTTAAAAGAAAAGGAGAAAAATAATGGCAAGACTACTTAAGACCACGACAGAAACCTACGAAGCCGGACTGTGGCTTGTAGACATCGAGAAGAAGCACACCAAATGGGGCTTGGAATACGGAGCGTGGCTCTACAGAAAGCAGAGCGGAATCAAGCGGTTTATGGTGGGCATGATGGCAAAGGACATCAGCAAGGAGAATTTCACAGATTACATCTTTGACTGCCTCAGATTTGATCGTGATGGTTACAAGGCAGACTACGATGAGATGATCGCCGATGTCGAAGCCGGAAACATGAGACGGTTTTAGGAAGAGAAAGGGGCATGAAGCAAAAGCCCAAGTTGACCAAAGGAGTAAAGAAAATGGGAAAAGAGAGAACTTACAAATTCAAGATGAACAATCCGGCTGGCACGATTCCGAAGGATGGTTTCAGATCAGAAGTAACGGAAGGACTACTGCTGATGCCTCGGCTGATGCGTCCGAAGGAGTTGGAGAAATACGATTTGGTTGACCTGAACAAAGGTTTCTCCAAGTTGACCATTTACAGATCGTCAATCAACATGAAGCAGACCAAGTTGGCAGAGTTGACAGGATTCTCACTCAGAACGATTCAGGGTTGGGAGTTAAGAGGACTCAATGAAGCATCTGCATATAAGGCAGTTAAAGTTGCTGATGCGCTCAAGTGCAACGTCAAGGATTTGATGGAAGACTACTGATAGGAAGGGAGACAACATGAAAGAATACACCATAGACGAAAGCAAGTTCACAGAAACCATCTACAGTTACGGAATGAGGCTTAGAGGGTTCTCGATAGGATGCCAACCGATGAAAGGACTCCTGTTCACGGCTGATGACGAATCCGGCAGATACCACGACTTACTGGTATACAACAGGAAACTGACCGACAAGGAGTTATCCGACTATGAGTTGGACTACATCGGCGAGGGCAAGATGAAGCCGACCAAAGTTCCGCACCACAAGAATTAAAAACGGATTTGGCGGGGATAAATTTAAGATAAGGAGATGACATGAAAGCAAAGTATCTAGGCCGTTACATACAAGTTGAGAAGCATCATGAAGCCACGGTGCTAATTGACGGCAAAGTAGTTGTACGAAGAATATACAAGGATGAAGATGGTAGGCGATTCATCAAGCGCAGAGATGGCAGTCTTGCTCTGGTGGTTTCCAAGATTGGGGATAACATGGTTTTGTGTAATTGGCATCACAACTACGAGTTAGCATAAATCCAAGTTGACCACGATCCAAGAGTCGGTATCAGAAATGGTATCGGCTCTTTTCATATGTGTACAAGCCTGTGTAGCGGTCGTAGAGGCGTGTTTAGACCAAATTGGATAAATCCCACCTATGCGAATGAAAACCGCTCTCTCGCCCCTCTCAGAAGCCTGTGCGCTATAGATATAACTAGATGAGTAGACATTCCATTCGGGCAAAGAAAAAGACTCCCCAAACGGAGAGCCTAATTCCACATTCAGAACTTATTAGATATATAGATTCAAGAAGACAATACTGCTGCCTCGGACAAAAGTCAAGTTGACCAAGGGTTATATTTTACTGCCACTTGCTAGGATTCGGATTGTAGTCCTTGTTATCGTATTTACCCTCAAGTACCTTTACCATGTTATCTTCCACCAAAAACCATTTCAGTGATATTGGATTCGATTTGGATGTCTTGCCAAGGAGATAGTCGCTGGCTTCAATTCGTTTTACTGCTTCAAGCACTTTAAGCCAGTCATGTTTGATGACAAGGTTATCTATTGCAGTCTTCTGCCATTCTGTAAGTTCCGTGATCTTTTCAACTCCATACTTAGCATATTGATTCCATTGTGATATGAAGTCCTGATAGACATACTTTCTCAAGTACCCATCCCCAATGACTTCATCTTCAATGCCCATATCACTATCTATCACTCTATCTGTTTCTCTACCACTATCTGTATCTATATCTATATCTCTATCGGGTTTCTGTGGGTTTTGTTCGGTTTTTTCTGAAAACCCAAAATAACCGTTCGGTTTCTGTGGGTTATCTGTGGGTTCTTCTTTCTTAGGTCTTCCACCGTTAGCACCGTTTTCTCTGTTCTTCCGGCACTTGTCCACATACTTTTCGGTATCACGGACAATGGTATCACCAATGCCAATAAACGAAAGTTCAAGTGCGAGGTCATCTGAAAAGTCGGGTTGCTCTCCTCTCAGAGCCAGTGCAAGGATCGCTTTAAGCAGTCTGCCAGCTTGTGCATCGTCCATCTTCCGAACATACTTATCCCAATCGAAGTAGAAAAGAAATGACTTCCTGTTGTCGAGAATGTCCTGTCTGATGTCCATAAAAAAAGTCCTCTCTTGCCGATTCCGTACACAATCGTACTTGCAAGCAAACAGAGAACGTGCTAATCTACCCATAGAATATGAGCGTTGGGAATCCTCACTTCTCAATCGCTTGGAGTCTACCTATCGGCAAATGGGTAGGCTCTTTTATTTTGTAACCGTGTGAAATTAAAAAAGGGCAGTAGAATAATCCACTACCCTTAACACCCTTATACTATCATATGGATAGTACAGTTACAAGCAAAAATGAAGTTGACCAAGGATTACTTTCCCGACATCAAAGAATACAACCAAGCAGATAAAAACGCTCCTACAACAACTCCAACAACAACTCCCATAAATCCGATGTTGCTAGTCTTTCCTACCATCGGCTCAATGCTCATAGCCGTCTTTACTGCTCCCTCTGCTACTCCTCTTAATACTTCTGCTGTCATGTTGGCTCTCCTTTCGGTTTCTTCTTACCGCCGGAATTACGCATCTCCGACTCTCCATTTAAATATTCTTCAAATGTTGGCACTGACCAAAATATAAAATTGTTACACCACCTCTGCAATTTACGATAAATTTGGTCACAATGTTCTTTGTCGTAAATCATCGGATATGGGCTTATGTTTAACTCCCTACAGAGTTGGATTCGGTAAATATCTTGTTCGAGTGTCGTATCGAAGTTGGTAAGGATGTATACCATTACATGACCTTTGCTTCTGCTCAGTCCAGTCTTGGCTACAAAGTCTCTGAGTTTCGGTTCAATCAGATCCTTATCTTGCCATCTATCAAAAGCAAAATGTACACTCTCCAATTTGATGTTTTTGAGGATCTCCAAATTCCTGTCGTTGACCAACCGAATATCTAGCCCTTGGTTGAAGTTGACTCTCGCCTTGCTATCTGCCAACTGTTGAAGCAACTCCATGTGATTCGGACAAGCAAGTATGTTTGGGTCACACAGGACTATGTTTCCTTGACCATTCCAAAACTCCGATAGGCTATCTGCGACTTGTCTACTGCATCGGCCTTCCTTTGCAGCTACATGGCAGAATCCGCATCCCCTCGGACATCCTCTTGTTAGGAATCCGTATGCGGTCTGCTTCTTGAGCGGTAATCCCCATCCAGTCTGTTCGGGATACAATGAATAGTCGGGATAACAATGCTCTACCTCATCAGGCAATGGAGCGTCTTTATCGGTGTCGTAGACCTCTTTGCCATCCACCAATTTGATGCAGTATCCGCTTCCCCCCTTGGAAACTTCCTTGGCATAGACAGGATGTTCATAATCAGGAGTGAACGAGAACACTTTCGACATATACACCTTGTCGTATTCATCCATCAGCCCTATCCAAGGGTCATACCATTCGACCGAATCACCTTGCTTCTTGTGCCACGCTGATATTTTCATCAACGGCAGATTAGGATAGTTGTGTCCGTCTACGTCAATTAGTCCGATTCTCGTGTTGACTCTCCTTTCCTTTCTGCAACAAAAACACGCCGTAATTCTATAAAGTTCCTGAGTGTTCGGTATTGCCACGATATAAGAAATGAGTAGTGTAGCGTCTTGTCTGTTTTCCCAAACTTCACGATGTAAAATTCAGAAGGGCAATATTCAAAATCCTCGATTCCACGAATCACTCTACCCCTCTTGTATTTTCGCTTGCTCATTCCGACCTTCCTCTCGTTTGCATTCGTCTGTTCCCTCAAAGTGCATGAAGCTCACAATCGTATAGTGCTTATCCAGTGCCTCTTTCGTCAGCCTAGCCCTAAAGCACTCCATCGGGCAGTCATCACTATAGTCCATGCAATGAGCATAATCATGATTCATGTTGACCACCTCTACATTTCCACAACTGCATTAACCGCATCTTTATACTCGTCAGGAATCTCACCATGTTTCTTGACGAATCCATCTAACATAATCTGCCGTAGCTTCTTGTTCTCGACAAAAGCCAGTTTCTCAATCAGCAGATTTATCTCGCTCTTCAAATCCATTCTGACCACCTCTGTTATCAATCATCTTGTATCCGCACTCAGGGCAAAATCTAAAGTTCGGATATATCATGTGTGTGCCAAAAATCCATTTGCAATTATGGCATCTGTAAAGCGGATTACCGCCTGGACTAAAACCGCCATGATGCTCGACTTCCCAATACGATTCCTGTCTGCCGTCAGCAACGATTCTATCCTCTCCGACAGTTGGCATTGAGTCTACGACTTCTTTTATCTCATTGAGATTGAGTTCCCAAGTCTCTCCAAGTCTGTACCTCTTGCTTTTTTGCCCTTTGATGACAAATTTACCGATTAACTCATCGGCTCTGATTAATCTCATGTTGACCACCTTCCCAACCTAAACGCTTTAGCAATAGCCCAAAGTTTTCGACCGTTGCTGGCGTTTCTAATGTTCTTGTCGTTCCAAAACTACAGTAATCAGATTTTCTCGGCTGAACCAACAGACCTCTCACACAATAGGCATCGTTGTATTCGCCAGCCTCTCGGTAACATTCACATTCACCGCACCTTATGAGATTGACTTCTGCCTCTGCCTCTAAAATCCTGTCCTTGGCAAAACGATAAAGTGCATAGCCAATAGGATCATCTGTGTTGAACTCCTCTAGCCTGTCCAAAAGTTTAATGACATCAACGAGTCTCATTCTGACCACCTTCCTTTTCACGCTTTAACTTTTCTATAATCTTATCTATGAAGTCCTCAACACTGTCACAATCAGAACAGTCAGTTTCATCAATCAGCTTACACATTGCTCCCACAGATTCCATGTCTACTGGTGGTTTTATGCACCGAAGCATATCCAACTTTAAACCTTCCTTAAAGCCATCATCCTTTGGAGTAGTCTCGAATAGTGGATACAGCCAAAACGACAGTTCATCAAATTCCATGTTGACCATCCTTCCATTCGTGTTTCTCGCAAGTGTTATAAAACCATGTGTACTGCTTGTCCTTGGAGCAGAATCCATCGCACCATCGACCATATAAGTCTAAATCTGATTTGACGTACTTCCGCTCCGTGAAGAACTTGCAGTTATGGCATCTAGGTTTGTTTGCCAAACTCACTTCTTAGTGCCTTTCATAATCGCCTTGACTATTCCGCTGATGACTGTGGAAATGACAATCAGCACCATCAGGACTAAGACGATAGGCCAAAGAAGAAGTACACCATAGTATCCGCTTTCTTCGGGATCGACTCGACCTATTCCGTTGATAATTGCTCCAATCAGCAGATACATCGCTACGTATCCGATAATCTGAAAATCCATATTGACCACCCCCTAATATTTCATCCACACGATCTTGCCACACTTGGAACACTTGTATGCCAACTTGTCACCGCCGTATACTCGGCTGATGTCGTTGTACTCATTCTTCATAAGCACAAAGTCGTGTCGGCAGAATCTCTGTCTCAGCGACCGCACAATCCGCTTAATCATTATCACTGTCGGCATTAACATAAGCCTCAAACCCCCATTCCTTGACTTGCTCAGGCGTAAGGATCGAATAGTCAAACATCGGATTCTTCTTGGTCAGACCTCTCTTACGGTAAATCGCACCGCCACACCAAAAGCAGTAGCACACCTTGGGTACGTCCCTCGACAGATAGTACAGTTCAATCTTCTTCCGGCAATGAGGACAATGCTCTTCTTCTGCCTTGCCCTTAATGTATGTCGGCGTTACCTTGAGTGACCTCTTGACCTTTGTGGCTGGAACACTACGGATAGCCCACTCGGATTCTTCCTTGTTGCGTCCTGACCTCATAGCCAAGATTGCTTCTTCCTTGGTGATATAACAATTGTTCTTCGTTTTAATCATTTCTGTCCTCTCTCTTGATACATCTCACAGAAGTCCACTGACTCGTTGACAAGACCGCTCATATAGACCATAGTTCCCTCTTCCGGTACAAATGCTGCACAGATGAAACCGTCCATCTTCTTGTGTTCGACTTCCTTGAGTTTGTAGTGGTAATTCTCAGCCGAATAGTGGAATTTACATGAATTGCAGTTCCTCGGCTTGCACCCCTTATCAGTAATCAGCATCGGTTTTCCTCTCCTTGAGTATCTCAACCATCTGCTCCAAAAGCGCAATCTGCTTGTCCATCTTCTTGTTCATAGAACGAAGAATTTTAACCGTCTCTTGGGTATTTTCTTCAACGGTATACAGTGCCTCTGACTGGTTGTATGTCAAACTCACTCCGACCACCTCTTTTCGATTTCTTTCCTAGCATCCTTTGTGGCATTAAAGGCGTTTTCGTAATTCTTCGGGCTGACGTTCGGATTCGCTGACAACTCTGCCAATCTGACCACGGTATCTGCCATGAGTATGTCTCTTATGTCGGCAAGCACCTTGGTTGTGTTCTTGTCTACCTCAAGCCTCTCTCGCTCAACCTCAAGCATCTTCTCGTTGATAAATTTCTCTGATAATGCCATTTCAATTCCTTTCTTCCGTTAATCCGATGAGCCAATCGGCGGTAACTCCAAATCCTCTGCTCATCATTGCCAGTGAGTAGATTCCAGGCTCACGATTCCGAAACACGTAGGACTTAATCGTGGACTCCGGCAGTCCTGTGACTTTCGCCATGTCGGGATACGACCAGTGGTGTTCTCGCTTTATGAATAGCAGTCGGCTCTTGAATATGTCTTTAGTCCTCATTGCTTTTTACCTTGTAACCGTTATGGTACAATTCATCCCAAAGCCAATATGTCCTACCTCTCGTCCACTCAAGCCATTGACATGTCGGCACAAAATAATGGATTTCGCCATTACTCAGCCTTGTTCTGAAATAGTCGAATCTCTTTGTGTCAACAATCATGTCTCGGTTCTCTTTGCAGAACTCTTGCCACATCCAATGTGCATTAGGGTAGTTTGTCGCTCTGTGGGCAACTATCTTCTCAACTGGACTTCTCATCGCTGAACCACGCTCTCGATTTCTTCCTCACCGATGCAATTCAGCGAAAGTGTATGCCCCATCTTCGTAGGAACGGCAAGGTCATACATGACACCCTTCTTCCTGTCTTTGGGATCAATGCTCACTCTTATGACTTCTGCTTTGACATACACGCTCTCTCCAAGTTCAAATTTGCTCTTCATGTTGACTCCCCTTCCATGATCTCAACCGCCTTGTTCAGATACCAACTCGCCTTGCGGATGTCCTCATCACCGTTCTTGGAATTATGTCTCCAAAGGTACTTGAAAGCATTGCAAACACAAAAGTCTTTGACCGCTTCATCTCCCTGAGTCTCCCTCATGGCATCTATGCACTCGATACTAGTAGAAGCATAGTGTTGAGGTCTTTCAACCGCATCGTACTTAGACCCATGTGTAGGCTCGTGTGTGGCGTGTAGAGGCGTTTTTGAGGTATCCGTGGTAGATTCTCCCATCTTGCTCTTTTCGTGGCTCTCAAGGGCTTCTACGCCTTTTGCGTAATCCTCGTCAGTCAACTCTTCCTCTGCAATGTTGCAAACGTCAAAATCCTGACATGGGCATCCAAAACAAGACTCGCCTTGTTTGTTGCACAACTCATCCATTCTCTTTCTCAGTTCTGCTTTATCCATCTCTCACCTCAAAATCTGAAATCCGGCTTCACCACTCTCAGCCTCGCTTTGAATATCATCTGATTACGTCTGAGCAAATCTTCATCACTACACTCAAGCGTTAAATTCGGAATTATCGCATCGGTAATTTCTGCCGCCATGTCTTTGCGGATAATCTCGTCCATTGGATAGCCAAGTTCCTTCATGTTTTGATATTCCATGTATCCCATTGCCCTCTGCACTCCATACACGGCAAATGGGGCTGGAACGCTGACAACCTTAATGGTGTGAGACATCTCAGGATAAGGCTTCATGTACTGAGTACCGCAGTAAGGGCATCTGTATGTTGTCGGATTTACAAACCCACCACAGTAGTCACATCTCAACGCTTCTGTTTTCATCGCTTACCTCGGTCATCCAATAGCAACTCTCGCAACTCTTATTCGTGCATCTCTCAGGGCAGTCAGTCTCAGGACAGTCACAACAACGAATGGAGTATTCATGCTCTCCGGCATTGCAGTCGTTGTACATACAGAGTTTAGCCATCACTTGACCCCCTCTCGATTCAGTTCGTCAGCCATTCCCTTTGCCCACGGCTCACAATCGAACGTACCTCTGCGCTCACCAGTGATCGTATTCTCGACAAAGTAAGTCAGAACACCCTTGACATAATCGCAAGTTACAGTCCAAACATTCATGTTTATCCCCCTCAGATTCTTAAGTCTCCGATAACTCTGTGCTTCTTGGCATGAATCTCGCCATACATATCAATTCCAACCTCATCGCTGCATTGCTTGAAAATATCCAAATCCTCAAAGAGCGATTCGTTGTACAACTCCTGTGTCCATGTGATGATGTCGGCAATCTGCTCTTGGGTGAATCCAAAGTGTCGGCTCAAGACTAACGCAAAGGCTGCATAGTTCCTAGGCACAATGTTGTCTACCGCAGTTGCGATTCTAGCCGTGTTGTCCTCTCGATCCTTGTACTGCCTAGCGTGTGACCGCATCAGGCTTGCTCCTGTGTTGTAGTATGCTTTTCGGCTCATTTTCCCACCTCTGCTCCTGAAACACCGTTGCATCTGATTGCAAACTCAAGTCCGGCGATGCGACCCTCAAGCCTTGCAATTTCTCTTTCTTTGTACTGGATATGATGACTCAACTCTTGGACTTGCATTTTTAATTCTTTGTTTTCGCACTCAAGTTCTCTGCACACTTGCTCATAGTTTGGTCTTGAAGTTTCTTCGCTCATTCCTCTTCTCCCATAATCTGTTTGACATAAGGCAGTTTCTTGAACTCTTCGATTAGGCAATCCCATTCAAACATTTTGTGTCCGGCTCTCTGAGAAATGATGTTGAAGATGTTTTCATAGTTCAGAGTGACCGTAGCTTTGAGGTTGTAACCCATCGGCAGAAGGTCAATCATGGCTCTCCAATACTTCTTTTCATGGGTTTCGTTGAACATGGTTCTCAGTCTCTCAAGTTCCTCAAGAACAATGCTGAACACCTCTACAGTCCTACCGCCGACCTCACTGATACCCTCATGGGAGAAATCGTCAGGTTCAAAACTCTTGACATGGATTCTGTGCATCTTAGAACCGCTATTTCTGACAGTGCCAACCTTATATGTGTCCAATTGCGACCATACCGTATGATTCGTGGTAATATCCATTCCAACATAAATCTGCCTTGCGTACTTCCTGTGCGAAGATCCGGCCTTGTAGAGCCTCTTCATAAGTCCTAAGTCATTCTTGCCAATGACATACTCACATTCGACTGCTAGACAAGCATCCCACCTTCCATCGGACTCATCCCATCTGTATGCACTGTCGCTCTTATCATGGCTATTAAGCGCATTTCGCATTGCCCTTACTGCGGTTTCAAATCCGGCTACTTCTACGTTTTCGACTTTAATCACAATACTGCTCCTTCCTTGGCCTTGTGCTTATTCGCTTTCTTCCTCTGCTATGAACCGCCTTGTACTCGTCAGGCATTAGTCTCTTAAATGTTTTTCCAAACCAAATATCGTTGAATGTGTTTTCGTTTAGAAAGTTGAACATTTGGTATACATCGTGACGGCTAAGTTTTTCTTCTGCGTAAAGTTTTCTGATTTCCCAAGCACAATCTCTCGCCTTTTTAAATCTCGCATCCGCATAGACTTTTCGCTCGTTTCCGGCAATGCGATGTGCCTTGTGTCTTTCTTCTGTATAGACATCTTTGTGAATTGAACTCCATGTAGAGCCTCTCCAAATATTGATGAATGTTGGATACGCAATTCTGTCTGCGTACTCTTTGTAAACATCATTGGGATCACATACCATCCGATATTTTTCTCTAATGTCGAACACATCTTCATTGGTAAGCAATGCGTTGCCGTGTTCTTCTCCACGGTTAATCGGCCCACCATATGCCCTGTCAGTGGAGTTATATCCATTTGCAACAGAATCGAATTTTGTAATGAAATACGTTTCCTTTTCCATCATTTCGGAAAGGCTAGATGTTTCATAAATCAACTCAACTGTCCAATCCTCAAACTCGCTCGATCTCAATGCTTTATAAAAATCAGAGTTTAAATTGGCATCATTGTCGTTAGCTGAGTGCCGGAAGTGTTCGCACATCCTCATAAACACATTCTTGCTTCTGCCGATATAACACTTGCCCGTCTTCGTGTTTTCAAACTTGTATATTCCACTTTTGTCACGCAGATGCTCATAACATGAATAGTCGTGCAGCGGTTTCATTTGCTCCCCCTCTCAAAAATCTCTGCACTTGATCTTGACCATGATTCTCTCGCCAGTTCTGCTGAACATCTGAACCATCGGTCTGCCTACGATACCTTCCATCTCGGCATCTCTGAGTACGGAGTGTGGATGAGTCTTGATAAACTGAACTCCCTGTTCCAAAGTTCCTCTGAACATGTATGGAGCAGTCTCGATTTCAAATATCTCAGCAATGCAGTCAACATTGGCTTGAAGAAGCCAGTAGCCATCGACCAAGACATCGAAGAGACGGAAATTGACATCGCCGTACAGTTCACCGCCCTTCTGAATCTTCTTGCCGTAGCCCTTGCCAAACAGGATCACTTCTTTCTTGCCGAATGTCTGCTCAAACAGTTCTTCCTTGGACTCACCGCCAAACAGTTTCTCAAGTTTCGCAAGCAGATGTGCCGGAATCTGCGCTCTGTCGGTTCTTTCCATGAAGCTGACCCTGTAGCCATCCCAGCAAATCCTGATGTTGCATCCGTCAAGCTTCTCTTCAAATTCCCACATTGCATCTTTCAGATACTCAAGTTCGGGAGAACTATACTTGCCCTCGATCAGTTTGTTCTTGCCAAATGTCTCTCTCTTAAAAATGTTTGGAATCTTTACGTACTCTGTCATTTTTGTCACCTCTCCTCTAAAACTAAAATATCTTCCATGCTCACCTGGAATACGTGGCTCAGTCCTACAAGGTTGTCTACACTCGGTAAGCCTCTGCCTTGTAACCACTTGTAAATCGCATATAACGACCCAAGATTAAGTTTCCTTGCTATATCCTTAACCGTGATATTTCTCTCATCCATGAGTTTTCTCATGTTCACGCCTGTTGCCTTTACATCAATTATTGGAATCATATTTATCACCTCTTGTATCATCCAATGGATAGTACACTCTGTTGCAAAAATAAAAATCAGTCTCGGCTTGCAGCCATAAGTCCGGCGATGATGAATCCGACTGTACCGCCGACCCATACGCCAAGTGCAAATGTAATAATCGTGTCAATCATGTTTGCTCATCTCTATCATCTTCATATCGTCAGCAATTCTCTTGGAATAAAACCAGTTTGTCCAAGGACTGTAAGCCCAATGCTTTGTGCTATATACATTCTTGTTCCACTCGGCTATATCCTTAATCACATCTGATTTTGACACATCCTCATACTCCGATTCGACAATCTCCTGACGTTCGCAGAGTGCTTCGTACTCGATCCTGTTTTTCTCGATTGTGGCATCTACTCCTACGTGAGCGCAGATGATGCAAATTGCCATAATAAACGCTGTAAGCCCACCGCATACAGTGAGCAGAAGTCCTATCAAATAGACAACGCCCTCGTATTTATCTTTTTGAACCATCCAAACTCCAACTGGAATCATTAACATTGCGATAATTATCAAAATCATTCTGTCTCGCTCCCTTCTGCTTCGATTACTGTCTCTGCATCAATTTCTAACTCGCACAACTGCTCGCCGTTGACTATATGATATCCGTCAGCATCGTGGTATCTAATTTCCGTGATTGTTTTTTCGGCTATCAGCCGTCCGTGCGGAGGCAGTTCAACAGCTTTAAACGTTGCATAATACGGCGGATTTCCAATCGGCATTGTTACACATTCAATTCTTCCGCCTTTGAAGTGTAGTCGAATGTCAACATATCCCTCTTGTGGCATCGGCATATCTTTCCCAA
>Ga0326513_10002501_pt1 | contig 13594 bp, 28 predicted proteins | sample 2_2465_0518_D_FD_203654 | JGI IMG/M metagenome (GOLD analysis project Ga0326513, IMG submission 203654) | Bovine rumen microbial communities from UC Davis, California, United States - 2_2465_0518 | ecosystem: Host-associated > Mammals > Digestive system > Stomach > Rumen | place: USA...
CCTTGGTTTACGGGACAGTTATAAGTATTAAGAACAAAGGGCATCATGTTTGGCATAGTTCAAACCTCTGATGCCCTACTCTTTTCTTTGATTACAACAAGCACGACTGAGGTGAAAAAATGAAGAGTGCGGTGGAGTATCCGAAATATAAGAATAAGGTGTATAGCTAATGAGTAGCAAAATTCCCGATGTCCACCAATTGTTGTTGTAAATTACATAGGATAAATGGTTCATTGAACCATACTTAAAAGAGTTAAGGGCATCCCGGACGGCTGTGAAGTCCTCCGGGATTATTTTTTTTAATATTATGAAAGAGTTTAATGTAATTGTATACGATTTTAATAGACAAATTTTCAAACCTTATAATGTAATGCCATATTTTGTAAGAACTTATAAGGAGACTATTGAAAATCATAAAAAATATCCTGATAGCAATTGTTTCAAGATTCCAAAAACTTTTAAGGAATTTAAAAAATTTGTCAATGATAATTCATTGTATCAATTTTGGGGTAGATGCGAATATGAAATTATTCTATCTGATTGGCCTAACGAGAAACACTATGAAAAATGGGATGTTCATGAACAAATAAAAATGAATCTTGATTTAGTTACTAAGATTTTCATGGAAAATGTAAAAGATATTTAATCTTATGACTGCTGAAGAAGAACAATTAATATTCAAAGATATTTGTGCAAGAATACCTTATGGATTAATCGTACACTCATTAGGACTTCCTCATGAACAAAAGTTGGTTGGTTATATTCCAGACATAGAGAAATATAATATAAAGCCTTATCTCCGTCCACTGTCAAGTATGACTGAGGAAGAGAAGGAAGATGTTAAACCTTTATTCAAACTAGTTTGGACTGATGATAACAAAAGGTTACTTGTGGTAAGACAGAATAAAATGGCTGAATACTTGGACTATATATATTCTCATCATTTTGATTTTCGTGGGCTTATCCCAATGGGCCTTGCTCTTGAAGCACCTTCCGATATGTATAAATAATAAAATATTATGAAGCAAAACGATAAAAAGTTTTTGGATGAAAAACCAAAACCAGTTTATGATGAAAAAGGTAATATTAAGTATTATGAAGACGACGAATATTATTATTTTCCGCATAATGGAGAATTGTTAGATATTGAGTAATATGACACAAAAAGAAAAACAGATTTTACTTAAGGACCTTTCTTCAAGGCTGCCGTATGAAGTAATCTGTCATACAAAAAAAGGAGATGGGCATCTCTGTTCCATAAATCAAACCATTTTTGGAACTGAATATGGATTAAACATTTCCCCTATAAAGAGACATTACTTCAACGATAGTGAACAGGATGAGGCTGTAATCAAACCATATCTCCGTTCAATGAGTTCTATGACTGAGGAAGAGAAAGATGAGTATTATAATATATGGCTAGAATTATGGCGTCAAGGTACACCGTTTGATTGGCTCAGTGCCCATCACTTTGACTACCGGGGTTTGATTGAGCAGGGATTAGCATTGGAAGCCCCAGAAGACATGTATAAAACTGAATAAATATGAAAAAATTTATTTTTATTGCACTAATAGCTGCTATTCTATGCTCATGCAATAACATTGATATTGAACAAACGATCCCAGGAAGTCAAAAGTCATTGATGTCAGATACAAAGTTAGTTGAGTTAACTTTTGAAGGACATACACATCAGTTCATATTCAATCATTCATATGTTGGAGGATATGGTGGTACATATGATGTCGAAATCGTGCATTGGCCAAGTTGTAAGTATTGTCAAGAGAATAAATAAATGATTACAGAAGATTATGTTTCCCTTGAAACCGCAAAACTCCTTAAGGAAAAGGGGTTTAAGGGGTGGTGCTATAAGTGCTATGGCACTGCTGTATATCATAAAGGTGCGCCTATCAGTTTTGACGAGGAGTGTGAACTTAAAGATGAAGGACTCGAATGTGAGATTGAATATGTAGAGGGTGGATATCTTTATGATTACAGTTACTACAATAGTGAAAAGGATACTAAAGTCTGGGCTGCTCCGACATTATGGGTAACTATGAAGTGGCTGAGGGAAAAACACAATATCCATATAATGATAGATTGTATTGGCAGTGAAAATTATCTTCCTACTGCGCAATATACTAACAATTCAAAAGATATTACAATTGAAGGTAATGAAAGTAAAATCGGTGGAAACGGGTTTGACTCATTTGAAGAAGCCTGCGAGGCTGCAATTAAATATTGCCTTGAAAATTTGATTTAGGCATGATTAAAGAAGTTTATGTTTCTTACGAAACATCGAAGCTCTTAAAGGAGAAGGGTTTCTCATCGGATGATTGCCACACGGCGTATGATGAAGATAAGGTTTTCTTTTGGTATGGGGATTACTCAAAAGACAGAAAGGGTATTGTAGATGCCCCTACGCAGGCTCTTGCAATGAAGTGGTTGAGAGAAAAACATAACTTAGCGATAGCCACATATCTCACGGGGGATGGTTGGCGTTCCGGTGTTTCGCAAATAAAATTCAATAGTGAAGGGTTCATCGTGGATATCATAGATGGTATTGATGATGGCAATATACCAAACTGCGACACGTATGAAGAAGCCTGTGAAGAAGCAATAAAGTATTGTTTAGAAAATTTGATTTAGATATGACACAAAAAGAAAAAGCTCAAGCATATGATGAGGCTATCGGAAAGGCCCAAGATATATTTCATACTAGTGAGTTTATTAAGATAACTGACCTTTTCCCTGAACTCTTAGAGAGTGAGGATGAGAGAATAAGGAAGACTCTTTCAGTTCTTGTTCAGAATGCCATATATCCGGGACTAATTACGGAAGAAGATTCTAAAAAGTGCCTTGCTTATCTCGAAAAACAGAAAGAGCGTGGTCCACTAACAAAAGAAGAAGAATATATCCTTCATCGTATTATCGAATATCTTGAAGATGAAACTTGTCCATCTGAATGGATAAGTCTTTTACATGGAATTTATTGTTTGCCATACGGAAAGCAGAAAGAAGACATAGAAAAGGAATATGTTTTCAGACCATTGGGTGGAACTGATATAACTGTTGCAGCAGAGCAAGCAATCAAAAGGGCGAATAAAGGAGAACGCCTTGTTCTTGCGTTTAATGGAGCATATATACCAGTCAGGAAAGGTTATAATGTAAACAAGATTGTAGACATATATAATACATTCGTTGAAAAGCAGCAAGAGCCTCCTTTTGTGAAAGATGTAAACGTTGGTTATCCTGGTTATTACTTCTATGATGGAAAAAGAATGTATTTATGCAGTAGTCCAGCGCTGGAAGAAATAAAATAACACAAACAAGATGACACGAGAAGAAGCAATAAACGAAATCAGGACTTGGGCTATTCCAAGTGAGAAGGGACGAGAAGTCCTTGAAACACTTATCCCCGAACTCGCAGAGAGCGAGGACGAGAGGATAAGAAAATGTATCGGAATGGCATTAACCGATGTTGATGAGCAACGGTTTAAGGATTTCGGAACAACTCTTAAAAATTGTCTTGCTTACCTTGAAAAGCAGAAAGAGCAGAAGCCTGTAGAGTGTATCGAGTTCGACAACGAATTCGAAAAACAGGTTTCACATCTCCTTGCTTCAGTCCTAAATGGAGAATGGGAATACAACGAGGGCTTTGTCAAGCATGCTGCACAATCTCTGTTGGGATATGCAAATCATGAATTGGAGCTTGACGGGAAAGCTTTACTCTATACAGCAGACAAGTCCTATCAAATAGGATTCAGAGATGGAGTTGCATCTGTAAAGCCAGCAGAGTGGAGCAAGTCTGATAAAGACGTTTTGATGGATGCTATCTGTGCTACTGATAAACTTGGAAATAACGAAGTTTATAATAAAAACAATCCAAATTTAGCAAATGCATTTAGAGTAGCAAAAGACTGGCTCAAAAACCTTCCTAAAAGATTTAACCTTCAGCCAAAGCAAGAATGGAGCGAAGAGGATGAGAAGGATGTCGCACACATCATTCGAATTTTAGATGATTGCTATGCATATGGGAAACACGATTTAAGTAAGACTGACCATGAGAATCTTGTTGGCACTCTCAAATCCCTTCGCCTGCAGCCTAAGCTCGAATGGAGCGAAGAAGATGAACATAGACGGGACGGGGTTATCCAGTGGCTTCGTGAATATCAGGCGAAATTTAACCTCAAGTATGATAGCCTATCAATAGAGAGCATTGAGTCTCTTATCGACTGGTTAAAATCTATTCGTCCTTCTTGGAAGCCCAGCGAACAGGAAAAGGGTGCATTGAGAACTGCCATTTACGTTCTTACCGAAGAGAGGAATTTCCCTAAAGCAGCAGCACAACTACAAAACATTCTCGATGCTTTTGAGGGTAAAGAATCCCGTAAAGATTGGAAACCAAGTGAACACCAAATGAATATCCTTAAGGCAGTAAAAGATTATGTTGGGAAAGGAAGTGGATATTGGGGAGAGGGACTTGGGTCATTAATTGAAGACTTGGAAAAATTGTAACATGGAACATCAACTGATGCTAAATGACATCCTTTGGGATGGAAAACATACAGGACGGGTTATTGCTATCTCCGAAGAGATGTTTATCGTAAGGTCGGAAAATGGAGAATGTGATAGTGTGAATATCAGACCAATACCTCTAACAAATGAGTGGATAATAAAGGCTCACGAAGTTTGTGAAAAGAACAGTCTCCATATTGATTTTTCTCGCAAGAACAAACTTAAAATATCTATTATGAACGGCAATAAAGTAGTCATCTCTTACTTTTATCCAATGCCACAATATGTTCACGAGTTGCAGCACATCCTTCGGTACTTTAATATGATTGAAATCTAATGGCAACTTTGGTAAATAAACATAATCGGAAAGTAAAAGTCATTATTCCGAATATGCGTGAATTTAGAGCATTCTATTCTGATAACGAAGGTGTGATTGGGATGTTCTTTAAACGAGATTGGGAAAAAGTGGAACAAGAATCTTCTTGGAAGCCCAACAAGGAGCAGATGGAGGCATTGGGCAAGACTCGTCGTTTTATACTATATAATTGCGATGCTTTGGAATCCCTCTACGTTGACCTCAAGAAATTGTAAACTTATAGCAGAAGCTATCCTATTCCAACTATAACCATTTGGTAGAGCTTACGGTGGGATGATAAAGACGGTTGGTAAAACATTCCCTTCTGCTTTTTAAAATAACTGATATAAAACATAAGGTGCGGAAAAATAGGAGTAGGCCAACTGGAGAGTTCCTTGCAGATCGATAGCAACACTTGAGCGCTGAGTTACTCCGCACTTTTTTTAACTTAATTTATGGAAGATTACGAAATTATTGGTTGGCCCGAAATCCAATATTTCATGGATATTGAAGGATTCGATGATAATGCTACACTCATAGAGGAAAATGATGCTATGGGTATTGACAGTAGCACATACTTAGTCAGTAAAGATTGGCTAAAGTCTTTAGAAGAATAAATAAAATAACAGGGTGCGGAAAAGTAGAATAATAGAAACATCGGAGCGGGTCATGCCGTACTGCATACACCGTGATTCGTTACGGTAACTCCATAAAAGTATGCACCACACCCTTTTAATTTGTTTCAGATATGAAAATTTTCTTTAGAAAACGCAAATCTCTGCGTGACAAATGCATAGAAGCATATGGAGAAGAATTCGGAGAAATCTATGATAATCTCGGTATGGGTATTCCGGTCGGTGGATTTGTGGAAACTGTGATAATACTACAAATGATTGAAGACGTAAAAAATAAGTAGTCATGAAATACATTGACGCAGAAGACTTACAAGTAATAATAGAAAAAAGAATAAATAATATTGAGTCATGTCCTTTCATTGAAGCAGAATTTGGAGCAGAGATGCGAAGAGAAGGTAAGATCCTGGCATACAATGACATTCTCACTCTCATCGACTCTCTCCAGCAGGAGCAGCCTGATATGGGTGAGGTTTCTGATGGCTATCATACCTTCAACGAACTTTACTATTATCGGATGCTCTACAACGCCGCGTTCTTCAACCTTCTTCCAAAGGAATGGGTTCACAAGTCTAAAAGACATCATACTGGTGAAGAATGTTTTGGAGGAGGTTGGTTCATTGTAATGGCTAATCTACCTACTGGTCAAATCAGCAATCACTACGAACTAAAGGATTGGGATTTGTTCCAAGTTCCTGAAAAAGAATTTGCTGATGAGTGGGATGGACATACTCCTCAAGAAGCCGCAGAAAGATTACATAGATATCTCCAGCAAGAACAGCCTACCTTGAACGAAAGCCAACAGGAGTTTGTGGATATAGTAACGGAAAGAATGCTTAAAGAAAGGCCAATTCCGACACTTAAGGGTAAACAGAAGGCGGAATTTGAGAAAGAATTTAACCGCTTCAAGCAGATTACTGGAATGATAAACTTTCCTGCTCACATGGAAGTTTACAAGAGGATTATTCTATGGTTTATGGCGTGGGGTGCCGATAATTTGCCGAATTTGAACAAAGTTACAGACCCCAATGGTTTGGACTTTCAGCAGGAGCAACCGGAGGTGGATTTGGAGAAAGAACTTGATAAATTCTATGGTATGTACCGCAAAGACGGAAAAACCTATGATATTACGGATGATGAAGAAGTCAGCGATTGGAAAGAAGATGGGAACTCCTGGTTTAAGATTGAATTTGCCCGCCACTTCTATGAACTTGGTCAACTAGAAATGCGACACAGAATAACGAATCCCGAATATAATGCAAAAGTAGTAGAGCAACTTAAATCAGAATATCCAGTAAGAAAGGAAGACTAATATGAAATACATAATCGAACTAAACGAGAAGCAAGCAAGGCTCCTCTCATGGGCTTTGGACACTTTTCCTCGTCTTATAGGAGGCCAGGACTACTCATATCAAAACCTGTTTGAGTCCGCATGGGAAAGAAGATGCGAGAAGGCAACCGGGAGCATGATGGATGATAAGTTCGAGGGTGGCTGGCAAAAGATGCGCGAGGATGCCGAGACCTTCTGCAAGGAGATAAAGAAGCGTTTCTGGAATCTCGCTCCTAACACTGACTACGGCATCCATTATGACGAGTCAGCGGATATCCTTTGGGATATCTATCAGGCTCTCAGATATGAGATTTGGAAGAATAGACCGGAGCCTAAGAGTCATATAACAGTTGACGCGTTTCCCGCTACTCAGTTTGGGAGTGAGCCTTTGGCTAAAGTAACATCTAAAGACGAATAATTATGAGTAACATTGATAAGATACGTCAAGAGATTGAGAGACGAAAGGAAATTTGCGAAGATCTATTTGAGAGAAAGTCTGATACATACTATCAAGGTAAGATGGTCGCATATGTAGACCTTCTTGCCTTCATTAATTCCCTCTTAGAAGAAAAACCATCAGAGCTAGAGGAAGAAAAAGCGTCAGATGATCTGGAGGAAGCAGCAGAGAAATATGCATATACGGGAATTCCTGATGAAATGAAATATCTTGTAAAACCTCTTGCTGAACAAATTATCGAGTATTTCAAAGTTGGAGCAGAATGGCAACATCAGAAGGACAAATACGAGTTCTCCAAACTCAAGACCAAGGAATGGATGAGCGGATACGCTGAGGGACCATCAGACTTTTGTTGGCATTCAGTTGATGATTACTTACCCGAGATTGATAAGGAAGTAATTGTACTCACTGATGAACTAGGAACCGCACCTATATACAAGATTGCTTTCGGACATATCGTTGATAGAACGCATTGTTCTGATTATAACGGTTGGAACATTCCGGGAGTCAAATTTTGGATGTTATGTCCAACAATACCAAAAGAGGAAGAAAATGAAAGCACCAGATAAGATCTATGTAGCAAGTTATAATGGAGAGGCATTTTCTCATAGCTGGACAATAGAACCTCTTGGAGACATTACTGCAACTGAATACATCCGCAAGGATGCCCTGTTGGAACTCATAAAAGGTGAATCAAGCTTTTGGGATGACGGAGAAATGATTTTTCGTGAATTAATTAATAAACTAAACTCAATGTAATATGCTCGTATTTTTAATTTTTTATTATTGCTTCAGCGTTCTTTTTATGATAGGATATTTCGACTTTGATGGACTCAACAGTATTTGGTTTGGTATCGCAGTTGTAATATGTATACTGATATTCGCTCCTATTATAATGCCGATAAATCTTGGGTATGCTATACATAAAATCGATAGAAGAAAATAATATGGATGGATGGAAATTAACAAAGGTCTGGCAGGTTGACCACAAACTTGTTATAGCAGATACTATCAATGAGGCAGTAGAGCTATTTAAGGCATATATGGGGAATGATGATGAGCCGTTATCAATACAAGCTATAAGTACAAACATGGCTTTATCAGATTATAACGCATTAATAAAAGAAGATGATGAATAAAGAATTAGCGAAAACACTTTCTACTGCACTTGTGCAGTTCATTGATAGGGAGCAACCAAAAGATAAGATGCGCGTGTCATCCATTGAAGCTGAGGAACTTGAAAGGTGTTTCGCGGAAGAGAAGTTTGAACAGATTAAGGATTGGTGTGCCTATCGAATGCTGCCAGAACTTACAGAGTTTGAAAAATGTATGCTTGACTTTGTCAAAACGAGGGATGAGTATGAGTTTGACTCCACGAAGGTTGTTGAACTCAATAATAAGGTAATTGAACTTACCAAGTCTTATTCCAAGAAGCTTCTTGCTCTTGCCAAAAAAGAACTCGAAAGACGAAACGAAGTGATAGTACTTGATAAACTATCTTATGACAAAGAGTCATAAGTTAAAAGTGATGGCTAAGTTGAATTAACAAAGATAGAGAGCAATGATACTATGTATAATTTTCACCAGTCTATTTGTGATTAGTTTAATACTATTATTTTTATACTCATTGACAGACGGGGATGATACGAAAACGTTCGTAGCTATTATCATCTTACATATAGTATCTGGGGTGTGTATGGTATCTTCTGCTGTCCTCCTCACACGAAAGGCAATAGAATATCCAGCATCAGAGTATGATTTTAAAATTAAAGTGGTTGAGTTTGAAGAACATAGAGATACTATTTTAGTTGTAACTCCAAAAGATAAAATAAAATGACACAGGAAGAACGGCAGCTCCTTTTGAAGGACCTCTGTGCGAGGTTGCCTTATGGAGTTAGAATTGCTTATAAAGAGAATGAGCACGACATTCACCACTGGACACTCTGCACCTTGCATGCGCCACATATTAGCAAAGACGGTACTATAATAGATACCGGTAGTGATGGATGGATTGAATATGTAGAATACCCGGGCGCCGGAATGTCAACAGGTTCAAGACCATTACACCTTGAAAAAATGTTACCATACCTCCGCCCAATGTCAAGTATGACGGAGGAAGAAAGGAAAATCTATATAGAAATTAGTTCGCATCTTTGTGGGGAAATTGCCGCGAAAACGATGATTGATTGGCTCCTTGCACATCATTTTGATTTTAGAGGCTTAATTGAAAAGGGACTGGCTCTGGAAGCACCTGAAGGAATGTATAAAACTGAATAAGATTATGACACAGGAAGAGAAGGCTAAAGCCTATGATGAGGCTTTAGAGAAAGCAAAGATAGAGATAAACACCAAAGGCATAGGTGAAACGGTGAACTTATGTGAACAGCTTTTCCCCGAACTCCGCGAGAGCGAGGACGAAAATCTTAAAAACAAAGGTGGATATTATAAGGCCGGTAAGTTTTGGAAAGCCAGTACTCTCTGGAATGCAACAAGGAATAAGGTTCCACAGAGAGTTCCTAATAGATATATCCTACAAGAATGCACTTGGAACATTGGAACTCTTCAGCGGTTTGCTGATGAAGTAAAAAATGTCCAAGAAGTTAGTCTCGACTATCCTATTATTCTTGATATGAATGGAAACATCATTGATGGAGCGCATAGAGTTGTAAAAGCATATCTTGAAGGAAAGGACATTGATATTGTTTATCTTGGAGACGATGAGTGGCCAGAACCGGATTACGATGAAGAAAAAGCCGTTAGGGGGAGTGATGAGAGGATAAAGAAATCTTTAATTAAGTTCTTAACTGATATAAAGGAAATCTCAGAAAGTGGAAGAACTACTTGGGCAGTAAGAAAAGAGGATGCGGAAATGTGTAAGTCTTTTCTTGCCTGGCTTGAGAAGCAGAAAGAGCAGAAGGATTACCGTAAACTCTATGAGGATATCGCCCAATCCGAATGGTTCAAGAAGGCATATGCCGGTAAATCCCTCGGCGAAGAATTTGAGCAGAAAGAGCAGAGGCCAGTAGAGCGAAGCCTGGAAGACGATCATATCATCGGGTTTGTCTATGATTTACTTAACGAGATTGAGTGGAAAGATAATTGGGCAATGAGCAAAGAAGAATGTCTGCGACTGCTCAGTAATTACAGTCCACAGAAGATCACAAGAGTCACAATAAATGGTGAACCAATTTCCACCGAGAATAAATCTGTGGATATTCCATTAGCAGAATGGAGTGAGAAGGATGCACAAAAACTCGTACCATTTTCGTGCGGTCACGAAAAAGGTCAACCAGGAGAAAAACAAGACTATTCTGAACTCAATGACCTTGAAAGAGCAATTCTTCGTGGGTTCCTTGCCGCTGGAGTTGAAAATGTCCCTATCGGAATTATCAAGGATACAGCATCGGAGTGTGTGGGGTTTCTTGCGCTAACTGAATCGGAGCCAGTAGAGTGGAATGAAGAGGATGAAGGTGAATTGCAAAATGCAATAGATGCACTTGAGTTTCTTGGTAAAAAGGGAGTGTATAGATCAGAATCAGGATATGATGCAGCATTGCAAGCCGCTTCCTGGCTAAAATCCCTTTCTGAAAGATTCAATCTTCAACGAAAAGTTGAATGGAGCGATGAGGATAAGAGGATGCTTAATCATCTGATAGATAAGATACAAGAAAACTGGAATATAAGAATGCCGGATGGCCATTATTTTGGAATATCTAACGATGAAAAAGAAATATTTTCGTCCTGGCTAAGATACTTACCAGAAAGGTTCAATCTTCCTCTGAAACAAGAATGGAAGGAAGTTGAACTTGAATTTCGTGGTGAAAAGGTCAAGATCAAACGTCCATTCTTCCGTGATGATAAGGGTCGTGAATATTCTACTACTGAACAGGATGAAGATGTTGCATGGTATGCCCTTCGTGCTTGGTGTGACAAGAAAGGAATATCGCTGTATGAGTTATATCCGAAAGTTGAGTGGAGTGAGGAAGATGAAGAAATGCTTGAATATGTCATTGGCGATGTGAATGATGCAAAACAGTTATTTACTACCAAGGCAGCGATAAATTTATGTGATAAAGAAATCGCTTGGCTCAAATCTCTCCGTCCTCAGTATCACGGAGATGTCACTATGACGGAAGCATATAAGATGGGATTTGAAGCAGGAAAAGCATCTTCTTGGAAACCAAGCGAAGAACAAATGGATAGTCTTCGTGATACAATCGCTAATACGAAAGGATATTCATATTCAATATATCTACTAGAGCTCTACGAACAACTCAAGAAATTAGTGTAATATGGCACAAGAAATTACTATTTGGGAAGACTTATCTTTGATGAGATTTATAGGATATATAGATGCGAAAATCGAAGATTGCAAAAATAGAGAGCCAATACCGCAAGAAATCGTAGCATGGGAAGAAATGAAGAACTACATTAATTCTCTCATACTTGTTAAAAATACTATTTAACCAAATAAGTCACTGAGGATAGTGTCCTTTTAAAACAAACAGATATGACATACTATAAAGTAACAGTTGATGACCATGTAGTTGATGATGGCTTATCATATCGTGAAGCTTGTGAATTGGCAAGTGAGATAGATAGAGACCCTCGTTATTATTTGAACACGGTTGATGTTGTACCAATGGAAGATTAGTAATGCACTTCAACATAAAAAGTAAATTATGGAGGGCAGCATAGGATAGCTTGCGGAGTTCCCGAACCTATATATTTGACGAAATACACAAGGACGGGGTAGGGCTATCCGAAGTGACATGACTGACGAGTCATGCCCTCCTTTTTATTAAATAAGATTATGAGCGGATTTATGGTTGGACAATCTACTGCGTCCTAATAATAATTGCATGTGCCTTATGGAGAATCGAAGATAAAATTGATAAGAAATGACACTTGAATTTAGAGACAGGGAGGGCAACTACATAAAACAGTGGCCTAATTGGAGTGGGGAAATTCCACAAAAAGAAGATACTGTTATCCTTCATTTCGGAGACAATAATGAAGAATTAGTCGGTACTGATGTGCTATATCGGATAATCTCTGGGACTGAACCAGACAAGATAATTGTAATGCTTGACTATTATGAGTAAGAGAGCAAAAGAAAGAGCATTGGAAGCATATCCGAATGATAGCTTTGTCTCAGAAGACTACGCTAATATGTGTCGTTACTTCTTTATAAGAGGTTATGAGCAAGCAGAGAAAGACCTTGGATGGATTTCAGTAAAGGATAGACTACCAGAAGTAGGTCACTTTGTACTTACTTGCGCATCTGATACTGAAACTCCCCAATGGATAGGAATGGCATTACTACTACAAGACGGGACTTGGTGGGATGGTAATTGGGTAATACGTGTTGACTACTGGATGGAAGTACCAAAATTAAATAAGGAAAAGTAATGACAGCACCAGAAAAGATATACACTAATAATAGAGGAGCTTATACGGAACTCCCAATTTTCTCACAAGCAGATGCTAATGTTGAGTACATCCGTAAGGATGTTTTGTTAGAGTGGCTTCAAGAAGCAAGGGCTATTCCACATGAAAATGCGATAGTAAGAGATTTGGCATTTCAAGAAATTATTAACAAACTAAACTCAATGTAATATTGAATATTGGTCAATTGATTATTATATAAAAAGAAATGACCTTGAATAACTACAAAATAACTAAAGAACCAGAAGAAGGGATCTGGATATCTTATAAGGAACTTGATGAAATTATGGCGCATTTTGATGAGGTTGGAAGGAAATACAGAGTGAATGAAGGCAAATTAGGAGATCCAAAAGCTATGTATTACTTTGGAAAGAGAGACTTCTGTATTGACTTATTGAAACACTTTGATCAGTTAGAGGGAGAATAATATGACACTTAATGACTTAATCCATAAATCCAACAATCTGGTAATATAACTATCCGTATAGATATTTGGTAAAATCATTATAAAATTTATTAATAAAACGAATCAAGGGCACTCAGGAGTGAAGACTCCTTGCGAAAACTCGCCATTCGAGTACAGGTCGGGATTGTGCACAAATTTGCCACTGTACACTTGGTGAAGTTCCTATAACTCAGGAGATAAGAGCTAATAAGGCCTGAGGAAGTGGAGCGGAATTCACGGTAGGTAATCCGTATGAACCGTGATGAGAGTTGATTCGTGTTGGCTCTATAGGATCAATGGTTAGTCTAATTGATTTGTAATCAATAGGTTTCAGTTCGAATCTGAATAGAGCCTCAAAATTTGGTTTATTGTAAAATATTTATTATCTTTGATAATGCAATTCGCTCGTAC
>Ga0326513_10002502_pt1 | contig 13593 bp, 19 predicted proteins | sample 2_2465_0518_D_FD_203654 | JGI IMG/M metagenome (GOLD analysis project Ga0326513, IMG submission 203654) | Bovine rumen microbial communities from UC Davis, California, United States - 2_2465_0518 | ecosystem: Host-associated > Mammals > Digestive system > Stomach > Rumen | place: USA...
CTGGGGAGGCGGGGCGGTTTTCACGGAAACGGCTCTGGGCGTAAATATGCTGCAAAGGTAGGGCGCAAAGGTAGGGCGCAAAGGTAGGGCGCAGCACACACCCACGCGATTATATGTAAGGTACGCGAATAGGGAGTATTTTTTTTGCTGTTTTGTTGCAAAAAAACCGCTGCAAATTTTGTTAGTCGAAAAAAATGTAGTATATTTGCAATGTAACCAAACGAAACATGGTTGCAAAACAAAAAGAGTTCTTTGAAGTACTTGCATACGTTTGCACAAGGTAGTAGAAACCGCCGGAGGCCTGCTGCATACTTGGGAAAATTGGGATAAAACAGAAACCGCCGGAGGCCTGCCCATGTAGTACCATATTTGTGCATGAAAACAGCCCCACACAAGGGTGTGGAAGAGAGTGTCGTGTGCCATGATCCGTCATATAGTATAGAGACGAAACATTTATACATTGGCGTGTGCAATAGGAGTCTGTCAATCTATCTCGTAAGATGTGGCAGGAGTGTGCTCTGGGGTTCGATCCCCCGCTCCCCCACAATGCACTTATTGCAGAGTTCGTAATTATAAACATTAAAATCGTAAAGTTATGGCTAACAAGAAGTCTACCGAGAAGAGAGTTAACAACGCCGTTGTGGCAAGTTCCAAAACCAAGGGTGCGCAGCTGAAGGCACTATGGCATGAGTCTAACGAGCCGCTGACTACCACAAACGCAGACGGGTCTATTACGACCTGGGGCGTGACCAAGCGTCAGCAGCTCAGCAAGTACGGACTTGAGCCCAAGATGTCGGGCAAGGCCTGTCTGGGCTATACGCCTGCCATGTTCAACGCCGCTACCGCCGACGACCTGAAGCTCGTGGGTGCGGACGGCAAGGTTATCGAGAACTACGTGTATCTCGACCGTGTTATCCGCCTGCAGCTGTCGGACGACCCCACCGAGAAGGAAGTGCCGGTCTATACCGAGGCCGAGGCTGACAAGAAGGTGAAGGAGGGATCTGGCAAGTCTATCAAGGTCTATCGCAAGTTCCGTATCGACCCGTGCGGTTGGTCGCCCGACCTGCTGATGAAGGTATTGGAGCAGAGTGCATCTATCGGCGACGAAATCGCGAAGGCCCGTAAGAGCCGTGAGGCATGGGAGTCCCTGAAGAAGGGCCCGCTCTTTATCGTCGAGCATCGCGACGGCAAGCTCGTGAAAGTGCCGGTTACTATCAATAGTGACCTTGCTATCGACACGAAGTAACGGGCGCCCCTATCTGTCCGGGACAGGAAATCGTCTATGGCGAGGTCCAGGTGGGTTCGACTCCCACACAGGGGACTATCGGGGGAGAACACTCTATGCGAGATAACAGAAGTTCAACTAAACGAATGTAAAGCAAGATGATACATGACATTTACTATGAGCGGCAGTGTGCGCTTATCGAGCGTGCAAAGCAGGCAGAACGGGAGCGTGAAGAATTGCGAAACTATCGGCGTGAAAAGGCTGGGCGTGACGCTTATGTCCACCTTATGCGAACCAAGCGCCATGAGCTTGTGCGAGAGTGCAAGGGCCATCGCAGTCAAAAGAAGGCCCACGCCTCTATCTCTAAGTGTGAAAAGCAGGTCTATCGCACCCGCAGGTTTGACGGGAGCTATATCACAGTCTACTGCAAAGGCAGGCCGACTGCGTGACTCTATGGATGCCCATACTATCTCCGGGAGAGGCTATCGCGCAATGGCGAGAGCCAGGTGGGTCCGACACCTACTATGGGCGCAAGATTACGAGACAGAGAAAGGAACAACTATGCTATTCAACGAAGATTATTCAGTCGAGAGTGTAAAGGCTATCGTGGCCGAGTTTTTAACCAAAGGTTCCTATGACAGGGAAGAGTGTGCTATCACGATAGATGAGCAGCCCTATCTGAGCGGGTCATTCGCCCATCCCGTCATGGATGATGTGTGGATGTACTATAACGGTTTGTGCCGCCCGTCTTGGACTATTAAGGACTGCAGGGGGAGCGAGCCGGTCTATTACGACCTGCGACCCAATAGAAGCACGAAGTCCGTCCTGTGGCTATGCAAGGTGACTATCGGCAGCCACGAGCACAACATGATGCTTATCGCGCCTACACGACGTATGGCAAAGCTGGAGGCTGAGCACGGTCTATTCGCTGGCGAATGGGGGCCTCGCAGGGTGAAATCGGTGGAACCCGTATCGAAAGTGGACAGCGACACTATCCCGTCATGGATGAATTAGAGGCAGCCCGTACTATCCGCAGGGGAGACTATCGCACGCGTGTGACAGTTCTGTGGGTTCGAGTCCCACTATGGGCGCATTGTATTGGCAGGTTGCAAGTAACCGCAGGTCGGATGGAAAGCGTAAAACGAACCTATCCTGCCCGAGGCGGACTATGTACAAGTATGCGCGTTGTTATCGGAGGCAATAGTGCCGAAGGCCTAAAGCGTGCGAAAGGTAAATCGTAGGGTCTCTATGTGTATCAGACTGCCGGCGACCAACTGTCGGTGGTTTGGTGATGCTATTGGATTGACAGACTAAAGCGAATAAACTCCACTATCGCCAGGCCCGCGAGGGTAGGGTGTGTGTGGCGGGATGCGACTACGGAGGGAGTAAACTATACCGGAATGGGCGAATGTATCGACGACTATACACTTACGGGTACGAGTCAGGTCCGGGTAGTCCTGAAGTGTCGCTATCTCGGAGTGAACAGAACTATTTGCGCACTGTAAGGACACAAAGCGCTATCGTGAGCGCGGCAGCGACAATATAGCTGGGTGGCTGGGCTATCCGCAGTGTGACTATTCTCAACGACGACGGCAGGGAACTATCGCGATGTTTAATGCAGTAGGTGGCGGGCTGCGCCCTGTTCCGTCCGACTATGCGAAATTCATTTCATCAACGCTCAAACACTATTGCGCTATGTTAGAAGCTAAGATTGCAAAAGACCGTCCCGTAAGCGATGCTGACTTTGCAGAGCAGCTGGACACGGACATCCGTGTAAAGGCTACCAGAGCCTAAGCCGATGCGGTCGAGTGCGGGGTGCTCCTATCGGAGTGTCCCGCACTTCCTTACAGCCTCTATCGCCCAATGTGTTCGGGCCAAACAATCCGCAGACTATGCACTACGCAAGAGACGGATTAGGGGGAGAAAGTAGCAGCGGCCTACCGGCACGCAAGGAGTGTGCCCAGTCGGGTTCGAGTCCCGCCTCCCCTGCTAACAACTATCGGCACCGCAGCCGTCGGCGGGAGCATCGCCAGAGCGAGGACACTTGAAAGCTCACCTCAATAGGACTATCGGGAGGTGGTAAGCGGAGCGTGCATGCACATAAGGTGATGGCTGTCTGCAGAGCGCAGCGTGGCTGGGAAAAATATCGGAGGAAAAGACTATGATTTCTACAAAACAGAAAAATTACGACTGTATGTCTGACGGCCTAAAGGATGCTATCTATATCATCGAACTGATGATGAAGAACAGAGGACGTAGCGTGTCTCTAAAGCGTGTGCGCCAGGACAACGAGGGCGGCATCGCCATCCTATTCGATGGGAAGATGACAAGCGGCGACATCAAGCAGTGCTACTTTCAGTTCAAGGATGACTACACAGACTGCAACGACTATCCGGCACGTGTATTCGCAGATACGAACCAGACAGAGTTCTATCTGACCCCAAACCGCTATTTCTATCTGACAAAATAATTTTGAAGACAAAACTATGACAAAGAGCGAGATGATTAAGGCCATGCGCGAGATGGTGCGCGACCTGGGTAAGACTATCAAGTGGGCCTATCAGGGCCAGTGGCATGAGCGCAAGGTGGTACGTGTGACTACCGACGAAGTATGCGAGGACTATGCCTATACGGAGGTGGAGTTTACCGACAATGGCAAGTTGGAGATAACCGACTATGACTGCGAGGGTACGGGATGCGGTGACTATGCCGACCGCTGTCTGGAGAGTGAAATCGACAAGGTGTATAACAAAATGCTGGATTTAGCGGCATACGAAAACGCTTAACTAATCGCAAAACTATGGCTACACTATCGCAGATGTGTGTCCTGCCCGAGGGGTGGGGCACACCCTCTATTATTGAGACAGTTTTTGACTATGACTAAAATTTTCGGAGGACTGAAAATGAAAAAACTTTTGACTATTGTGGGTCAGGCCGTGTTCAGCCTGGCCTGCGGGCTGGTGTGCGCGATTGTGTGCATCAAGTTCAACATCGGCTATTGGGCTGCGCCATTCGTGGCGTGGTTCGGCGGGTGTATGCTGGGTGCCCTGGTGTCGGGTTTGTTCGACATCAGCGAGCGCAAGGAGCGCACTATGCACAATACTCTCTCGCAGGGCTATCGCGACGCCGCGTAAGGCTCTATCCATCCCCATGCTCCGGTATGATTCCGGCTGGCAAACTGACATTGGCGTGGGGAGCTATCATGTATCACAAACACGGGAACTCGTGTCCGTGGCCGCTATCAGTGTGCGGTTTTTGGCGAGGTGGGAGCTATGAAGAAAATTGTGAATGTACTGGTGACGCTGTTCGTAATCGTATTGAAGTATGGCGTGCTTGCACCTATCTATCTGTTGTATGCCCCCATCGTGACCGCTTTGCGCTGGGGAGGCATCCGTAAGCTGCGCTATACGCTGCCGTTTGAGGTGCGCTGTGTGTGTCACTCTCTGCGCGACGACTGGCGCGAGTGGACAGAGGGTTTTATCTTCGACCTGAGTCGTGCCTAAAGGGGTCGCCTATTGGCTCAAAATTATCTCAAAAAATTATTCAACATTCAAAAATCAAAATTATCGGAGGACAAAATTATGACAAACAAGAAAGCTATCGTGAAGGAAATGTGGGAGAATGCTCCCAAGGCAGTGAAGAAGTATGCACGCCGTGAGGGTGCTATCATCGTGAGCATGGCTGCCGGCCTGCTGTGCGCTGCACAGATGGACGAGTGCGGCAAGATGGCCGTGCAGGACATGGCCCATGAGCTGAACTATACATGGGACCCGTTCAACGGGTTCTGCGCGTGAGAGTTTTTGAACACGAATTAACCACGAATTTTCGGAGGACTATGAAGACTACTTATGAGACGCTGACCTCGCGGGTGATGTGCAAGGTGGAGCGTGCCCTGACGGGTACGTTCCGCACGTATGAGCTGGACGGACGGCCTATGCTGCGCCACGACCAGGGCACGGAGTGGTTCAACCACGACAAGCCCGCGTTTATCGACTGCCGCACGACGGGCGTCTACGACCGCTCGGTTACGAAGGAGGAGTTCTGCGAGCTGCTGGCCGAGCTGATAGAGCAGGGCGAGAGCATATCTTCAAACGCCGTTTATCGGATGCACGAGAACGGAGAGCGCGAGATTGCTGCAGTGTACGACGGCAACCTGAGTGCTGACTATGCGCTCTATCTGTACTGGGCGCAGTACATCGCCCACTGCGACTATCTGAACAATGCGAACCGCCGCCGCTACAACGGCCTGCGCTCTATCTCGAAGACGATGCGCTCGGCCATGCTGGACGACGGCAAGGACGTGATTATCTGCTCGGCCACGGCCCACAACAGCCGCTCGGCGGTGGTGGGCGAGAGTACAAGCCCGTATGACTACGAACCGAACTACCCTAAAGCAGCGTGACTATGGACGAGCCTAAGAACGTATGCGACATGAGTCGCAGGCAGATTAACGCCTGGTTCCGCGAGCACGACGAGAGCCACACGTGGCCCGTATGCGGGCGGTTCAATGCTACGGAGCGTGCTATCCGCCGGACCCGCCGCAACGGGTTCGGCGTACATGGCGGCCTGGAGTACTATCTGGCCGTAGAGAGTGAGTTATCAAGAATCGTAAATGCAGCATAAAATCAAAGCAATGAAAGCAAAGACTATCAGCATCAGCAAGACGCGCAAGGCCATCGCCTATGCGTACAACGTGAACGTGAATAATATCCCCGAGGAAATCGAGGATCAGTTTATCAACTATCGTAAAGCAGCGTGACTATGAAGTATCTGCAATGGGACATCACGATGGACACGTCGCGCAAGGGGAGTGTCTATCGGGCAACGTGGCGTGAGGGCAAGGAGGCCATCACGCACTATTTCGCTAATTTCGTGGGCATGATTGGCTATCTGGGCATGGTGGACTTTATGACCTTCCGTGAGTACTGGAACCATCAGCGCCAAGTGTATAACATGACTAAAGCAGCGTAACGACTATGGACTACAAGGACTACATCAAGGCGGGCAACAAGGTGTTGTATGTGCCTTACAACGAGAACTGGTGGGCGGCTGAGTGGAACGAGGTGAAGCCGCAGGTGGTGACTATCGGAGAGTACAGGCCGTACTATACCGACGGAACACCTGACCCTATGCCCGACGAGTATGAGGGCTGCTGTCGGGTGGAGGTGGAGGAACGGCTGGAGGAGTGCCAGCTACGGCTCGACCGTCTGTTCCCTATCGAGTGGAAGGACGACGAGGTGCTCTACGACGGCAAGGTGTGGCCGGTGGCAGGCTATGCAGAGGGGCACGGCGACTGCGACTACGACGGCGACACGCGCTACTGCATCTTGAAGGACGGCGATGGCTATCGCGTGGTGGACGAGGACGACGTGCATTCGCCCCGTACTATCGACGAGCTGGACCACGACGAGCTGCAGCGGCTGTGGGGTGACATCTGCCGTGGGTCTATCTATACGGACGACTACCGCAATACGGTGGACGTGCCCGACACGGTGGCCGAGGATGGCTATGGGGAGTTCTGGCGCTATCTCATGGACGAGTATGGCGAGGACAATGCCGAGGAGCATAACACGGCCAAGGAGTTTGCCGACTACTATTGCAATCAGTTGGCGGCGTGAGTATCTGGAGCAGCCTGACGGCTGGAAATTATTCAAAAACTCAGTTAAAAATTATTAGAGACTATGGCAAAGTGGTATATCAACTATCAGTATGAGCGACAGCCTATCGAGACTCTGGACGAGCACGACAGCTATCAAGAGGCAAAGGCTATGCTGGCCGAGCATCGGCTGGCCTATCGTAACTCACCTGTAAGGGTGTGGATAAGCAAGAGGGCAACTAAGGACTGGTATCAAAAGTAAACGACTATGGCAACCGAGGCAATGATGAAGCAGTGGCGCGACCTGAAGACGAAGCATCCGGACGCACTGCTGCTGTTCCGCTGTGGTGACTTTTATGAGACCTACGGCGAGGACGCGAAGGTGTGTGCCCGTGAGCTGGGCATCACGCTGACCTTCGGCAACAACGACAAGAGGCGCGAGTGGCCTATGGCCGGGTTCCCCCACCATGCACTCGATACCTATCTGCCCAAGCTCATCCGCAACGGGCACAGGGTCGCTATCTGCGACCAGCTGGACCCGCCACCTACGAAGAAGCGTGGCGAGACTATCAACAACAACGAATTAAACGAATTAAACGAATTGAACAACATGGCACAGAACATGAAGGCCGCCGACCTTATCGGCAAGACTATCGTGAACAAGGATGGTACGATGCAGTACCGAGTGATGAACGTGGACGGCGACAAGCTGACCGTAGAGTTCGTGGCAGGCGGACGACCTGCCGTGACGATGCCTATGCCGTGGGCACAGGTGGAGAAGCTGATTAGCGGTGGCTGGACTATCGCTGAGAGTGAAGAGTGCAGAGTGAAGAGTGAAGAAGGTTCAGCTCGGCGGCCTGAAGGGGAAAGCCAATTTGCTACCGCCGCCGATGACGTGGAGGACGTGCAGCCTACCGCCAAGGAGGTGAAGATGGATCAGCCCGCGAAGCCGAAGGTGACGCTCAGGCGCAAGCAGAGCCAGCCCAAGGCCGAGAAGAAGCCGGAGCCTAAGAGCGAGAAGCTGACCTATACGACCTACCAGAACAAGGCGGGCAAGACGTGCGCGAAGATAGCAGGCTTCGCCGAGGGCGACGCTATGCTGGAGCGTGCCGCCGCCGAGAGCATCCACGCCAGCAGCACCTACGAGCGCGACAAGAAGGGCGGGAAGCACTATATGCTCATCTTCGGCCCCCGCTATGCCGCTGCCGCCAAGGAGGTGTGCCAGGCCCTGAACGCAGGCAAGACGCTCGACGACTGCAAGGCTATCATCGACGCTGCCACCGAGGAGCGCCAGCAGAAGCGCGAGGCGTGGAAGCAGAAGCAGAGCGGCTATAGCGACCAGCAGGTGGCCGACATGATTGTGGAGTTCCTGAAGGGCGGCACGCTGCCCGAGGGCGTGATGAAGCGCATACCGCAGGAGGTTATCGACATGGCGGCGTGAAAGTGAAGAGTGAATAGTGAAGAGTGAAGAATTTGCTACCGCTCTTCACTATCTCACGGAAATTTCGTAACATCAATTTACAACTATGGCAACGAAAAAAACGAACAAGAAGGCAGACCGCAAGGGCCTGCTGATGAGCGACGGCATGAAGGAAAAGTATGCCGAGCTGTTTATTGACGCGCTGGACCAGATGGAGGCCAGTGAGTATACAATGCCGTGGGTGTCGGCAAGGATGGGGCAGCCCTGCAACCTGTACCGCAAGGGCAAGCCGTATAAGGGCGTGAACGCCTTCCTGCTGACGCTGCTGTGCGGCCTGAAGGGGTGGGAGGTGCCCTATTTCCTGACCAAGACCGACCTGAAGAACGAGGACGGCAGCCGCAAGTACAAGGGCCTGACGGCTAACCGCACGCTGAAGGTGGGCGAGGACGGGATGCCCGTGTTCAGCGACAAGGGAGAGCCGATATTTGATTATGAGCACCGCTTCCCGGTGTTCTTCTTCAAGCCGCAGTATAAGGATGCTGACGGCAAGCGCATCACCGAGCAGGAGTATGACGAGCTGACCGCCGAGGAGCAGGCCGAGTGCCGCACGTACTGGATTCAGCAGTCCTATCTGGTCTATAACCTGGGCCAGACGGACTTCAAAGAACGCTACCCCGACGAGTGGGCGGACATGACCCGTGAGCCGGAGCATGAGTACAAGGCCGGCCAGCGCGACGAGGTGCTGGAGCGGATGATCATGCAGGGCGAGTGGCGCTGCCCTATCGAGTTCGGGGGCAGCGAGGCGTACTATTCGCCGTCGAAGGACATCGTGAGACTGCCGGAGCGCAGCAAGTTCCTCGGCGACGAGCGGTTCTATCAGGCAGCCCTGCACGAGATGGCGCACAGCACGGGGCCGGAGCTGAAGCGCGAGCAGAAGAACGTTTTTGGCACGGAGGGCTATGCCATGGAGGAGTTTATCGCAGAGCTGACCAGCGCCTGTGTGTGCTCGATGCTGGGCATCGGCAAGCTCTTAGACGAGCAACACATTGCCTACGTTCAGAACTGGCGCAAGGCACTGAGGGAGGACCGCGATTTTATACCGCAGGTCATCGACCACGTTCAGCGGGCCTCGAACTATATCCTGCGGAAGTACGACGAGGTGAACAGGGCCATGCACCCGCTGGCCCTGCCTATGGCGGCGTGATTGGGTCGCTCCGCTCAAAATTATCCGAAAATTTAATTAAAAAATATCCAAAGGACTATGACTGTATTAGAACAAAGATTTATGGAGCGGGTGCCTAACCTGCTCCACGACATTGCGGAGTCGCTGGCGACTATCGCAGGCAAGACAGCGGACAAGAAGCCGCAGGTGAAAAAGGTGTGGGTGTTCACCGCTGAACAGGCCTGGGACGGTGAAGCGGCTGATGTCATCGTGCAGACATTCGCTACCGAACAGGCAGCACAGGACTATCTGCACGATTTCGTCTATAAGGACGGCGACGAAACTATCGCTGAATATGCGAAGAAGCATGACTGGGAGGTGGAGATGGACGAGCCGTGGCTCTATCGTGCCTACGATGAAGGACGCTACCCGACCGACCATGTGGAGTGCACGATAACAGAGTGTGAAATCAAGGAGTGACGACTATGACAGAGGATAAATTGCTGGCTATGTTCTTCGAGCCGGAGCGGTGGGAGTATGCCATCGCAAAGGGGGTGGGGAAGGACATACCTAAGAACTGGCTGTATCAGTTATGCAAGCCGGAGGTGAGGGAGCGGATGTATATCGCTATTGCCAACGGGGAGTATGAGATTGCACCGCCACACACGGCGCAGATACCGAAAGACACGCCGGGTGAGTTCAGGACGGTGTATGTGAACGAGCCGGCGGACAGGGTGCAGCTGTCGATAGACAACGACATTCTGTTTGAGGTGATGGGCGACAGGGTGCATCCCGCCTGCAAGAGCTATCTGAAGGGCGTGGGCTGCGGAAAGGTGGTGCAGGAGGCGAGCAGGGCTATCGTTGCGACACTGTTGCAACATACTGGTCGGCTGGGGTGGAAGTCAGACCTCAGTAAATACTTTGACTCGGTGCCTATCCGATATATAGATGCGGCGTTCGACATGGTGGAACAGCGGTGCGGCAAGAGTGCCCTTATCACGGTGCTGCGGAAGTACTATCATGCCGATGCGTATATCACACCGGAGGGTAAGGTGGCGTATCAGTACCAGAGCTTGAAGCAGGGCTGTTCGGTGGCCTCGTGGCTGGCCGACGTGCTGCTGTATCACATCGACGAGAAGTTGAGTGCGCTGGACGGCTATTATGTCCGTTATTCGGACGATATGCTGTTCATCGGCAGGGATGCGGAGCGGGCGATGGAGATACTGACGGAGGAACTGGCGGCTATGGATATGCGGCTTAACCCGAAGAAGGTGGAATGGCTGGATGCCGAGCACTGGTTTAAGTTCCTGGGCTTCTCTATCAAGGGGGAGAGCATCAGCCTGAGCAGCACGAGGATTAAGCGGTTCCAGAAAGAAATCGAGAGCCGCACGACGAAGCACCCTCGCGGCAATGCCGCAAGGCACTGGACGGCGGCGCAGGCGCTGAACGCCGTGAACCGCTACCTGTATCGTGGCGACGGTCAGGGGCACTCGTGGGCTACGGGGGTGCTGAGCGTTATCAATGTCAGGCAGGATGTCGATACGCTCAATGCCTTTGTGATGGACTGCCTGCGGGCGGTGCATACAGGAAAGACAAAGCTCGGCGGGCTGGGCTATGACAAGCAGGGCAAGCAAGGGTGTATCGTCAGAGGGCGGGGGCGCAACGTGAGCGCTAACCGCCGGAAGACGGGGGATGACATTGGCGGGTATATATCGCTGGGGTGTATGCAGAACGCCATCCGCACGAGCAAGGCGGCGTATGATACGCTGGTACGTTCGCTGACCTTCGGCGGCAAAACCGCCGAACACACTGACGGCGAGGCTACGAGCATCGAGCAGTTGGAAGAAGCCTATGCCCGCTATAAGCACAGCATCCCATCGGAGAAGACGATGCACAGGACGAGCCGGTTCTATGCGCTGCCGGAGAGTGAACTGAGCGACGAGGATATGCTCTACGGCGTGCCTCGTGAGCAGGCGGAGCAGGAACTGGAGCAGGTGCTGCAGGGCTTCCGTATGCCGGAGGGCAGCGGGTGGTTCTGGCAGTCGCCTAATGACAGCGACCTCGTGGTGCTAAGAAGCTGGGTGGAGAAGGCGGCGTGAGCGGTTGCGATACTATCGCAACATAATGGACGGGCTGCGCACACAGCCACAGTCTGCTTATGGCGACACGATTTAGCGAAGGCGTGCTTAACCAGAGCTGGACGCCTGGATCCGTCCTGGTTGTCACCGAGGATGGATCCTGGCGGCCTGTTCTGGCACACGCCTCAGTCATCGAGACGTTATAGCGATGTGCAGCGTCGCAAGGAGCAGACATCTTCAAGCTACCGCACAGTAGTATGGGTATTGCAGGGCGGCAAATGTTTAGAATCCGGTTTGTCAAACGGATGTGGACCGACCTGTGAAGGCAGTGGGACTCACTGCCTTCACAGGTGGTCCGACATCCGGCAAGGACCGGATTTGTCATCGACACGATACAGACCTGTGCCACGCCGCAAGACAATGCAGGGCAGCGCATACTGCCTGACACCGCTCGTAGGACGGCAGGTTTTAATAGAGGCCCGTCTGACGTCTTCTTGCAGCTCAGTCATGCAGTCATCGCAACGCTCTGACCTGCAGACGGAGCTTTCAGAAGACCCATTCGGGACTCTATATCAATCATCTAAAGACCTATGCCAAGCCGTAAGGCGAGCGAAAACGAGAAACATTTTTTATTAACCCATTAAACAACAAAAAAGATTATGGCAACAACAAAGAAGACCACAACAGTGAACAAGAAGTCAGCAACCACTAACCGCACTATCCCTGTAACGGATGGCGAGACCCGCGTGATGTGCCCCGTGTGCGGCACGGAGTTCGCTATTGGTGAGCATGAGCATGCGGTGAAGGGCGGCGTGGCCATCGGCAAGGACTCAGGGCTGGGCGATATCTATCTGCCCGTCTCGAAGCGGGGCGACGCGCTGAAGGCGGCAGGCATCGACCCGAGTAAGTATTTCGCCATCCAGATTCCCGGAGGCGGTGAGCAGATGATGATGAAGACCGGAGATGGAAAGGCCGTGCCTGTGAGCGACGACGACCCGATACTGGCGGCTATCCGCAAGGGTGGCACGGTGCCCAACCGCTCGCTGTTCCGCCGCTGGGTGATGAGCCAGGTGTTCCACGGGCTGTCCTGGAGATACGGCGGGTTCGCGCAGTGGCTGACAGGTCACGGCTACGACTACCAGTGGGAGATGCTGGTGGAGGAGCTGCGTGTGCAGGCCAAGCTCTACGGCAAGGACACGGAGAACTTCGTGGCACGCAACCGCTGGTTCAACAAGGAACTGGCCGTGACGATGGCCGAGGACTACATCAAGCAGATGGAGAAGGACTTCAAGGGGCGCAAGACCCACAAGTGCAAGGGTGTACCCTACGTAAAGTTCTATCGCCAGGACATCTTCGTGAGCGACCTGCAGAAGAAGCTGACATGTCCGCTGACTTCGCAGAAAGGTGAAATCAGCCGTGCCAAGACCCCGCAGCAGCTCTACGTGGCCGTTCGCAACTTCTGGCGTGTCTGCCCAGGCACGAACGGCTATAAGCAGACAGCCGAGTGGAAGGATGCCTACAAGGGCATGGGAGCCTATGCCACGATGCAGAACCTGCTGCGCTTCCACGGCTGCACCTTCCCCAAGGACAACGACTTCTATACACGCCGGCTGAGCGGGCTGCAGATGCTGGAGCGTGCCGCCAAAGCCTACAAGGACGGCGAGGGCTGGCGCCTGTTCGGCCTGATGAAGCAGATGCTGGAGGAGAACGACATCGACATCAAGGCGAAGATGAAGGAGTGGAGCGACGAGAAGAAGGGTCGCGGCCTGAAGCGATAATGGTTGCTATGGTATAGCGACATACCGGACAATGGCGGCGTGCGCCGCCAAAGAGGGCTGTGAGACGTGCCGACATTTTAGTAGATCAGGATTTTACCTGTCATCTCTATCTGATGCCCGTACCGCTATGCTTACACGGGCATCGGATGAGATGACAGGCATCCTGATCTTCTCATCAATCGGCTAAAGACCACGCACCAAGCACGGAGCACAGCCCCGACGTTATACCAGCACAGGTATAACCCTGCAAGACGGACACGATTTAGTGCAACAGTAGATAGCACGCCGGCGGCCCTGAGCCGTCGTGTTGTTATCAAATACGACGGCTCAGGGC
>Ga0326513_10002504_pt1 | contig 13589 bp, 25 predicted proteins | sample 2_2465_0518_D_FD_203654 | JGI IMG/M metagenome (GOLD analysis project Ga0326513, IMG submission 203654) | Bovine rumen microbial communities from UC Davis, California, United States - 2_2465_0518 | ecosystem: Host-associated > Mammals > Digestive system > Stomach > Rumen | place: USA...
GCTGATTGTAGTGGGCGGGGGATCTGCTCCCGCCCCGACTCCGACGCCCAGCACGGGTCAATATGTGTTGGTGAAGGGCGACAATGTCAGGGTGCGCTCAGGTCCTTCCAAGGACTACAAGACGATTCTGATCGCGCACAAAGGGAACCGCTTCGACTACCTAGGTGACGATCCTGAGACGGGCTGGTATCATATAGCACTCGGCCAGAACGTGGACGGATGGATCACGAACAAAACCAAGTATACGGAGTTAGTATGACACAGGAATTAATCACAGCCATTGTAGTGGCTGCTCTCGGGTCACAGGCATTGTATGCCATCGTTCAATTTATTATTGAGAAACTCAAGAAGCCATCGAAGCTGGAGATCGGGATCCGGCTGATGCTTCAGGACAAGATCAAGGAGATCGCCACGGCGGCTCTGATCCGCGGAGAAACTACTCCAAGCGAGAGGACGTACATCGTCAACTGCCATGAGGCCTACAAGGCGCTCAAGGGCGATGGCGAAATGAAACTGCTATTAAAGGATTACTTTGCGCTTAAAGTCAATTATGAAAAGGAGTGAATGTCATGGAAAAGCTTGAGCATAGAGACTGGGTATCCTGGCTGAAGTGGGCGGGCATCCGTGCGCTGAAGACGGTCGCGCAGGCCGCGATCGCAGCCATCGGGAGCACGGCTGTCTTCACAGAGGTGAACTGGGCGGTGGTTGGATCCACGGCTCTGCTCGCGGGGGTTCTTTCCCTCCTCACCTCGATCGCAGGCATCCCTGAGGAGAACCTCTGAATTACACAATAGTTACACGAACGTTTTGAAAGTACTGGTAATAAAGCGTTCTCGGTGGGTTCGAGTCCCACTTCCGGCACCAGTAACGAAAAACCCCACTAAATGTGGGGTTTCTTTTTATTTGCGGGCACTTCCTATAGACGAGTTGCGACAGATTTCTATAAAAATGCTATCAGATTTGCAGTTTTGCGACACGAAAGTTACATGAAAGTTACATGAAAACCCAGCAAAAAATGCCTAGTTTTCCGCATTGATCAGGTTCTCATAATAGGAATTGACTTCCGTGCTGACCTTAATCATCTCATCGGTGAAGGTGTGCTGATACACGGACTTCATCACGTTCGGAGTAGACCAGCCGCCCATTTCCATCAGATACTTCTCAGGAACATTCAGCTGCAGGCCTACGGAGGCGAACAGGTGCCTGAGGTCGTGGAACCGGCATGGCTTGACGCCTGCCTTGTCCAGCACACGCTGGAACCGCTCGAACAGCATCTCCCTGGAGCGGGTGACGAGGTAGCCTTCCCCTGCCTTCCAGGCGTCCGTCTGCTCGATCAGCCGCATGATGTACTCAGGGATCAGGAGCTTCCTTGTGCGGTCGTATGCCTTCGTCAGTTCCTTGTGGATGTGCTGATGGGCAACGGTGACCACAGTCTCCTCGATGTAGAGGACGCCCTGCCGGATCGAGAACACCTTGATCCCTCGAATCTCGGAGACGGACAGGGAGAGCCACATGGCGAGGAGCACAGGAAGCTCGATGTCCGTACCCTTCACCGCGTGGATCACCTCCGCCGGCGTCGGAAGGTCGCGGAATTGCTTCGGCTTCTTGGGAAGTGTGATGTTCAGCTGGATGTTCGGATCGGCGGCGCGGAGTGACGCACTCAGCAGTCCGAACCTGTTGCAGATCGTCTTTGCCGTGACCGGCTTCCCGTGCATGCTGACAGCCTGGCATTCCTCGTTGACCGCGTTCTGCACGTCCAGATTGGTCAGCTTGCCGATCGGCAGCTGCATGATGGACGGGAACATGACTTCGGCGTACATATCGTATCCGTAGATGGTAGACGGCGACAGGATACTCCGCTTGCTGTCGATGTAGGCCTTGACGGCCTCTGCCACCGTGGGACCCGTCCGCACTCTGCGATTCTTAGCATACCTAAACTCATTCGCGAGTTGTTTGACCTCGTTCTTGGTGGGTGCGGTGAAGGAATAACTCTTGCCGTCCACCCTGATCCGTGTGTTGTAGTTTCCGGAAGGAAGCTGGTTGATCTTCATGGAAATCACTCCCTGTAGTCCTGCAGTAAGCAGTTAAATACCTTAGATTCAGCAAGGCAGTCCGATAGTGATCTATGGGCAGTCTCTCTGTAAATGCCGTAATGAGAACAGAGCGTTTCCAGCTTATGGTTCTGGACATCTGAGCCGCGCTTCAGAACCTTCTGCGCGAAGGGAAGCATGTCGTAATACTTTACATCTAGCGGAACATCCAAACCGGAAGTGAAAAGGAACTTCATATCAAAGTCCAAATTGTGCCCGGCAATGTTCGCTCCGGCAATGAACCCCTGCAGCTGGTCGCGGATCGAGGCGAACGTAGGAGCGTCTTCTACCATCTCCTCGGTGATCCCGTTGATCCTGACGGTCTCCTCAGGAATCTCCGTGCAAGGGTTGATAAGGGTAGTAAAGGCTTCAGCAGGCTCGTCAAGGCTGTTCTTGAAATACAAAGCCGTCACCTCGGTGATTCTGCTCGACGATGTGTGCAGGCCTGTGGTCTCGACATCGATGAAAACAAGCGGGAACATGTTGGCGATTTTTGTCTTGCGAGTAATCGGTCTGTATGGGAGCTCCGGAAGATCCTTCAGATACTGGCGATTAACCTTCGCGCCCTGGATAGGAGTGATCTCCACGAGCGGGATCGATTCAAGCTCAGCCTCAAACTGTGCACATTTCTTCTGACGGGAGGCCTCTCGTTTCCTCACATCAGCCATGTGCGCTTCAAACTTCTTCTTCTTTCTGGATTCGTTGTCAATGAGGATTCCAGCAACGACGAGACCAATCCCTCCAAACATCGCGATCGGTCCCGCCGGAGCAGAATCAATGACAAAAACAGAAAGAATGAACGAAATGGACCCGACGACTATGAGGATATAAGGGATATATTTCTTCATGGTTCCTCCTATGATTTAGCGCCCAACTGCGGCACGAACATGCTGTTCGATCAGGGACACAGGGAGGCTGCTCTGCCAGTCCCCGCGCCGGACGTGCTCCAGCTCGTGATTGTATGCCTTCAGCCGCGCCGCCATATCAAGCTTAGCGTTGATATAGATGTTGTAGTTGCCATCCTCATCCAGCAAGGTTAGCCCCCTCACGCCTGCCGGCATATCTACGATTCTCACGATTTTCTCTTCCACGATCTGATCATTCCTTTTAAGATTTCTAGTTCTTCAGCAGTGCAAAAGCGAGCCATGTCCATGAATGCCCGATACTCTGGATCACGAGCGAGCTGCTCAACCAGGGCATCACGTTCCGAGTCATCAACCTCCCTCCCTAGCAGATAATCCACACTAACATGAAAATAGTCCGCAACTCTGGACAGTTTGTCTGCAGAAGGTGCCGATCTGTCCCACTTTGTAATCGTTCCGCGCCCAAAGTGCAGTTCGTCTTCTACGGAGGAAATTGTCTTCCCCTGCTCTTTTGCAAGGGCATCAATCCGATCCCTCACTGTTAACACTTTATTCACACTTTCTGAGCAGAATCGTATTGACTATAAGAAAATCCTCTTGTAAGATACGGTCATAGGGTTTAAGAAAACTTTCTTCCAATCAATAAGAACGCTCGCTTAATGATTTCTGGCAACTTCATTATACGAAAAAATTCTTAGACCCGCAACCGCTAGATATGGGAGGTGAAAAGGCAAATGAAACTATATGACAGAATCCGCGAACTGTGCGAAGCACGAGGGATGTCCGTAGCCGCGCTGGAGAAGGTTTGTGGGTTCGCTCCATGCTCTGTCCAGAAGTGGAACAAGTCCGCGCCGTCGGCATACAAGCTCAAGGCTGTAGCTGAGGTCTTCGAGATGTCGTTGGACGATCTGCTGGCAGAAGAACCGCTAAGAAAGGAGGCATGAAATGAGCGCGATTAACGAGACCGTCCTGATGATCGCGGTGGGCGTGATCTTCTGCTCAGTGGTTCTCTGCGGATCGTTCGGAGCGCATGTGGCATCGATCTGGCTGAAGAACAGGAGAGAGGAACGCAGGCTGGAGATCAAGATGAGGGAGCTCCGGAACGAAGACCGCCTTCAGGAGGAACGGAAGAACTGGTGGGCGCTGACACAGCAGCAGAGCCAGACGATCAAGGAACTGAACGATAAGGTCCTTGAGTTGTCCAGGAACTACGAGATCAACAAGAGCCTGCTGGCGAAGGCCGAGAAGCTGAAGGTGATGTGATGGACCTCGGACGGAGAATCCTCGGGATGATGGTGATGCGGGGGATCAGCGTGGACGAAATGGCGAACTACCTCTGCATGCACAGGGCAACGTTTTACAGACGCATCAACGATCCTGAGACCTTCACCTTCGGAGAACTCAAGAGAGCGGCGAAGCTGCTCAGGACCTCAATCAGCGAAATCATAGGAAAGGAGTAAAAGGATGAGTAAGAAAAATGCCTTGCACAGAACCGGAACTTCTGAACAAGGCGCAAGACGAATCTCTATTTGGCATCGTATCACCTTCCGCGCCGGAGCGCAAGTCTTAGCCGCCGCGATGATCCTCTCACCGATCACGGCCAGCGCGGACATTGACGACGAGCCTCAGATCATCGTGATCGAGCTCGCCGATCAGAGCAAGCACATCTACGCACCCAACAAGACCATCGTCGCCACTCATGAATACGACTGGGATGACGAGACAATTGACGCCGTCGCGTCGATCTACTGGGCAGAAACCGGCAGGGGCGACAGGGCATACAAGGAGAAGCTGGCGATCACGCAGCTGATCTGGAACCGCACCCAGTACGGCGATCCCTTCCCGGACAATGTCCTCGATGTCTGCCTCCAGCGCGGCGAGTTTAACCGCGGGCACATCAGCGACAGGAACCGCGAACTGGCGAGGCTGAACCTCAACAAAGTCAGGAGCCAGTCCGAGGGATTCTATCAGGGGATCGAGATGTGGGACAGCGCGATCTACATGACCAGAGAAGGCGGGAGCGGGATCCTGACCTTCCAGGACGACAAATGGGTAACAGTTTGGAGGGTAGAAGAATGAAATCAGAAGTCCGTTTTGACTATATCAATTCAATCGTCAAAAAGATTGTTTACGCCAATCTGGAAGGCGCGAACCTCAGCATCAGTCTGGACAGGAGCTCCCTCCACATCTTCGACCGCGATGACGGTCACAAGATCGTTGCATCCGTCCACATCGAGCATGTGGACTTCGCAGAGATGGGCGACATCATCGCAGACTACACCGAGCGCGGCGAATATGAGCAAATGCTCTACTGCCTCCGGAAGTTCCGCGAGAACCTCAAGAAGGAGGAAGAACCATGCGGCTGAGGTGTGCGAACGACCACGATCTGACAGGCAGGAACCTGCCTGTGGACGATGTAGGGATTGAGTACTGCCCGATCTGCGGGAGCGAGGACATCTACGAGGTCGACAACTGCCAGCACTGCGGGGCCGAGTACCGGCTCGATGATGAGGAAGAAGCATTTGAAGGCTGCTGCCGGAGCTGCTTCGACAAGGCGAGGGATCAGCTGGTCGACTACCTGAAGGAACAGAAGGAGATGTCGCCCTGGGCGCGGTCCGTGATGATCGACGCGATGCCCTTCCTGGAACTGGACGAATACTAATTGCAAGAGATTGAAAGGAGAATTCCAAAATGAAAAAAGCTACTGAGCTTATTGAGATAAAGCCTATTGAAACCAAGACCCTGCCGATCCGGATCGTCGGAGACTCCCCGCTGATCGTTCACGCCTGGAGCGCGAAGGCAAAGCGCGAGATGCTGGAAAAACAGATCGGGACAACGAAGACGAAGGCCCGTGATCAGAAGAACCCCGTTGAGGACTTCTGCAGTTCCCTTTATTGGTTAGACCCTATGCCGGAAGATTTTACCCGTGAATCTGTCGCTGAAGCGATGAAGCGTATGCCGCGGTTTGGATTCCCTGTGACAGGGATCAAGCAGGCCGCTCTTTCTGCCGCTTACAGGCTTGGATGGGCAAAAGACAAAATGAGTATGCGAGGATCGTTTTTCCTGATTGCTGATTCAAACGGGTATTATTCCGGAGATCTGGAAATCGACTACGACCGCAAGGCCGTGAAGGTCATCCCGAATGTGTTCAAGCCTGACAGCCTTGCAGAGATCAAATCTTCGGCTCCTCCTTCCATGCGTGAAGATATGGTGCGCGTTGGAATGGGAACGGCGGATATCCGTTACCGCGGCCAGTTCACTGATTGGCACATGGACCTGACCATCTCGTATAACGAAAACGGCCAATATTCCATCGAGCAGATTATCAACATCATCAACGCTGGCGGATATGCCTGCGGAATTGGCGAGTGGAGACCTGAGAAGGACGGCCAGTACGGCATGTTCCACGTTGAGCCCGCGTAATGCGGGCTCAGGCTCGGCAGGCAAGGCACGGCCGCGTTCGGTGTGTTATGGCGAGGTTTGGCGCGGTTAGGCCAGGCGTGGCGAGGTACGGCAGGCTAGGTTGGGCAAGGCCCGGCCAGGCCGGGCAAGGCACGGTTGGGTGCGGCAGGGTTCGGCAGGCGTGGATAGGCGAGGCGCGGCCGGGCTAGTTTGGGTGAGGTCTGGCAAGGTGAGGCAGGCAAGGCAGAGTAGGCTTGGGCGGGGCGCGGTATGGTGGGGCATGGTAAGGCAGGCAAGGTCCGGCAAGGTACGGTCTGGCGCGGCAAGGTATGGCAGGCAATAAGCCTGAAAGGAGAAAGAAGAATGTTCATCTACGAATGGAAACCAGCGACATGTATCAAAGCAGACCCCAATGTAGCCGCCGAAGTGTTTGACGAGCTGACAAAGACCGTAGGGCTGACACCTGAGAACCTCGTGAACGCCAGCGCGGAGGAAGACGCCCCCCTGCACAACGAGTTCGAGTGGAACGATGAGAAGGCCGCCGAAAAGTACCGTGTGCACCAGGCGGGGCATCTGATCCGTTCGATCGTTGTCAAGTCCGTGCCTGATCCTGAGGACGAGGAGAAGCCGGTCGTTGTCCGAGCCTACATGCAGGCGGGAACCGAGAACTATGAACCGATTAGGGTGATCAGCTCCGACGAGGAAAAGCGCAGCATCCTTCTGGACCGCGCCCTGAGAGAGCTTGTGTGGTTCAAGAACAAGTATTCGGTTCTCTCGGAACTGGCGAGCGTGTTCACCGCAATCGACGCACTCATGGAGGCAGACAATGAGGTATGACGAGATCCAGCGCATCAGCGCAACGCTCAAGGCCGTGGACGTGAAGGGCAAGGAATACATCGCCGTCAACCAGCGTGTGATCGCGTTCCGCAAGCTTTACGAGGAAGGAAGCATCACGACCGACCTGATCCATTTCGACGGCGGCGTGTGTGTTGTGAAGGCAACGATCTGGGACGGCGATCACGTGATCGCGACAGGGCTGGCCTACGAGAAGGAAGGCAGCACCTACATCAACAAGACCTCCTACCTTGAGAACTGCGAGACAAGCGCGGTCGGAAGGGCACTCGGATTCCTGGGAATCGGCATAGAGGACTCCATCGCATCGGCAGAGGAAGTGGAGACGGCGGTCATCAACCAGGCAACCGATCGTGACATCAAGCAGATCGACAAGGAAGTCGAAGGTCTCGCGTCCATGCTGGAGCCGAACCCCGCCCTGCGGATCTCGCGGATCGACAAGTACGTTTCGTCCATCTTCAAGGGCAAGAAGTACGACCAGCTCTCTGCTCCGGAGAGGGCTGCCGTCAAGATCCGGCTCGCGAAACTGGTCGCTGACATGCCCAAGAACGGGAGCGAGATCAAGACGGTGGTGATCTGATGAAACTGGCGGCGAAGGAATTGCGTCTGGTCCCGGCGTCAAAAGGAGTGTACTGCTCCTTTTACGTCCGGGATCCCGGAGAGATGGAACAGCAGATCCGCTCCCTGTCCGACTCGGACGTGTGGGTCGAGATCAGCAAGATGCAGGACGTGAGATCCCTGAGCGCGAACGCTTACTTCCATGTCCTTGTCGGCAAGCTTGCAGCTGTACTTGGAGTCAGCCTGGACGAGGAGAAGAAACATCTGGTGCTCAGATACGGATCCCTCAAGCGTGACCAGAACGGCAAGTACATCGGAGCGCAGATCCCGAAGGGGCAGAACATCGACGACATCTACCCCTACTGCAAATGGATCGGAGACACCTCGAAGTTCGACCAGTATCTGTTCATGAAGCAAACCCACACCTTAACCAAAGACGAGATGGCCAAGCTGATCGACGGAACGATCAGCGAGTGCAAGGAACAGGGGATCGAGACCCTCCCGCCGGACGAGCTGGCGGTGATCATGAGCAAATGGGGGAAGAATGACGGGAGAATGCAAGCTTTGCCACCGGACCGGTGAGATGGAAGTGCACCACATGCTCCACGGATCCGGACGGAGGAAACTGGCAGACAAGGACGGGCTCACCTGTCTCCTGTGCCGGAACTGCCATGCCAGGCTTCACGATCAAGGGATCGGGGATCTGGAACTCCAGATGGAAGGCGAGCGGCTCTGGCTGAGCAAGACAGGCAAGACGATAGAACAGTTCCGTGAGAGGTACGGAAAGAACTACTTACAGGAGGACTTATGAACAAGATCATTCTGATCGGAAACCTTACAAGAGACCCGGAGCAGGTCCGGACGACGGCCAACGGGATGGACGTCTGCAACTTTACTATCGCTGTTGACCGCAAGGGCTTCAAGGGCGCGGACAAGGTCACGGACTTCTTCCGGATCAGCGCATGGGGCAAACAGGCCACGGCCTGCCACAACTTCCTCAACAAGGGGAAGAAGGTCTGCGTGGTCGGAGAGCTGCAGGCGAAGATCTCCGAGGGCAAGGACGGCACGAAATACATCAACCTCGATGTCCGCGCTGACGAAGTCGAGTTCCTGAGCCCGGCACACGCTGCAGAAGCGCCAGCCGCTCAGGTGGATCCGAACACCTTCACCGACATCCCCGCCGAGGATATGCCGTTCTGAGGAGCAACCGATGCCGAACAGGATTATCAAAGAATCGATCAAAACATCTGTCGAGATAGATTCCCTGTCTTGGTTCGAGGAAGTCTGCTTTTACCGCATCCTGGTGACCGTGGACGATTACGGGTGCATGGATGGAAGAACTACCGTGGTTCGCAACCAACTGTTTCCGACAAAGGACAGTGTGACTTCTAAATCGATAGAAACTGCACTGTCAACGCTGGAGACGAAAGGTCTGATCCGCAAGTATTTCCACGAAGGGCATCCCTACATCTTCGTCACCAATTGGGAAAAGCACCAGCGCATCAGGAACCGCGAACGGAAGTTCCCTGACCCTGATGAGTGCCCTTCAGAGGACTTGTCAGCAACTCGCGGTCAATTGACAGCAACTCGCGGTCAATTGTCAGCAACTTGCTGTCAATTGTCAGCAGATTGCGGCCTAGAATCCAATCCAATCCAATCCGAATCCGAATCCAATCCAAAGGGGCAAACTCCGTTTGCCGTCGCCCTGGATGAGTTCCGGAAATATCGCAAGCAGATCGGGAAGAAGCTGACCCCCAAGGCTGAGACCATGCTGCTGAACGAGCTGGAGAAGATCTCCGGAGGGGATGAGGAGACCAAGATCAAGATCCTCGACAGATCAATCATGAACGGGTGGACAGGCGTGTTCCCCCTGAAAGAGGACAGACACGGCAAGAAGGACTACGAACAGCACGACTACAAACCGGGAGAGCTGGACGCTCTGCTGGTGGACCTTGACAAATAAACATCAGGAGGAGAAAACCAATGAAAACCATGAAAGTGAGACTGACCTTCACCGAGAGCATCCTGGGCACCTGCCCGAACGACCCCGAGATCTACCGCTCGTACATCGGATCCAAGTCACCTGACGCGGCGACCATCGACGAGGAAGTCGAGGCGCTGGGCGCTGATGTGGTAGCAGAGCAGCAGATGACCGTGTTCCCGACGCTGGAAGACGGGACCCCGTTCCTGTATGACTACCAGATCAAGGGATTCTTCAAGGACACCTGCGGCGGCCTCCGGAAGGTGAGCGGCACCCGGTCTTCCAAGATCAAGGCGTACAAGAAGGAGATCGACAAGCTGATCTTCCCGTTCCCGCGTAAGATCCCGTTCCAGGGCGTGGAGGAGATCGGCGAGTGCCAGCGCCCGCTTCGGGCACAGACGGCACAGGGCGAGCGTGTGACGCTGGCCATGTCTGAGGAGATCCCCGCCGGCGCTCAGGTGGAGTTCGAGATCACGATGCTGGACGACGGCTACGAGGACACGATCCGCGAGTGGCTCGATTACGGCAAGTTCAGCGGGATCGGCCAGTGGCGGAACGCTTCGCACGGACGGTTCACATGGGAGGAGCTCTAAGCTTCTCCCTCCCCGCGATGGATGTGATTTGCCACGCAAAGGCTCAGACCGGCGATGACGAGCCGTGGAACGGCAGGGGATGGCACGGCGTGGGCATTGTATCGAGACGCCGAGCATAGAATGGCATAGCGTCGCTTTGGAATGGCATTGTCACTAATAGCAGGGGCGTAGCTGTGAGCCGCGTGGGCAAGGCTGTGAGAAGAACAGCATCGGAAAAGCGTAGCTTTGAACAGCATCGGCGGGGTGACGATTGCGGACGAACCGCGATGGCAAAGTGCGGCATTGCGACGCGATGGTCAAGCGAGGCAATGCAATGGATCAGCGCCGCATAGCAGAGCATCGGCAATGAATGTCCTTGTGCAGTATAGGAACGGCCTTGCGTTGGACCTGAATCGCCGTGATGTGTAGGCGCAGCGTCGGAGAAGCAAAGCATGGCTGGGTGACGGATTTGATTCGCATTGCGGCGAGCCGAATGCGATGGCCCTGAGACGATATGCCACGGAAGTGCATAGCTACGGAACAGCGCGAATCTGAATAGCCTGGGAAAAGCATGGGTCCGCTGCGGGAAAGAGTAGCCGTGCAGTGGAACTGCAAGGACGTGCAAGGCTGTGGATGAGCAAAGCATGGCGGCGGTACGTTATGGTATGGATTGGCGTTGATTAGCTAAGGAGCTGCTGTGCGAAGGCGATGTTGCGAAACGCGAAGGTGTAGCGATGTTGCGAAACGCGAAGGTAAAGCAACGGATTGCGGAGGCGTGACATTGCGAAGCGGAGCAATGCGGGGGATCAGCTAGGACCGGCGAAGGCGAGGCGAGGATTTGCAAGGGCTCCGGTAAGCGATGCATGGCAAGGGTATTGGTTAGCATTGAACGGCTGGGGCACTGCATTGATACGGCCAGATCTGTTGAGTAAGATGCGCCGCGCTTGGCAGCGGCTGAGGAGAGCACGATGATCAGACGGAGGAGAACACTGCGGCAGGCTGAAAGCAAATGCTGGAGCTGCAAGCACTCCGTCCCGTGCATGGAGGAGCGCCGGGGATGTGAATGGTCCATCCTCGGCTCTCCAGTACGGGGATGGGAGGCAACGAAGACCGGCACATCGTACAGGGTGATAACCTGCCCCAAGTATGAGCCGGAGGAAACTGTGAACGAAAGGATCACGAGGGAGGAGGGGTTTGACAGGACATGAGCAGATTGATTGACGCTGACAAATTGCTGGAGAACAAATTCAAGAACGACATCAGTTGGAATGCGTTCGAGAAGCTGATCAAGAGACAGCAGACTGTTGACGCTGTGGAAGTGGTGCATGGGCATTGGGAAATTGCAATCGGATACGATCCGATGAAAGCGTTCCAATGTTCAGAATGCAGATTAATGTCATATGATCCGACAGAATTCTGTCCGCATTGCGGGGCAAAGATGGACAAGGAGGGCACGGTATGAGCTGCGGTAACTGCGACCATTTACATAATTGCCATAATCAGTGTATGGAACTCCCCAACGGTATGACCTGTGCCGTATGTGTTCATTTGAGACGATGCGCCGCTATTTTTGGTGTGAAGCCGGAGAACACCCATTGTGATTTCTACCCCATCCGCTTTAAGCTGCCTGACGATCCTGCTTTCATCAAGGATCACGGCTTGGATCGGAGGCAGATGAACGATAGGGCAAAAATGGCGCATCGTTCGACCCAACGCAATTTTAACGCTTCCAACACGTTGGATGCGTTGGAAACAGAGGTGACGGAATAATGGTCGCAAGTTAGTAGCAAGTTAGTAGCAAGTTAGTAGCAAGTTTGACGAGGTGACGGAATGATCAACGCATTTTTAACAATTCCAACGCGTTGGATGCGTTGAAAGAGGTGAGCAAATGAACAGCAGAGACAAGGGCAAGCGCGGGGAGCTGGAGGCAGCTGCCTTCCTCAGGGGCATGGGGTTCGACGGCGCGAGACGCACCGGGCAGTTCGCGGGATACACAGGCGAAGCGGACGATGTCACAGGCGTCGAAGGCCTGCATCTGGAGATCAAGCGCTGCGAGCAGATCAGGATCCTGGACTGGATCCGGCAGGCGGAGCGGGACAGTAAGCTGAGGGGGACGATCCCGGTGGTCATGTTCCGCCGGAGCAGGGAGCCGTGGTATGTATGCCTTCCCGCCGCGGACTTCTTCAGACTGTACAAGGGAGAAACCAATGGTAACCCATGAAGACCTCAAGCGGCTCCGGTCGATGAAGTTCACACTGGAGTCGAAGACAGAGAGGCGGGACCGCCTGCGCTCGTACATGATGGGGCATGCGGTGGTCATCGATGACATGCCTCACGCTCCGGCATGGAAGGATCCCATGGCGGAATACATGGCGAAGCTGGACGAGCTGGAGCGTGATATCGGCAAGACCATCCTGAGGCTTGAGTCGGAGATCCAGCGGATCGAGGCAGAGATCGAGACGCTCCAGCCGCGGGAACAGCTGATCATCCGGCTCAGGTACATCGACGGCCTCAGCTGGAGGAAGATCGCCGCGAGGACTCACTACGCGGAGCGGCACTGCAAGCGACTTCACAAGACCGCGCTGGAGATTTTGCGGGAATCGTGAACAATGTCACTTTTTGTCACTTCTACCCGTGCTATTATGGTAGCGTGGAAAGAGGCTGAAGGGGTCTTGCTTCTTGTTCATGTCATGGGTTTCCCTCCTTTGTCTGGGTGGAGGTGATCGCGATTCGCGTGATCACCCCCACTTTTTTTGACCCCCGGGGGTCTTTTGTGTACGAACAAAGCCGGAGCAGCGCTCCGGAACTGTTGGGTGGGATAAGCTCCGTAAAACACGACGGCGGGAGCGTGGGGCTTTTTAAAAAGACCGGAGGGGGTATTTCTGTGGCAAAAGACGGAGACTTCATCAAACCGGCCCCCTATCGTCCGGACAGGGCAGGCGGGCATCGGTACGAGTTTGAGAGAAACCGAAAGATCATATACGCGACACAGACGCACTGCGCGATCTGCGGTCAGCCCGTTGACTTTTCGCTAAAGGCACCTGACCCCATGGCCCCCAGCGTGGATCACATAATTCCAGTAGCAAAAGGTGGTCACCCCTCCGCCCTGGAGAACCTGCAACTGGCTCATTTGCGTTGCAATCGAGCCAAGGGAACTCGTTTAAAGGAACCTAAAGCGCCAGCACCGGTCTCCAACCGCTCGCTCGTGCTCTCGGCTGACTGGACGACCTTCTAGCGGGGGGTACCACCCCCTCCGCTCCCTCGCCTTGCG
>Ga0326513_10002505_pt1 | contig 13582 bp, 4 predicted proteins | sample 2_2465_0518_D_FD_203654 | JGI IMG/M metagenome (GOLD analysis project Ga0326513, IMG submission 203654) | Bovine rumen microbial communities from UC Davis, California, United States - 2_2465_0518 | ecosystem: Host-associated > Mammals > Digestive system > Stomach > Rumen | place: USA: California...
TCTGAAAGCACTTTTCAAGAAAGACTGATAAAGTAAGGGAGGGCATAAGCCCTCCCTTTTGTTATGATGCTCTGCCGGATGTTTTGCCGTTTTGCAAGAGGTAGTTAAGCTCGTACTCATACGACTTATCATACCAGTGGTTGATCTTATACTCGTTGCGAAGCAGAGGTTTAAGTTCTTCATAAATTGCGCTTCTCTGAGCATCTGTAAGCCGTTTCTCTTTAGCGAGCGCAAGAACAACTTCCTGCTGGCTGAGTGTACCATTGGCGTCGTCGTTTGTCCAGTCAGTATTGTACATGAACATGCCGACATCGCCAATGGTGTAGCCATACTTACTCAAGACGCTGATAAGCGATTTGCCGGTCTTGCTGATGCCAAGAGTATCGCTATTAATAAGTCTGTTTACTTGAGCCTTTGTGAGATTCGTCTTCGACAAGCCTACAAGTTTCACGACAGTGCCGGTGTTCGCAGCAAGATCAAGGTCAATCTGAGCCTGCTTAATGGCGTCTTTGACGTTGTAGTAGTCTTTCGTGGAGAAGCCCATGGAGCGGTACTCACGGTACTTCTTCATCGTGCTATCCTTCGCGTCAATAACGGCTCTCGTGTTCTCATCAAGCCGAGAATACCGGTCAACAAGCTTGTCGAGCTGGTCGTAGTTGCCTGTGTCTTTGAACACCTTCGCAGCAGACACAAAGTTGACGTATTCGTCTGTATTCTTCTTGTCAAGAGCAGGCACGTCATTTGTTTCGCCTGGATTATCCTTGCCTGCATACAGGTCAGCAAGATTGTCCTCATCTCTTATGTCTGTGCTGAGGCCGGTCTTGTTGTCGGTCTTTCCAAGCTCTGCAACAGCAGCTTTCGGCGTCATACCAGCGGCTCTCAGTGACTCGTACAGAACATTATAGCCGGACGTCGTTGCAAACTTACTGATAGCTTCATCCTTCTTCATAGCAGACAGCGCAGAATCGGCAAGGTAATTGGCAATGCGCTCGCCGGAATTGAGGTTTCTGCTGAGACGTGCAAGTTCATCTTCCTTGTACGCCTTGCGTTCCGCCTCAGTCTTGCCCTGAATGCGATCATTGAGCCAATCAGCGCCTTTGTCTACCTTGCTGTCTTTGCTCGTCAGTGAACTCAGGATACCGAGATTGTACAGCAGGTTCTCAGGCTGATTCTTGCGGAAAGCTTTATCGGCCTGCTTTTTTGCGCCTTCTTCCGTCAAGTTGCCCTTGATGTACGAGTCGAGCATCTTCATCGCGTCGTCGTAATTGGCGCGGTTGCCGAGCTTCCCTCCAGACAGCGCATACATAGCATCTGCGGTGTACATGGTGGCTGCGTTCAGAAGCCGGTAGATGGTATTCGCCGGTATGCCTGCGCCAACTTGCAGCATGTTGTCAACGGCCTGTCTCCCGGCGTTGAATACGGCAAGCGGCTTGTCTTCTCTGATCGCTTTGACAAGGTTTGTTCCGAAGGTCGTGACGGAGGTAACGGTGTCGGCAACCATCGAGAGGACACCAGCGTTGAGGTCGTAGAACTCCTTTTCTTCGCCGCCGGTGGCGATGGTGATAATCGCTTTCGCAAGATCGCCGCCGAAGGCGGAGATACCGGCAAGAGACTCTACAGTGTCAAGGCCGATCCGTTTTGCGACTTCTGCCAACGACAGCTCGTCGTCGTCATCACGATATTTCTTCCAGCCGTGTCTTGCAAAGCCGACGACAGAAGAAAGAAGCGCGAATGTGAACGCGGAAGACGCTTGCCCTATGATCGTATTGCGAAGCTTCTTGCCTGCCGCCTTGCCGAAATCTGTGCCTTTGAGCGCACGGTATTCGCCGATTGCTGTGGCGATGGCGTTGAGGTTCTGCGTCGGCTGTGTTCGGAACATCGCAATAGCTTTCGTCAGCTCGTCGCTGCTGCGCAGATAACCGGCGCGCGCGTTTTTGACGAAGACGGGCTGCGTCTGCAAGACGACATCCTGGAACTTCGCCTCGACGGTTCTGGCAAACAGCTCGCTATTCTGATCCATGCCCGGAAAGCTCAGTTTTGTGTCAACGACGGTCGCGGCGAACAGACGCTTTACCGTCTGGTAGTCAACGAGCGCCGTGGCTTTGCCCATGAACTCGGAGACGCCGCTTCGTTTCATAAGCTTCGCCATGAAGCTGTCGTTGTGCAGAATCTCGGAGATTGACGGATCAATGGACGTTCCTGTCCTGCGGCTCTGCAGAAGCATATTCCCAGCGCTGGTATGCCCTCCAAACCAGGTCTCGGCAGCGAGAAGTGCCTGCGGTGAGAGAACACCAGCGGCGCTCCAGAGAGAAGCCGCCTGCTTCGCTGCGACGCCGAGGTTGCCGAGAAGGGCGCCGGACGCCATGTTCTGCCTGATCCTCGCAAGGAACTCGTTCTTCTGGCTTTCGCTGTTTTCGTTGACGTCGTTTACGAACTTGGCAATATAATCGCTGTAGCCCTGCCCAAGCGTCTCGTTCGCAAGGCCGGATAGGTTCTGCATACGGCTTCCTGTGTTGTCCATGGCGTGAAGCAGCTCTGCCACTTCGCCAAAGCCGATGAAGTTACTGGCCCAATGGATGTATTTATCCAGTGTGTCAGAGGCGTTTTTGATGCTGACGTAGCCGCCGACGTTTCTTGTGCGGCTCTGGTACATAGGCCCGTCCGCAAGACTGGTCTGGCGGTTCTGCTGGCTGTAGGTCGTCCCGTTCCTATTGTCGTAGGTGATCGGATAGTATGTGCCGTTGATAGAGCCTTCAAAGCCGGTACCGATAAGGTTGGTGCGGATGTCGCTGGCCTGCTGTCCGAGGTCGTCAAGGATTTCGGTTGCGGTCTCAAGATACTTCTTCGCAGCGGGGCTCAGGGAGTTTTCAAAGCCTTCGGCGAGACTCTTGAACCACTCCGCATTTGTACCGTCTGCGTCGTCACTTCTTTCGACGAACACGGTTTTGCCGTCTTTGTCCTTGATGGAGAAGCCGTCGATGGTATTGAGCCTGTTCGTCGGGCCGTTCTTGTCAGTGACTGCAGTGTTCATGAGGTTGCGCACCTGCATGATGAACTCAACGGCCTGCTGTTCTGTAATCCGTACACCGTCAATGTCGAAAGGCTTTGCATTGCCTTCGGCAAACTCCTTGAAGCCCTCAAGGCCGGAGATTTCGCTAAGTCTCTTGAGCGCCTGCGTCTGCGTGATGGTATAGAGCGCCGTGCCGTTCTCGATCATCTTGGCAATCTTGTAACCGCTGCCGCCGCCTCTGCGGTCAAAGCCGTCCAGAGCCTTGAACAGCGTGGAGGGGTTGAGCTGCATGGCCTTGAACTTACTCCAGTAGGTCGTGCCGTCGCGTTTCTTTCTCGGGCCTTTGAACGCCTTGAGCATAGTATAGCTTCTATCTACAAGCTGGACACGCTTGGAGATCAGCGTCAGCGTCTTGGTGGCGTTCTCCACCATGCGCCGTGCTTTCTCTTCGTTGGTGATGTCCTGGTTGTAGTAGATGTCGTTCAGCTCGTCAACGGCGTGCTGGATGCTCTCGGACGTGAACATTTTGAGGTCTTCGTCGTTTGCAAACTCGTGAACGAGGTTCGAGAGCTGCATAAGCGCGTTGACCGGGTGATCGCCCTCCATCATCTCGCGGACGTGAGAATAGAGCTGACCCATAGCGTTTGTGACTTTGTTGGGAATATCCTTCGGCCTTTTTTCGCTGAAATCGAAGAAGCTGTTTTTCGCGTTGAGGATGGAGCGTGCTGCCTGTGCGACGTTCCCGTAAGCCGTGCTGGGCTGGTTGAGCGGCTTTCTCGGCTTGTCCGTGGCAGGGCGTGAGGGTGGTGCATCGTCGTACATCGTGCGGAACTCAAGGCTGCCGTCCTTGTTGCGGCTTCTCTGCATACCGCGATAGCCAGTTCCCATACCGCGAGCAGGCTCGCCAAAGTCGGCAGCGTTGAATTCGTTGTCGTAACTGTCCTCCATGCCTTGGCGCATCTCTCTGGCAATATTGAAGCCTTTCAGATCTTTGCTGGTTACTCTGCGAATGGCTTTGCTGAAGCTTTTATTAAGCTGTTCTTCCTGCTTAATCTGTTCAGCTCTGGCGCGAGTGATAGACCTCACCTCTTCGCTTGTAGTGGTGGGTTCGATGCCAGTTCTGGTAGGTGCTTCAGGATTGAGAGTGTAGCCGGGAACATTGCTTTTGTTATTCATCGACCTGTCAGTCTCGTTCCTGACGATCTCGTATTCGTTTGTTCTCGCACGAAGCTCGCTCTCAAAATCAGCATTCTTACGTCTTTCTGCTTCCTTTTTGGCAGCGTTCTTTGCTCTTCTCAGGCGTTCTTCCGCACGCTCTTCGTAAGAAAGCTCATGCACATACTTGTTGTATCCAGGCTCATCGATAGGCGGGCGAGATACAGATTCTTCCGTTTCAGCAGCAGGATTCTCCGCCATTTCAGCCTGAAACAGAGTGCGCTTGTTGCTACCCCAGTCTGCCTTTTCAGCGCGTTCAGAGACATTGGAAAGCTGTCTCGAAAGAGCAAAAATCTGATCTGTAATCTGCGTGATCTGGTTTCTTACTTCCCGAAGAGACTGATTGTCGCCATCCTGCAAGTGCATATATTCGTCTCTCAGCCCTTCAAGGCGGGACTCGATCTGCTGAGTCAAAACGACGGATTGATCTTCTGCAGCAAATAACGCAGAGACCAGGTTCGCAGCTTCAGCATCGCTCACATCTGCGTTTTCGGCGTAACTCGTGATTTTGGAAAGGTCTTCACGGATTCCTGCAAGCTGATCTTTTGCATTTTCTGCAAGATAGCCGAGGTCTGCCTTTCTTTGCTCAATGTCCCCGCTTCCGTAAAACTCAGAACGAGCATGACGCATCGCATCTGCAACAGTAGATAGGTAATCTCTTTGCGCTTCAAGAGCGTTGATTCTGCTTTTAAGTTCTGCTGCTTTGCCTTTCGCCTCGACGGCTGCTCTCGCCTGGTTGACTTCTTTGGAAGATACCTTAACCGGCTCTATCCAACCTGTGTCTACGACTTCTCTGCCATTGACTTGCTGAGTAGTCTTTGCCGGGGATACAGGCACGTCCCTTCTGCGCGTCCCATTTTGCTGGTAGGAGTTGAAGGATTCAACAACGTCATTCCCACGTTGCATGTCTCTCTTTATGCGAGGCGCGTTTTTCTCGTACCACTCATCCTCTGTAGCCATGACGCCTTTGCCGTCGTCGTATTCCCTGGTATCTTCCTTCTTTTCGGAATAGGCTATATCTACCAGGTTCCCGTTTTTATCGGCAATAGCGCCGAACATGTTGGCGAAATCGGTGATGCTGTTATCCGGGCTGCTGAATTTGATTCCCCTGTCGGAAAGCTCCCCTATAGCAGTCGAAACTGTCCGCATAAGGCTCTTGGCGCTTCCCTCAGAAAGTGTCCCTATGCGCCTGCCACGGTATCCAAACTCAGGGATGTAAGAAGTTGAGCTCTTCACATACTCGTCATACAGCTCGGAAAGTCTTGCCGCAATTGCTCCGCCTTTGGATGAAGGTACAGCTCTATCAAGTGCATAATTAAGGACTGCAAGCAGTTCATCGTCTGACATGGGCGATGTTTCGCCTGCTGCGGCTTTTCTCACGGCACGACCGAGATCACTGTTGAAGTCCGCAGCATTGAACTCGTCATCGTCAGCATAGTCCTCGGCAAACTTTTCTTCGTCAAGAGCTGTGATCGCATCGTCAATTGCAGCAATTTCTCCGTCGTCGAAGATTTCAGCGGCGACAAGCTCTTTGCAAAGGCTGTCTCGTATATCGTAGATTTCGTCCCACGTAATGTCAGTCTTGCGCTGAATGCCATCGAGAAACGTGTAGTCGGAAGCAAGAACCTGATTCAAGAACTCCTCAACAGCTCTTGCCTGTTCCATTTCAGAAACGAGTTTTTTGGAATCCTGAGAAAGAAATCTTCCGGACTTAACCAGCATCTCATTTGTCCTGCTGATCAACCTATTTCTGCTCTGCCGGTACTTATTTTCGTAACCTTTCTCTTCGCGGACGAACTTCTCGGCGATAGACATGACCTCTTTGCCGCGTGCTTCGCCAAGGGCGTTATTGAAAATATTTGTGAATAATCTCAGCCTATTTGAAAAAGCGCCGTTGACAATGTTACTGAAGCCGCCAAACTTGCCATTATAGCGAATGTGTCCCGCTTCATGTGCAACGGCAGTCGGGACTTCCATAAGTGTAGTGTCTGCATCTATAACGGCTTGATTGCCGTTTTGATAGCCGGAAGCTCCATCTTTGTAGACGGACGTATTCGCATTACGCCCAAACAGCATGTTAAGCTTAAGCTTTTTTGCGAGCTTCATTGCGAGATGGAGTCTCGTCCCTATTCTCGGCTTGCTGACGATATATGTTCCGTCGTTGAGAAGCGATTCAAACTGTTTGTACTCTTCTTTTTGTTCAGCGCTGATAGGAGAAGATTCTTCTGTGTCGGAAAGCGTTGCGAGGTCTTCTTCGGTTACGAACCTCGGATAATTCTTTTCCGCACTTCTCTCAGTTCCGCTTTGCGTTCCTTGCTCAGAGGCTGTTGTTTCTTGAGCCATTCCGTATTGGCCTGTTGCAGCTCCAGCTCCAGCGGGTCGTCGTCCCACTCCGAAGTCTGCGGCTTCTGCTGCTTCATCAGCTCGTACAGTTTGTTCTCCGGCATTGTTGTTTACCTCCTGTGTGTTTGGTACTGCCATAGTACCATTTTCCGTGCTTCTTGTCGATACGCCATACGGATTTTGTGTGACGTTGAACAACTTGTTCTCTGCCGTTGTGAAATAGCCCGGTTTAACCGCCTGTGCTGCGTTCTGTTGGCTCGGCTGGGTAATTTGATCTCTGGAAGTTGCCGATGCTCCTGCGGCGTTTTTGGGCGCGTAGCGCATGGGGTCTTCTTCATCGGTGTGAGCAGGCGCTTTCTCCTCATAGTGGAACGTAGGATCAGTTCTGTACCTGTCTACAAGATCAGCCTTCTCATTCTGGCCGATGGCACGAAGATACTCCACATAACGGTAGACTTCCCGTGAAGGTCTTGATCTTGCGATTATTTCGAGATCACGGCCCTCGTATCTGGCGTACTGCTGTGCTACGGCAGGATTGAGGTCTTTGAACTCTTCCGGGAGCGCCGGGGGTTGCTCAACTTCCGTCTTGTTCTGGGCCTCCACTGTTTCTTCCTGCGGGTTGAGGCTTTCACCGTTGAGCTGGCGTTCAAATCTGCGCTGCACTCTCTTCCCAGCGTTTGGATCGGCAGGGCCGTACTCCTGCGGTTCCTCGGTGGCGTTCCGCTTCTCAAGCTCCTGCATGAGCTGTTCCGCGCCTCTGATGTCGCCGCGTTCCAGCGCACGCTGGATCATGCTGCCGATCTCTTCGGTGGAAGCGTTCTTGCCGCCTTCGCGTTTGCCTTCCGCGTTCTGCTTGCCGAGCACAGAGTCCTTACGCATCTCCCACAGCTTATTTTCAATCTGGTTTCCGATGGATGCGGGGCCTTGCACACCGGCGGACATAGTACCGGAAATGAAGCCGCCAAACATGTCATACAGCGTCTCGTCAACAAAGTCTTTCCAGACTTTACGTTCAGCGTCTTCATAACCCATTCCCTGCGAGACGAGAGCACGGATGTCGTGCTGCATCTTCGTCTCGTTGCCTGTGATCCTCGAAGCCAGTCTGTCACCAAACTGGTTCAGGACATTGGTTACGCCTTCTTCGCCGCCCTCAATAAGCCCCTGCTCAAGAAGGTATCTTCCAAGACCTTTTGCCAGTGCCTCTTCTCCGTTCAGCAAATGGTCAAGGCCGATCTTCTCACCCGCTGTCTCGGCGGCACCGGCGAGAATGGACATGACGGCTGCATACTGGTCGCTCGCGCCGCGAGACTTGGCTTCGTCGAACGTGGTGTCCGCTGCCTGTACGAAGAAGGAGCCGAGAGTCGCGGCCTCACCGACCATGTTGCCAAGGACGAGACTTTCAACGGCGCTCTGACCGAGTTGGAACAGATCACCGGCACCCTTCCCGCCAACAATGGGGATTTCGTCGGGAAGCGTAGTGCCGACATTGAGCTGTCTTGCTCTTCCACGGCTCATAGCCTCGATCTTGTTTGCTGTCGTGGGGACGGCGTTGGTGACATACGGATTGCCCTGAAGAACATCAGAAAGCTTTTCCATGTAGCTGAGTGCATGGGAAGGAAGCGCCGCGACCTGCGCCGGGAGAAGAGCCGCAGTACCGATGGCCTTCACGATACCGCTTCTGTCTTCGAGAGCACCTGCGTTCTCGTAGTGCTGAAGCTCTGCGTTGAGTGTGCCACGGTTCAGAGCATCGTTGACCTGGGCAGCGTAATTCCTTGCGTCATCAGGGCCGTGGTTCGGAGCTGCGAGCAGATAGTTATACAGCGTCATCTGCTCAGGAGTCCAGTTCTGATTGGGAGCATAGCGCGTCGCCTTGTCCATGAACTTTGCAGCTCTGCCCTCGCCCATCATGCCAGTCATGATCTGGTTGTTATTGCCCCACGTCTCGCGGAGATTCCTGGACAGCTCTTCACCTTGGCGGATGATGGCAGCGGTGGCTTTATCATTGCCGATCCTGCTTCCGGCATAATTGCGAGTACCCTCAATTCGCTCGATCTCGCGTTCCAGCTTCTCAAGGCGGTCAACAGTCTCTTTCTCGGCCTTTTCCTGAGCGTCGCTACTCTCCTGCCCGAAGTAACCGGCTCTGCCGCCACGTATGTCCTTGAGCTGCTGAGTGAGCTGTTCGCGCTGCTTGTTCAGCTTGTCGAGGCTCTGGCTGTACGCCTCATACTGGTCGCTGTAGCTTACGCCTCGTTCGGCAGCTTCTTCGACGGGCCGGGTGGTGTCGCGGTAATCGCGGTACGCCTTTGCGGCGGAGAACTCGGCACTTGTTCTCTCTACTGCTTTCTGTGCCTGTTCGAGTGCTTTCTCAAGATGGCTGATTTCGTCTTGAGATGCCGCATTCTTGTATACTGCAAAGGCAGTAGGAGAAGCAGTGAGTGCTCTGTTTCTCGATTTATTCAGTTCGTCGAGCTGCGTTTTCAGCGTCTCATAGCGTTCAGAGGCAGCGGTGCTCTCGCTCTCGGCTCTGGAATACCATGTGTCGATATTCTCACCACGCTTGCGGGCCTTTGCATAAGCAATTTCCTCGTCGCTGCGGTTAAAATCGTAGATGGGGTTGAGGTTTCCGCTTTCATCTTTCACGACGCCTGCGGCGGTAGCGCCGAAGCCGCCGCCGTTTGCAAGCGCATAATTCACATAACCCTGATTAAGCCCTTCTGCGCCATGCTGCGAAATGTGCTGAACAAGCAGCGACGGGCGCTGCTGGGTAGCTTCCTGCCCACCGGTATTTTCTTGTGCTTTGATTTCATCGACAAGGGCCATGATGCTCCTCCTTATTTGCTAAGTGCAGTTGTTATATCTGCCTGAACAGTAGGCTGAGTTACGTCTATTCCTCTTTCGGTAAGAGCTTGCTCGATCTGAGCTCTTGTCATTCCTGCGGCAGCGGCATCAATAAGTTCGCCCATGTTGTATACGGCTCCGCCAGTCCAAGATGACGTCCCTCCGCTACCGCCTGAATAGTCGCCGCCACCACTACTTCCGCCAGAACCGCCATAACCGCCAGACAGTGCGAGCGCCGGATACTGCTTGTACAGAGCCAGTGCTGCGTACTGCTGCTGAGAGATCAGCCCCAGCGCAAGGGCGATCTCCGGGTTTGACATGACCCAGGTCTGCCGCATCTGCGCCGCCGCCTCGTTGCCGTAAAGTGCGGCATAGCCGGAGAAGTCGCCGTACTGCGCCAGCGCCTCGGCTCTGTCCATGGCGCGGTTGTACTGCTCGTTGTATTCGTCCAAAAGCGCAGCGGCTTTCTGGTAGTCGTTTTTCATCACGGCCTCGTTGATTGCGGCCTGTGTACTGCGCCTGATGTCCGCCATGTTGCGGTCGGCCTCGGCTTCCGCACCGGCCTGTGCCGCGCCAAGGTTGTTCTGCTCGCGCTGTGCCATGCTCATCATGGAAAGCTCCGCCTGAGACCCGGCCCCGGTGTTCAGCCCGCTTGTCGCGGCGCCCTCAAGGAAGTTGCGGCGCTGTCTCTCCCACTCCACAGAGGCGGCGTTGCGCTGCTGGTTGTAGAGCTTGGCGATATTGTCACGGTTAGCCTGAGCGTAGGAGAGCGCCTGATCGCCCTGCTCCTGCAAGGCGGCTCTCTCGGCGTTGATTTGGGCATCGTACATGTCGCGGATTGCCTGTTCCCGGTCGGGATTCACGGCGGGGTACTCGTGAAAAGCTGCCACCGTGCCGGTTCCCGTCCCGCCAGTGCCGCCGATCCCGCCAATGCCGGTTCCGGTTCCCGTGCCGGTTCCGGTACCGCCGCCGGTCATGATCCCGGCAAGCTCCTGCAGCCGGTAATAATCCGCGATGGTTCCCTGACCGGCGTTTACCCGCGCCATGATCTGCTGCCACTCGGTCATCGCGTCTACGGTGCTGCTGCCCGTCCCGGGCTGTTCACCGCCGGTAGCCGCGCCGCCTGTGTCAGCGCCGCCGCCTGTCGGGGTAGCAGAGCTTCCGCCCGTGCCGCCCGTGCCGCCCGTGCCGCCGCCGCTGAGAATAGCCGCAAGCTCCTGCGCTCTCGCGTAGTCCGCCGCCGTCGCGGTTCCAGCGTCAACACGCGCCATAATGGCGTTCCATTCGTCCATGGGCGAGGGATTGGCGCTCGGCTGCGTGGGCGTGGTCGGCGTGGTCGGCGTGGTGGAGGGCGTGGTTCCTGTGTCGCCCGTTCCCGTCGGCGTGGTCGGCTGAGTCGGAGTGGTCGGCTGCTGTGCGCCGCCGCCGTTTCTCCAACGCACCCACTCGTCATAGCTCATGTCAGGCTGCTGACCAAGGGCTGTGTAGTAGTCGATATAGTCCTGCATGTAAGGGTAAGGATTTGTCGCCGCAATATCACCGCCCGTCGGCTGAGCGGAACTTACCGGTTGGCTCGTCCCTGATCCTGTCCCTGTCGTCCCGGCGGGAGTGGCGGAACCGCCGCCGCGAAGCATCCAGGCAACCCACTCTTCGTAGCTCATGGGCGGGCTTGTAATACCTCGGCTCGTGTAATAGTTGATGTAGTCCTGCACGCTTGTGCCAGGAGTCCCGGAGCTTGCAGCGGTTGAGGCGACCGTGTGTGTGCCGGAGGGCTGCGATACGGTATCCTGCGTTGCGGCAGGGGTGACGGATTGCGCAGGAGTCGGAGTTGTCGGCGATGCCTGCGAGGTCGGGATGTTGGTTCCCGGCAGGGTGCCGCTGTTCCAGCCGTATTCCGAATAGAGATCATTCGCCGCGTTCTGCGCGGGCTGGGAAGCAGGGACGGTGTAGCTCTGTGCGTTCTGGCTGTTGCCTGTGCTGCCGCCGTTCTGCGACCCGGCGAGAACATCGTAGTCAGAACCGTTCTGCTGCGCCCAGATTCTCAGGAGTTCGTCGTTTGTTGCCATAGTCTGTACCTCACCACCTTGTAGTCCATTCAAAACCGATCCCGTTGCCATACGCCGGAATCCAGTTGCCATTTGCGTCGTAATAGCCGCCACCGTCTCCGGCGTAAACGTCCACGATATCCTCAGACATGCCGGGAATGCCGTTGCGAAGTCCGGCTTTCAGCTCTTCGTATCGCTGCTGGAAGAAAGCTGCCATCGTGGGGTTCTCATCCACCAGCAGATGCGCCGCCAGACCGTAGGGAAGCACCGTCTGGCAGATGTAGTCATCAAGGTTAATGTAATCCTCAAGACTTTCCAGCGGGTAAAGGACGGGGCGCTTTCTGTCGTTGCGCTGCTTATAGGTGTCGGAATACGGGTAAAGCTCGCCTTGCAGAATATTGAGAATAGGCAGCGTCTTGTTTTTATACTCCGCCGTATCTGCGTGATCGGCCTCTCCCGCGTCGTTCAGCTCGTCGATCAGCGCCATGGTATGCTCAAAAATCCACTGTCCGTTTGTGCTTGCCATAGTGTTACCTCACTTATGCGAAGGGCGGGCGCTGTGGCCCGCCCTTGGTGGTTGGTTTACGATCAGGCAGCCGTGACATCGCTCTCGGCGATGGTCAGGATGCTGGAATTGATAGAACCGGTCTTGGTAGCGTAGGCGCGGAGAATCTTGCCGGGCTCGACAGTGAGCGGAGAGGAATAGACCTGAGCGTCGGGGCTGGTCTTCGGGTTGCTGCCATCAGTGGTGTACTTGATGGCAGTAGCACCGGACGAAGCCAGCACAATCTTGCTGCTAGACAGGGTGGCGGCGGGCTCGGCTGCGATGCCGTTCTTGGCGTGGACGATGATGCCGTTGGCCTTGTTCGCCAGCACAAAGCTGTCGAATCTGGTAAGACCCTCAAGATACGTGCCGTAATAGCCCGGAACGGTGTTGAGTGCGCGGAGCATCCTGAGCTTCATCGGGTCGGCGGTAGCTCTCTTGTACTTGATGAAGAAGTTGACGCCTGCGGGCATCCAGTCATCAGGCACGGAGACGATGGGCAGACCGCCCATGCGTGCGCACTCGCCGTTGACGATGGCTTTACCGGTGAAGTTGGCGTTGTAGTTCAGCTCCTCGGCAAGCTTGGTCTCGACGGAAAGGGTCTCTTTGATGAAGCAAACGCGACCGTCGCGGGGGACAAACTTGTTGTTCAGGGCGCTCTGCGCGAGAAGGATGGCACGGACAACGGAGTTCGCGCCCTTGGTGTTGGTCAGGTCATTTGCGTTGACGATGGAAAGGCCAGCGCCGTTGATCCAGGTGTTGAAGCGGTACTTGTCGATCAGGGGAACCATGACCTCATCCCAAGTCTGCTTGAGAAGGGTGTTGGCCTTCTTGATGTTCTTCTGATCCATGTTGGTTACGCCGTCAATGCCGCCGCCGAAGCTCTTCTTCTGCTGGAGCACATAGGTCGTAATCTGGTCGCCGATGTCCGCCGGGGCAACACCGCCGGTAAAGCGGTTCGTAGCGACGGCATTGCCATTGGCGTCAACGCCGTAGTCGTGAACCTCCATGTTGTTCAGGGAGAACACTGTGATACTATTTACGCCGTCCCAGGAATAGTCATGACCGCAGTGGGCTTCGGTCAGAGATTTCTGTTTGAAACGGTCATCAAGACGAGTGACGTATTCGTTGATAAGATTAATTTCAGCCATTATTTATCTCCTTTATCAGTAGTCGTCATCATCCCAAAGCTGTTGATACAGAGATTTGGTATGGTTCTTTCCCGAACTGCTCATGCTGCCGGGAGACCGCGCCGCGTTCTTCTGGTTCTGCTTGAGAGTGGCGATCTCGTTTTTAAGGCTGGCAATTTCGTCAGCCTGTTTCTGTCGTTCGTAGCTCTGGTATGCGCCTACCAGATCGCCTGTTTTCTTGACCTCATCCCACACGGATTGCGGAATCTCTTCCGCCTTTACGCCGGGGTAAAGCTCCACAAAGCGCTGCACGGCGTCCTGGCGCTGCGGCTGGTCTTCCCGCTTCGCCTCTGTCGGCTTCTGCTCCGGGTGCATAAGCTTTGCCTTGGCAACTGCGTCTGTGTAGGAAATGCCGTCTCTTTCGGCAATCATCCTGGCGCGGGTGTCGGTCATCATG
>Ga0326513_10002507_pt1 | contig 13572 bp, 17 predicted proteins | sample 2_2465_0518_D_FD_203654 | JGI IMG/M metagenome (GOLD analysis project Ga0326513, IMG submission 203654) | Bovine rumen microbial communities from UC Davis, California, United States - 2_2465_0518 | ecosystem: Host-associated > Mammals > Digestive system > Stomach > Rumen | place: USA...
GCCGGCTCAGTATGATCCCAACGCCTGCTTCGTGATGAGCCGCGCCACGTTCTACGGCAACGTGCTGAACGTGACCACCACCCAGAAGCAGCCCGTGGTTGTCGCCGATCCGCAGGCGCCCGCGAAGTACAACGTGTTCGGCTTCCCGGTGATCATCGAGGACGGCGTCGGCACCGACATCATCTTCGGCGACCTGAAGGAAGGCTATGTGTGGAACTTCGCCAAGGATGTCGAGGTTGAAAGTGACGCCTCTGTGGCCTTCCGTACCGGTTCCACCGTGTTCCGTGGCATGGCCCTGGGCGATGGCAAGCCCACCGGCGTCGGTCTGGTGCGCTACACCAAGGCGGCGTCCTGATCGGACAATGACACACAGGGGCGGGGGCAGCAATGCCTCCGCCCCTTCTTATGGAGGATGAACCGATGCTGAACGAGACAAAACTGGCGCTGCGGATTACAACGGATGCCTATGACGCTGAGATCGCGTCTTTGCTGGGCGCCGGAGCGCGTGATCTGACCGCTGCCGGGGTTGTGCTCCCTGGCACGGTGTCCTTTGTCGTCACAAGCGAAGGCGTCCAGGACAACAGCACTTTGACGGACGAATTGTGCATGCGTGCGCTGATTACTTACACCCGCATGAACTTCGGAAGCCCGGACGATTATGAACGACTCAGGAGCGCATACGACGATCAGAAAGTCACGCTGATGCACGCGCACAACTACACAGAATACGGGGAGTGGTGACAGATGATCAGGGCGACAACAATCAGTCTGATCACCGAGAACCGGCGCGCGCACGGTGTGCATGAAACAATTGTCGAGACGGTGCGCGAAGTCCTGGCAGAACTCCGCAGCGTGACGAGAACCGAATACTATAACGCCTTGAATGCCGGTCACCAGCCGGAGCTTGTCTTCAAGCTGACGCTGGACGAAGACTATCAGGGCGAGAGAATCCTGCGGTATAAGGATCAGGTTTATCGGGTGATCAGAACATACCTGACAAGCGACGGCGGGATCGAGATCACAGCAGAGAGGGATGACGAGAATGGCACGGACGGAGAGAACAGCGACGCATGACGTCATTGATCGTTTGGTTGAGAAACTGAACGAGATTGAGGGCATTGAGTTCGTCCGGGATGCCTGGTTGAACAAAGCGCCAGATAACTATGGCGTTGTCGAGTTCACCGGAGACGTTAATCAGCTGTGGGCTGATGGCCATTTGATCGATACTGTCTGGCGTGTGGTCGTTTCGCTGTATGTCAAAGGTGACGATGACACCTGGCCGGGGAAGGTGCAGGCCAAGTTGGAAGACCTCGAGGAGGATGGGACTGTGGACACGACCCACACGATCAGCCGCGAGTTCGACTATCAGATCGGCAAAGTGCGCTGGACGTGGCAGGTGAGCCTTTATGGCGAACTGGTGCAACCTGAAGGCGTTGATGCCGGATGAAAATGATAACCAACGGGGTCGAGGGGCTGGAGCTTCAGCTGGAGCAGCTGGGCGGGCGAGCTGCTGCAAAGCGGATTGTCGCGGCCGGGTGCAATGCTGCCATTAAAGTGCTCCAGACCAGGGCGAGAACCTATCACCATGTTGTGACGGGATCCATGCAGGAGCACATCGCCCCAGGGCTTTATCATGAGGACATCGACGCGTGCTGGCAGGATGTTTATCCGCAGGAATACGACAGCAGGGGGATCAGCAACGCGACCAAGGCGTTTGTGATCAACTATGGTTACGGTGGCCGTAAAACCGACAAGACTGGCGACAAGTTTATCACCGGGAACCATAAACCACTGGAGGACGCGGTCAGCCAAGCCATGGCGGCAGAAGCTGAGCGCATCAAGAACGAGATAATGAGGTGAAAACACTATGGCAAAGATCGGAATCAAGGGGCTGACCTACGCGCCTTACACTTCCGGCGGTGATGGTTCGGCTATCGTGTATGGCACCGGTGTGAAGCTGGACGATTACATGATCAGGGCCGACCTGAACGAGGAGCGGGCTGACGTTGATTTCTATGCTGACGATCACAAGATCGACGCCGAGAACAGCGTCACGGGCGTGAATGTCAGCCTGGAGCTCAGCAACATGACCGACGCGCTTGAAAAGGCGTTCCTCGGCCATGTTGAGGGTACTGGCAACGAGCTGAACGTTACGGATGCCGAGAGCCCCTTTGTGGGTGTCGGTTTCATCTGCAAGGAACGCTTCAAGGGTGCCGTTTCCTATCATGGATTTTGGATTTACAAAGTTCAGTTTTCCAAGGAAAGCGACAGCACCAACACCAAGGGCGAGAATATCGACTTCCAGACGCAAACGGTATCCGGTGATGCGATGGGTGTGCAGCTGACCGCTGAAGGGAACACGGTCTATTACTCGCATCTGCGTAATGCGGCCGAAGCCCCTGTTCGTACCTGGCTGAACGGCAAGGCTGGCATCTCTTAATCATGATCAGGGGCGGGGGCAAGCCTCCCGCCTCTGGCTTTTTCTTCAAGGAGGAGTAAACAATGGCATCGATCACGATCAACGGTACAAAATATGACTTGCTGTTTGATATGTGGGCACTGGAACAGATCGAGCAGGAATTCGGCGGTGTCAAAAAGATGTTTGCAAGCCTGCAGGGAGCAGAGGGTACAAGCCTTTCAAAAACAGTATCTGTTGTGTTCAGGATACTGGCGAACAGCGCACGGGACGCAGCCGGACTTGCGCCTATTGTGACAGGCGACGAGGTGAAGCATACACCTGTCGGGAAGGTTGTCGCGATTGTCAAGCAGGCAATCGAAGAGGGATCTAAGGCGGAAACCAGCGGCGGCAATGAGGCCGACGATAAGATCCACGACGAATACCTTGAGGAGATCGAAAAAAACGTGTAAACCGGCGTGAAACGCGGGCCCGTGAGTATTACGGCTACGCGCTGATCGCCGGCGTGCAGATAGAACAGGCCCGGCGGATGACGCCTGGCTGGATTGTTGATATGTTCAATATCCGGGCGAAATACGATGCCCGGTTAGCTGGCGCGAAACTGTGAGGTGACGGAGATTGGCCAACGGAGACATCAGGCAGCGAATTGTTCTGGAGGGCGAAAAAGAGTATAAGGCCGCTCTAAAGGACGCGCAGCGTAACCTGAAGACCTTGCGCTCCGAGCTGAAGGCCGAGACCGCCGAGCTTGGCGCAAACGCCACAAAGCAGCAAGTAAACGCAGTTAAGGCAAAGAACCTGCGCAAGCAGATCGCTGAGCAGGAGAAGGTCGTGGCCCAGCTGCGCGCAGTGCTGGCCGAGGTTAATGAGAAGTACGGCGACAACAGCGAGGTCGTGGCCAAGTGGGAAACCTCGCTGAACAATGCCCGCGCCAGCCTGGCGGAGATGAACAACGCCCTGGCGAGCACCCAGGGCGGGCTGGACGACACCGCGCAGGGCATGCGTGCGGTGGCCGGGAGCGCCGCGGAGGGCGTGATCGCCACGCAGAGCTTCGCCGACGCGATCGGCGGGATCGCCGACGTCGCCAGCACGGTGAGCGACGGGATCGAGACGATCTTTACCGGGATGGTGAGCACGATCCGCAGCGCGGTGACCGAGCTGTGGGGCGAGATCACGGAGCTGGCGGGCCGGGCGAACGCCTGGGGCGACCTGGCGGGCTACTGGAACACCAGCGCGGCCAACATCCAGAAATGGAGCCATGCCGTCAGCGCGACGCACAACAATTTCAACGATCTGAGCAACGCGGTGACGCGGATCTCCCTGGGCGACCAGAAGAAGATCTCCGAGCTGACGGGCGTTTCCGGCGCGCAGTATGCAGACCAATGGGAGTATGCCATGGCCGTGATGGACTCCCTGAGCGGCATGGACTACGACCAGCGGCTGAACGCCATGGGAGAGATCTTCGGCGAGCGGCGCGCCACTGGCGTGATGGATCTGGTCAACGACTGGGACAAGATCCGCGGGCTGCTGGGCGAGTTTGACGCCGAAAACGGCGGCCTGGGCATGACCGAGGACCAGCTGGGCACCATGAGCGACCTGGCCGAGCAGGTGGATCATATTGCGGAGACCTGGAGCGCATTCAAGGATTCCTTCATCGCCGGGGCCTTCGGGCAGCTGTCGCTGGATCTGACAGGCAATGCGCAGGGGATCCTCGACGCGCTGATCGGCTTCATGAACGCCGACAGCCAAGCCGAGCGGGATCAGGCGATCGCGGATCTGGAAAAGAACCTGACCGACTTCTTCACCCGGCTGGGCGAGGCGATCAGCGCCGCCGCCGAGAGCATGGGCAATGTCGGTGAGGAGCTGCAGGGCAGTGAGAACGGGGTCGTGCAGGTGATCGGCCAGGTGCTGACCACGCTGAGCGACCTGCTGAAATGGTTCACCGAGGAGGGCAATGTCGATGCCGTGCTGAAGGGCATGGAGGCGCTGGCGGCCTTCTGGCTGGTGGGCAAGGGCGCCGGAATGGCGCTGAAGATCGCCGAGATGGTGGCCAACCTGAAGACGATCAAGGGCTTCGGCAACCTCCCCAGCCTCGGCAACACAGCGGCTCCGGCTGCGGGTGCTGCCGGCGGCGCAGCGACTGGCGGCGGATTCTTCAGCGGGCTGCTCGGCGGGATCGCGAAGGCGGCGCCATGGGCTGCCGGCGCTGCTGTGCTGCTGACGCCCAGCGGCGGGAATGCGGAATATGACACATTATACCATGAGGACGGGACGCCCACCCTGGCAACGCTGGAAGAGGAAGCCAGATTGAATGACCCTTCGAGCCGTTTTGGTCAGATGATGGCCGCTGTGCGGGCAATGAACACGATCAGCCCGGAGCAGTGGGAGGCGGCGCAGGGCTATTGGGATCTGTTCCGCGACAGGAACGCGAGCAACGAGGATTATCTGGGCCTGAAGGCAGCATTTGAGGGACAGGACGGGCTCTTCAATGAGCTGATCCGCCTGATGGCGCAGCTGGACGCTGACGAAGAGACCCGCGGGCTGGAAGACCTGCCAGTGAGCTGGTACGAGCAGCACAGCGGCGCGACCGGCGCAGATCTGAGCGGCCTGCCTGGGCTGATCCAGAGCGCTGTGCGCACGGGAGCGGCGGACGGCGTGGGCAATATCGTGGTGACGCTGGACGGCGCGATCGTGGGCCGCCTGGTGGCGCCCTACGTCAGCCAGCGCATCGCCAGCGCGATTTGAGGTGATTAGAAAGTGATACTGCGGCACAGAGTGGCGCTGAACGGGGCGCAGCTGGACGAGGTGGACGACCGCATTGTGATCCAGGGCATCACCGAGGAGGCCGGGAAGGATCAGCTGAGCGCGGTGAGCGTGTGGGGCGGATCCGGATCGCGCCTGACCGGCGGGCACCGGGACAGCATCGACATCAAAATAACTTTCGCGCTGCGGATCAAGCCCAGCGACATGCCGGCACGCAGCGAGCTTTTCGACAAGGTGAACGCCTGGGCGGCGAAAGCGCACCGGCTGCGCGGCGGCGCGTGGATGACCGTGAACTACAAGGAGAACCGGCGCCTCTTCGTGATCCTCGCTCAGGCGCCCGGTGCTGGCGACCAGAAAAACTGGGCGGGGAATTATGAGCTCACCTTCCGGGCTTATGGCGTGCCGTACTGGCAGGAGATCGAGCCGGACGGCGTGATCAGTCTGACGGAGGCCACGGCCAGCGGCAGCGGGCGGACGAAGGTCGCCGGCAGCGCGCAGACCCAGGCGGACGTGACGCTGGCGAACGTGAGCGGGATGCAGATCAACACGGTGACGGTGAAGGTCGGCGGGAATACGATGAAATTCGCCTCGCTGGGCCTGAAGGCGAAGGAGAGCCTGGTGATCGACCACCGGGAGGACGGGGTGCTGCGGCTGCGGATCCTCGCCGCGGACGGCGCATATCGCAGCTGCATGAGCGCAAGGAGCGCGAGCAGCGCGGACGACTTCACGGTGATGCCGGGGACGGTGAGCGCGTCCTTCAGCGCTGACCGAGCCTGCCGGATGACGGTGAGGATGCCGGGGAGGTTCGTATGATCGTTTTGAATGGGCAGACCCTGACGCCGGCGCGGCATTTCGTGCCCGAGACGGAGAGCCTGACCCTGACCGAGCGCGGGAGCACCGCGACCGTGACCCTGCCGGACGAGGAGGCCGAGATCAAGGTCGGCACCTGGCTGCTGGAGGACACGGAGCCGGGCAAGGGCACCGTGTGGCGAGTAAAGACCGCAGAGGAGCAGTACGACACGGGCACCCGGACGCTGACACTTGAGCACATCATCCACAGCCTGGAGGACGACGTCACCGACGCGGATCTCGACCCGAAGGCCATGGGCGGAACGGACAGCGGCGTGAGCGCCACGGCGGCGATCAGGAAGATCCTGAGCTACCAGAGCATCTGGACGCTGGGCGGGTGTGACTACGACGTAACGCAGCCCTACAGCTTCAATCGGGACACCATTTGGGAGGCGCTGGAGACGGTGTGCAGCGCCCTGGAGGACGCGGTGTGGGAGTATGACCTGAGCCGCGTGCCCTTCCGGCTGTACATCCGTCGGGCGCCCTCGACGCCCACCTGCGAGATGCGGCGCGGGCGGAACCTGACCACGCTGAGCGTGACCGTTGACCGCAACGGGCTGATGACCAGGATCTACCCCATCGGCCAGAACAACCTGCAGCTGCCGGAGAAGTACCTGAGCAGGAACGAGGCGACCTGGGGCCGGGTGAGCCGCGTGGAGACGGATCAGAGCCTGACCACGGAGGACGCGCTGCGCGCCTGGGCGAAGGATCGGCTGCGGCGGCACTGCACGCCGAAGATCACCGTGCAGATCTCCGGGCTGGAGCTCTCCGAGAGCACCGGCGAGGCGCTGGATCAGCTGACGCTGGGCGCGGTATGCCGGGTTCCGCTTCCGGAATACGGCACAACAGTGAGCGAGCGCATCGTGAAGCTCAGCTGGCGGGACAAGATCCGCGACCCGGAGAGCGTGAGCGTGACGCTGGCCAACGAGCTGACGGACGTGCAGACGATCCTGAAGCAGGAGCGCACCCGCAGCGGGCGCGGGGGCCGCGCCGGCGCGAAGAAGGACGAGGAGGATCACGCCTGGTTTGTAGACACCACCGATCACGTGGCCATGGTGGCGGAGACGATCGTCGGGCGCACGGACGGCACCATCGACTGGAGCCGCGTGAGCAGCATCATCGTGGACGGCGAGGGCATCCACCAGCGCGTGCAGCGCGCCGAGGGGGATCTGGTCAACGCCTGGACGGCGATCGAGCAGAACGAGACGGCGATCAGCCTGGAGGCCGCCGAGCGCGGCAGGCAGGACGAGCTGCTGAGCGGGCGGATCACGGTGGAGGCCGGACGGATCACCGCCGAGGTGACGCGGGCCACAACGGCCGAGGGACTGCTGAGCGGCCGGATCGATGTCGAGGCCGGCCGCATCACCGCGGAGGTGCAGCACCGGATCGACGGCGACAGTGACCTGAGCGGGCGGATCACCATCGAGGCCGGACGAATCACCCAGGAGGTGACCGACCGGGTCAACGGTGACGAGGCGCTGAGCGGGCGGATCACCATCGAAGCCGGGAGGATCACCCAGGAAGTGACCGACCGGACGAGCGCGGACAGGACACTGAGCGGGCGGATCGATGTCGAGGCCGGGAAGATCACCCAGATCGTGCAGGCCGTTGGGGACGACGGCGAGGTGACGGCTGCCAGCATCGTGCTGGCGATCAACAGCACCACCGGCGAGAGCGAGGTGCACATCGACGCCGGGCACGTGTACATCGGCAACACGAAATCGACAACGGTGATCGCCGGCAAGCTGAACGCCAGCGAATTCACCGCGGAGAGCATCGGGGCGAAGATCGCCACCCTGGGCACCCTGACCACCAACGCCATCACAGCCAACGGCAGCGTGGCCTTCAATGGCAGCTGCCTGGTGAAGAGCGGCACGGACGCCCACGGCAACACCTACATCAATCTGAGCAACAACGTGCACAAGGCCATCAAGGGCCTGCAGATCGTGCAGAACGGCAATACCTACATACTGCAGGCCTACCGGCTGGGAGCCAGCGATTCGTCCCCCACCTGGGAGGACATCGGGACTTTTAGCCGGGCCGTGACCAGCATTGGCTACGCATGGAGCCAGGGCAGGCTGACCGTCACGGCGCAACCCCAGGGGTACAGCACCCAGCTGCTCGGCGTGGCGGCAGCGGGGAGCTGGGACTCCACGAACCCGAACCAGTACAACGGCAGGATCCGTTATTACGAGGGCTCGGACGACGAGACCCTGTACAACACCGGGGCCACCTTCACCGTGAACGCGCAGAGCCGGTACAACAACGGCTGGCACGCGGCGGCGGACGAGCTGGGCTGGCCGGAAGCGAACACATCGAGCGACACCATGACCATCGCGCACCCGGCGTACAACGTGGGGACGACCTCGTCCCACGCGTACACGGTGAGCGCGGACAACGACTACGCCTACATCAAAAACGCGGTGGCCACGGTCGTGGCGCGGGTGGCGAATCCGGCCTACCAGAACGGCTGGAACGCCGCGAGGAACGCCGAGACGCGGGTCACCATGACCAGGGGCGCCTACAACGAGCAGAGCCGCACCTACACCTGCACCTGCACCCTCAGCGCCGCCCTGGCGCCGAGCGCGACCTTCTACCTGTGGGCGAGATAAGAGAGGAGAAAACCATGAAGGAAAAGCTGGGGAAGATCTACGAGATGATCCAGAACCTGCAGCTGCAGCCCACCAAACACAACGTGAACCTGATCGCGGCGAGCCTGCAGCTGCTCTCCGAGGTCTACGACGAGCTGGCTGACGAGGATCCGGAGGACGGCGGGGAGGTCTCGCCCTGAGAGGAGGCACCATGGACAGATCAATCACTCTGGGGGACGGTGTGACCGTGATCCCCAATGCCTACGCCTCGGAGGCGGCCGCCGGCATCCTGTTCCTGTACATTGAGGATCCGAACGCGACGCTGAAAAGCGTGTTTGATTTGCTGTATGACCAGCCTGAGATGACGGCGCGGATCACCAGCACGGAGTATGGCGAGACCAACGTTTTTGACGGTTACACGCAGCTCTTCAGCGTGCGGCAGGAGAGCGAGCGGCTGATCACCGCAGGGCTGAGGAGGTGACAGATAATGTTTCGGGTTGACGAGGAGTCTGGCCTGATCGAGATGAACGTGGGCGACACCGGCGCCTTTGAGATCGCCGGCGAGCGGACGGACGGCGTGGCCTTCACGGCGGACGACCGGGCGGTATTCACCGTGCGAAACGCTGCCGGGCAGATCGTGATCGAGCGAGTCTATGCTCTAGACAACCAGGAGCTTGGCAACGGCGTGGCGCTGGTGCAGCTGCATAATAACGACACGGACGAGCTCGACCCGGGCGCCTACACCTGGGAGGTGCGCTTCGTGGTGCATCCCTACTATGACGAGAACGGCCGGATCGTTGACGGCGATATTGTGCGCACGCCAGGCATCGACGGGCAGGGCAAGCTGCTGCCGATGACGCTGCTGGCCGTGCAGGCGGACATCTGACGGGGGGAATGAGAAATGGCTGATGAACTGAACACCCGGATCACCATGGGCGTGGGCGCGGTCAACGTGATGACGGTGCCGATCGACGACAGCCTGAGCATCGAGGGCGAGGCCGCCGACGCGAAGGCCGTGGGCGACGCTCTGGCGCTGAAGGCTGACCGGAGCGAGGTGCAGACCGCGATCCGCGTGAACGGCCAGAGCGCGGACGCGCAGGGCCTGATCATCGTAACAGGCGAGGACATCGACGTGACCAGCGGCGGCACGGAGACGCTGAGCGACGCCGTTACGCGCATCGACGGGAAGACGGCCGCGGACATCCCGCTGAGCGCGCAGGACGCGACCACCATCGCCCAGGCGCTGGCCCAGCAGACCGACCGCACCGGCGAGGACATCCCGGTGAGCGCATCCGACAGCACGCCGATCAGCACCGCGCTGGCGGGCATGGTGCCGAAGACGGACATCGACACGGATCTGGACACCGCCGGCAAGGTTGCGGACGCGAAGGCTGCCGGGGACGCCATCCAGGCTGTGCGGACGGATCTTGAGACGCAGATCGGCGCCGCGGTGAAATCGGTCAACGAGATCCTGCCGGACAACAACGGCAACGTGACCATCACCGAGGTGCAGAACGCGCAGCAGCTGCTGACCGACGACAACCAGGAAGTGGCTGCGTCCTTCACGGTGCGCACCACGGGCGGCGGCGGATCCGTCAATGACGGCACGGCGATGCTGACCAGCCTCCAGGGCCGGATGACGCACACGGGCGTGGTGCTTGAGGTGCTGGAGATGAGCGTGGAGCCGATGCCCCGAGGCGAGGGCGAGGAGAACATCGACGCCAGCCTGGACGCCGCGACATTCCGCGCCTATGTGCAGGACAGCGCGACGATCGACCTGTACTATACGACCGAGTGGAGCGCCAGCCCGGCGCTCTACGGCGTGACGGTGACGGGCACGCCTATCAGCGGCGACCATATCCGGATCGACTACACCAAGGGCGACCGGGGCACGATCACCCCGAGCAACCCGACGCGCATGGTGGCGACCGGGTGGAACCTTTACAACACCCAGACCGGCCAGGCGCGCGTGACGCGATACAGCGACCAGTACGGCTACCGGATCGGCGGCAACTGGACGGCGCTGCGCTGGGCTGAGACGCCCGGCGGCGTGAGCCAGAGCATCCAGCCAACGGGCGGGCTCTTCAACGTGCCGGGGGACGGCTGGCTGACGGTGACCGGCGGCGACAGCACGACCTACGTTTACACGACCTGGAGCGACTGGATCAGCGGCTACCAGGGCGCCTTCGAGCCCTACCGGGAGAGCGTGATCGACCTGAGCACCGCCATGGCCCATCTGCCGTGGGGGCTGTGCCAGGTGGGCAGCGTGGCCGACGAGATCAACCTGGACAGCCAGCAGGCGATCAGCCGGATCGAGCGCATGGCCTACAGCGACGAGGCCATCGCGGCCCTGGAGGCTGCCGGCCGTGCGTATGACGCCGACACGAATTACATCTACGCCGTGCGCACATCGCCGGAGAGCAACAGCATCGCCGTCAGCGCGAGCTATGACTGCACAGAGCATGGCCTGGAGATGATCGAGGACGGCAGCGTGGCGCCCTTCGCCGTGTGCCTCTACGGGCAGAACCTGAAGGATAAGCTGCGCCGGGATGTGCTGACGATCTCTGCGCAGACCCTGACCACGGCGCAGCAGGCGCAGGCGCGGAGCAACATCGGAGCGACAACCGGAGCTGACCTTGCCATCGTGGCCAACGGCAACACCCACGCGGCGATTGCGTCCGGGCAGTTTGTGTACGTGCGCAACCACAGCACGCTGGCGGAAGGGCTGTACAAGGCCACGGCTGCCATCGGCACAAACGCTGCGCTGAGTACCAGCAATCTGGCGGCGGATACGAGCGGCGGGCTCAACGATCTGCAGGGGCAGGTTGCGACGTTAAACAGCAAGTTTACGCGAAAAGAGTATCAATTTAGCGATCTCGCATTTAGCGCAGGAACAATAGGGACTCGTGGCTTACAGACATCAATAGACATTACTTCGGATATGAACGCATACGGTACATTGATATCTTTGTTAATAACCCTTATTTCCGATTCAAACAAATGCCATTTTCAGGCATTCAGATATGGAAGTGCTATTTACTTGAACGGATATCGGGCTTCAGACTCCGCGATGGCTAACAATTCTGTGTTTATTCTTGCAACATATATGAAGAATTAAACTGAAACAATCGCTGTATAAAGAACGGGGTATGATTTGTGAGAGATTTTTTCATTGACAAGCTACTATCAAGAATAATTGGTATAGGAATCGGAATTATCATATGGTTTTTAATTCTTAAACCATATCTTGATTCTTTGCTTTATCATTAAATTGCTGTATAACGAACTAACCAACCAAAGAAATGGAGGTAAACCACAATGAATGAGACCAAATTCTTCCTGCACCAGATCAAGCGCACCAATGGCACGTGGGACAAAGGCATTGTAGTCAAGGACTCGTATGAGGCCGCGCTCCAGAGCTACCATGCGTATCTCGGCGCGTATGCCTACGGGCAGAGCGCTGGCACGGACTTCGTGGACTGCATGATCACAGAATCCGCCAGCATGACCATCCTGACCCATGAGCAGTGGACTGCGCAGACTGAAGCTGAGTGACGAGGTGATCCCCATGATTAACCTCACCCGCCTGATCGCCTCATTCCGCGAGGCACTTGGCTGGCCCTACGTAAGCCCCGGCAGCAATGACCGGAACGGCATCGACTGCTCCGGGATGTTCGTGAGGGCGTACCGCGCGCAGGGGGCAAGCATCTACCACGGAAGCAATACGATCTGGCGCAAGTCCCTCTCCGACCGTGGTGAGATTCACAGCGCCGACCAGCTCCGCCCCGGCATGGCGGTCTTCAAGCACAGGGCGGCGGACACGGCGAAGTACCCGGACGGGCAGGGGGATTATTATCACATCGGGCTGGTTGTATCGGATAACCCTCCGCACATTATCCACGCATCGACCAACGGCATGAAGGTGCGCGAGGACAGATGGAGTAAAAGCTGGACACATTGGGGAAAACTAAAGGACGTGGACTACAACGGAGGTGACGCGATGAAAACGGCGACCGTGGCGACGCCCAACGGGGGCGTGCTGAACCTGCGGGCAGCGAAATCGACCACAGCGGGACGGCTGGCGCTGATCCCGAACGGCACGGTGGTGGACGTGCTGGATGACAGCGATGTGCAGTGGTACTGGGTTCGTTACCATCGGCCCAGTGGCGGCGACATCGACGGATTCGTCGTGGCCGCGTACCTGGACGAGGGCGGCGGCGAAGCTGCCCAGGACATCAGCCTGGCACGATTTGAGGCGCTGGAGAAACGGGTCGCCTCCATCGAGCAGCTGCTCTACAAGGCCGGCCAGGCCGCGCTGAAGGAGGAAGAGTGATGGAGGCAAGACCAGGAAAACGGGGGTGGTTCCCGTGAGCGAGGCTGTGATGGTGGCGCTGATCTCGGCGGGCCTCAGCCTGATCGGGACGGTGATCACGGTGCTGGTGGCCAATCGGCAGACAATCGCGCAGCTCGACAAGAAGAGCGAGCTGAGCGACATCCGCCTGGATGCGAAGTTGGAGAAGCACCAGGCCGTTACTGATACGAAGCTGGAGGAGCTGACACGCGAGGTGCGGAAGCACAATGATTTCGCCAGCCGGGTGCCGGTGATGGAAGAACAGATCCGGGTGGCCAACCACCGAATTGATGACCTGGAAAGGATGGAGAAAAGAGCATGATTGACTGGAAGACGAAGCTCACGAGCCGGAAGTTCTGGGCGGCCATCGCTCAGTTTGTGACCATGCTGATCATTGCCTTCGGAGGCGAGCAGGAGACGGCCACGGAGGTGACCGCGCTGATCATGGCGGGGGCTGCCGTGGTGGCCTACATTATCGGCGAAGGCTTGATCGATGCTGCGAACGCAGGAAATGCGTGGGTGCTGGAGGAAGGCCAGGGCGAAGTCAAGCCGCCTGATGAGGCGAAAAACGATGGTTAAAACCGGCTTTAATTGCCCGCATATTG
>Ga0326513_10002509_pt1 | contig 13565 bp, 18 predicted proteins | sample 2_2465_0518_D_FD_203654 | JGI IMG/M metagenome (GOLD analysis project Ga0326513, IMG submission 203654) | Bovine rumen microbial communities from UC Davis, California, United States - 2_2465_0518 | ecosystem: Host-associated > Mammals > Digestive system > Stomach > Rumen | place: USA...
TTGCTCTGATCGTCATTCCTACCGGGTCAACGCTCAGAGACATCGTTTTCGGAGTTCTTGCGAGCGGCACTCTGTTCAGATCGTGATTGAAGAGAAGTCTCACGTCAGTCAGATCGGCGTTGTCGAGCGCCCCTCGTTGAATGATCTCCGTGTAAGACCCTACCGGGTCATTGATCGTCGTCGCCTGATCAAAGACGATCGCCCGACCTTCTATAATCATAGCGTCGTCGAGTTGAGACGCTCTGATCTCTGCGATTCTTGTTTCTTTCATTCCTCGTCACCGTCCTCTTGATAGACTCGTGAATAATACTTTCGAGCGCTGTGTTCGATCTGATCGGCGATTGAGAGAAAGATCGCTCGAAGCTGAGTGTCCTCGAGATCAACTTTCTCGCCGTTCATGAAGTCGAAGAGCGCTTTGATCAGCTTTCCGGCGTTCTCGTCGCTGAGAGCTTTGAAAAGCGGAGTCCATGACTTATTGAAGATCACTGTGTTGAGTGCTTCGACATAATGCTTCATGACGCTCTCACCGCCCCTCTGAGCGACTTTCCGCCCCTGATCGGATATTTTATCGACTTCGAGAGAAAGACCCGTCTGACGGCTTTCTGAGCGTCCTGACAGTCACATCTTTCGCCCGGGTCGAGATTGCTTCCGCATTTTTCACAGACTCGATAATATGTCGATCTGCTCATTCTTTCGCCCCTTCCCCGATCTGATACTTGATCGCCTGGTCAACGTCGATCATGTTCAGAGCTTGCAGTCTCCGATCACCGTCAGCGACTCCGGGAAGATTGAGAATCTCGAGCGCCTGATTGACTGTGAGAAGTCCCAACGGGACGAGCTGAGCGATCAAATTGACCTTCGTCGAGTTGCTCGTGAATTGCAGTCGACCGCTCTCGAAAATGATCTCGTTTCCGAAAGCTTGCTCACGCTCTGAGAAAATCTTCGCTGTCATTTCCTGACTGAGAGCCGTTGCGATCGGTTCGATCGTCGACTCATAGAAAGCGGAAAACTGATCTTCTGTATATGACGAGCTGACGATCGCTTCTGTCACTCCGAGATAGCTGAAAATCTTCTCTCTGATCGCTTTTGTCTGATCAGCATTGAGAACGATCGGCTTGCTCTCGATCGGTTGATAGTCCATTTTCTGATCAGTTGCGACGACTCCGCCGTCGTTCCCGATCTCGAGATAGTCAGCGACGAAAGCGTCTTTCTCTTTCTTGAGCTTCTCCGGCGACATGATCTGAGTGAATTTCAGTATTCCCCGGATAGACGCTCCGCTCTTTATGCCGTTGACGAGTCCTTCGTTCTGAGTCTGACTGAGTTCAAGTCCCGGAGCGATCGCTGTGTTGTCAGCTCCGAGAATATCGTCGTCATTGAAGAAGCGTCTCAGATGAATCATGTCGTCATACGGAAGAACGACTTCCCGTCCTGACTTCATAAGAAAACTACAATACAGACGACCGCTCTGATCGGCGAGAAGATCAATGTGTGAAGCCGTGATCGGATAGAGTCCGACGACGTTTCCTCGCTGATCTCGGTCGATATATGCGAAGCTGTTGTTGTATAGATACAGACGAGTCACGAGCTTGTATATGAAGTCATAAGCTGACATATACGGATTCGGGCGGACTTGAAGAAGTCTGTTGATTTTGCAGTCGCCCTCTTCCCGATCGTGATCTCTGTATTTTATGACGTGAGAGCCTTTAAGCTTTCCGGCGTTCCGGGCGATTGCGTCGACCGCTTCCCGAAAAACGTCGTTCGAGTAAGCGTCACCCGTGAAAGCTGAGAAGCTCCGAGTCTCTTCGATCACCTGACTCGAAGTGACTGTTCTCTCCCGTCTGAATAATCTGTCGAAAATACTCACTGAATCACCTCTCGACTTTTACTTTCTGCTCCGGCGTGAAGTAGTGAGCCGGAGACGTTTTCATGAGTTCTTCATTCCTGATCGTGAAGCTCGAGATCGCACTGTGAGAAATATATTCGGTTGCGTCCTTGAGTCGCTGACTCTCGATCGCAATAAATCCCGGGAGACGCTGAGCTTCGATTTCAAGTCGTGCGTTTATGAATGTTTCACCCGTGACGAGAATGATCTCTTCGATGATCGGCTTCTCATACTGACTCACGTTTCTCGACCTCGCTTCCTCTGTAATCAAGACATACTTTGTCCCTATTATCATATCATAATAATATGTTTCTGTCAATGTTTCTGTATTCTATGTGTACATGATAAGCAAAGAAAAAGAGCGAACACAAGTCCGCTCGATCTCTGAGTGTTATTCTGTTTTATACGTCCTCGAAGGGAATGTCGTCATCGTCAGTCACGTCTTGAAAAACTGACGAAGCTGAGTCCGGGTCGAAGCGTGAGTTCATGTCCGGCGAGAACGTGTCAAACTTCATTTCGTACTTGAAGAAGCATTTGAAGCGCTGACGACCGTTCCTGTTTTTGAGAGCCACGAGTTCAACTTCCTTCGGCGACTGATTGATCGCTTCATAGAGCTTTTTCTCTTTCTTGTCGTTGTTGTTCTCACGCTCTCCGCCCTTCGCCCCCTTCGACGTGAAGAAGCTTGAATCTTCGAGAATTGAGAGTTGAAGTCCGAGAATATAGTCGCAAGTATACTCGATCATTCCTGACTCTTTGAAAGACTCCATTCCAACGGGTTCTTTGTAGCTCGCCCGGTTGAAGCTCGAGATCAGAAGAATGAAAAGCTCTTTCCGCTTTGACAAGTCCTTGATCGCTTTCAGATTCTCGTCAGTGATCTCTCTCTGAGTCCCCTTGAAGCCGTCCGGCGGAGCGATCAGTTGAAGATAGTCAATGACGACGATCGGATTGACTCCCGTCACTTTGATATATTCTTCGACGTGATCGACGATTGTTTGAGCTGTAAAGTGAAAGTCTCCCTCGACGATCTGATAATTCCGAGCGGTCTGAGAATACTCGCTTCTCGCCCTGATCAGAGCGTCCGAGCTTGCTCCGTTCTTTATGTCGATATTGTCGATCGGCGAAGCCGGGTCGATCTCGTACACCCGGCGAGCGAGTGACTTCGTGATCAGCTCGATCGGGAGCTGTTCGAGTGCGAAGTATATGACCGACTCGCCCTTCCTGAGAAGATTGTCGACGAGATTGACTGCGAAAGTCGTTTTTCCGAGTGAAGAAGCTCCGCCGAGACAAGCGACTCCCGGATATAAAGTCAAGTATTTGTCGACGTTCTCGAAGCCGATCTTCCTGTCTTTGTATCGCTTGAAATATTCAATGTCTTTCTCGAAGAAGCTCTCTGTCAGATACTCGCCGACGTTGATCACCCTGAGACCCTCTTCCGGCTTCTCGAGAAGCTCTTTCGCCCACTGAGAGAGAAGCGTCGTGAGTTGCTTCTGATCAGCTCTGAGAACGTCATTCGAGTCTTTGAATCCTTCCGGCGGATAGACCGTGATCGACTTGATCTTCCGATCTGCGAGTGTTTTCTCGATGTTTCGAGCCGTCCGTTCTCCCGGAGTGAGACCGTCTTTCTCGTCTCGCTTTTCTTCCGGGTCTCGATCGGCGACGATCACAGCTCCGGCGATCTTAATGTCCTCGATCAGATGATAGCTCCCACCGCCGAGAGCGATCACATTCTTCGCCCCGGCTTGATACATTGACAGAGCGTCGATTTGTCCTTCTGTGATGAAGAAGAAGTCAGAGTCGCTCTCTTTGATCATGAAGATCGGGACTGACTCTCCCGTCGGATAGAGATATTTTCTCTCCGCCTGGTCTCCGATCACTCGCTCGATCATGTAGTCAATTCCCGGATAAGGAATGACCGTCCGCCCGGTCTGAGCGTTGAAGCCGAGCATGAAGTGAGAGATCGTCTCGTCGTTGATTGCTCGATCATGAAGATATTTTTCCGCCGGACTTCCGGCGATCGCTGACGAGAATGTCTCGATCTGTTTCGCTCTTTCGGGATTGCTCTTCACTTCCGGCTTCACTTCTTTCTTTTCTTCCTTCCTGACTTCCGGCGAGAAGTCTCTTTTCGCTGAGTCAATGACTGTCACTCCGAGAAGCTCAGCGCCCCTCTTGACCTGATCGGGAAAACTCGAGAGACCTTCGTGAAGCTCGATCAGCTTGAAAATGTCTCCGCCCCGTCTGCATGAATGACAGTACCACGTCGCCCCGGTCACATGAAAAGCGCCGTCGCTGTTTCTTCCGCCGTGAGACCCACTTCCGCACAACGGACAGACGAACATATTCTTTCCGGCTTTCCTCGACGGAGTCGTGATCTGCGAGACATACTCGATCAGTCTCGGACGAAGCTCTTCTTTCACTGAGTCGTTGATCATGTTCTGATCACCTCTTTCTTCTGTATTCGCTGAGAGTGTAGCACGAGTGCGGACGGCGAAGCAAAGTCCGCCGACGTGCTATTCATTCTCATTTCATTCTCATTCATTCTAATTGCGGTTGTGAAAAATGTGTCAGACCCTTGAAAAAGCCTTATTTTATGCGGTTTCCGGGACTTCTCCGGGAGAAGCGCTCCCCCCCTATTATGAGTCGATCTCCCCCCTCTATGAGTGATCTCCCCCCCTCTATGAGTCGTTTTCCCCCTTCTATGAGTCGCAAAACTCATATTACTCAGCGGATTTTGACTCGTTTTTGTCGCCCTCTTTCATCTGTTCAGTGAGCTTTCTGATCGTCGCTTCTTTGATGATAGCGTCCTTCCGGCGGACTGCTTTTTCAATGCGATCTTGCTGTTTTTCGTTGATTCCGATCAGATTTTGAGTGTAAACTCCGCCGATCGTGATCTCGAGATAGCCTGAGAGATACTGAGTCAGAGAAGCGTTGAGATCGGTCTTGATCTCGATCTTGAAGTTGTTCGGGTCGAGACTGTCTGCGATCTGTTTCACAGCGGTCTCGATCGGGTCTTTCACGTTGCGCTTCGGATTCTTCGTGTTCAACGGGAGATTGAGCCACGTCGCAACGGTCGACAAGCTGATATTAAATGTAAGAACGCCGTCACGATCGAGCTTCTCTTTGTTCAGTCTCACCGACCGGAAAATCTTATACTCGAGATCGGAAGCGTTGTCCGGGAGCGCCCACCACGAGTCCGGCATGAGAAAGAAGTCTTTCAAAAACGGACTCCAGTTTATGTCTTTGTTGAGTCTGACGAAGCATTGTCCATTTTCAACGAGCATAGTCGGAAAGAGAACGACTCGAGCGTTTCCGTCAGTGATCGAGACTTCCTTTTTCCCGGCGCTCACAGAAGCGCTCACCCGGAGAGCTGTCAAAACGTTGCTTGCGTCATAGAACGCCCGTCTTGCATTTTGTACGGAAGTATAGAGCTTTTTGTCTACCATTTTTTGAAGAGGAAAAGTCACAACGTCGTCGTTCATTTTTCCTTTGTAGTATGTCCGCTGATAGAGTTCACTCTCGACGAAGTGAAGAATTTTTTTCGCCGTCCGGCTGTTGACCTTCTGACAAGCTGAGCCGAGAATTTCAATGATCGTCTGAGAATTGTTTGTCTCGACTTGAAGCGCTCTGCTGTTTTCGCCCGTGAAAATCTTCGCTTCTTTTCGCTTGCTGACTGCGTTGATCTTCTGAGCGGTCTCTTTTACGTCGCCGTCATTCGAGAGAAGATTGAAGAAGATGTCTTTCGCCTGAGTCGTTGAAAACATGAAAAACTCTTGATCAATGCTTTCAGAGAATGTCGGAAGTTTCTTCGATGATCTCGGTTTTTTCTTCCTCTTAAACTCGATCATAGCTCCGAGAACGCCTTTGTTGCTCGATGTTTTCGGACTGTCAGTGACGATCGTGAGAACAATGTCGTCGATCTCTCTGATCGCTTCCTGATCGTGACTGAGCGCTTCATAATGAAGAGTCAGAAGAGACCGCTTGCAGTCGTCAATGATCGTCGCCTGGTCGAGATATATCTTCTCGCCGTCGACCCTCAGATCACAACCTGAGAAGCCTGTGATCAAGTCTCCGTCTGCGTCTCTGTGAGTTCTGATCTTTTCCTGATAAGAGTTGAAACGATTGTCGATCAGAAGATTCACTTGATCTCTCGCTGACTGAATGATCTTCGCCCGGTCTCCGCCGAGCTTTGAAAACTCCCGTCGCTCGATCTGCTTGAAGAGTGCGTTGATTGCGTCAGATTGTTCAGAGATCAGTCGTGATCGTTCCTTCCGAGCTTCTCTGAATCCCGGAGCGCCGGAGTCGAGCCACGCTTCGAAGAGCTGATTGATCTCGTCGTTGATCTTCTTCATTTCGGCGTTGTACGGCTTGAGAGACTCTTCTGAATAGATCGGAGTCCCGTCGTCGTCATACCTGATCGGGTCGGGCATTTTCGGACGGCGAGACTGAATCTCACGCTCTTTCTCTTCGTCGAAGTCCTGAGCCGGAGCGAGCTTCTCGATCAGAGCTTCCGCTTCTGCGATCTTCTTCGCATAGTCAGAGTGAAGTCGCTCGATCTGCTTTTTGTCTTGTGCTGTGAACTTTACAATCATTTATTCTTGCTTCCTTCCTTCACGAGTCGCTTGATCGACTCTTCCGTGATCTGATAGCGGTTCTTGACCTTCTCACCGTCGAGTCGTCCGTCTTTGATCATTCTGTGAACGGTATCGACTCCGACCCCGAAAAGCTTTGAGACCTCGATCACAGTATATGTTTTTGTATTCTGTGTATTATCTGTGTACATGATAATAATTATCTCCAATCTTCCGGGCGAGTGAGTAATGTTTCCGGGTTGACATGGTTTTCAATGTATTCTTTGAAAGCTTCTGCGACAACGTCTTTCAGCTTCATTCTCTCAGTGTAAGCATAGTTTTTCAGAGTCTCGATCTGATCGACGCTGACGATCAAAGTCTGACGAGTCAGCTCGACCGGGAGTCCCTTCTGAGCGCCTGTCTCCCTGACGAGCTTGTCGTTCTGCGGTCTCCCTGTCTTTTTTATCACGGCTTCTCTGACTTCTTCCTGAGACATACTTCCGAAAAGAGCTGAGCCGTCAACGCTGAATTTTTCCTTCTTTGCCATGATCAAAAATCCTCTCTTTCAATGAGTTCTTCTGCGAGTGCTTTGTATTGTTGAGCGCCTTTGCTCTTTGCGTCATAGTCGAAAATATTTGTTCCGTTCGCCGGAGCTTCTGCGAGAGCTGTGTTCTGACTGATCTTCGTCTCGAAGAGCTTTCCCGGGAAGAATTGCTCGATCTGAGCGACGATCTGCTGATCGAGATTTCGTCGGGCATTGTAAAACGTTGCGATCACTCCGACGATCTCGAGAGCCGGATTCATTCTCCGCTTGACGACGTTGATCACGTCCACGAGCTGAGACATTCCATTGAGAGCGAGAAAGTCAGCTTTCACCGGGACGATCACCCCGTCAGAAGCCGTCAGAGCGATCAGAGTGAGTATTCCGAGCGACGGCGGACAATCTATCAAAACATAGTCGAAAACGCCCTCAAAAGCGCTCAGAGCTTCTCTCAGAAGAAACTCTCGACCCGGGACGCTTGACAGCTCGATCTCCGCTCCGCTGAGCCTGATGTCAGTCGGAAGAACGCTCAGATCGTCGGAGAGTGTTCTCACGGCTTCTCTGATGTCTCTTCCCTTTAATACTTCATAAGTCGTCAGCTCGTCCGAGCCGATCTCCCTGAGTCCCGTTGAGATCGAGAGAGACCCTTGAGCGTCAAGATCAACGAGAAGGACCTTCCGTCCCTGATCAGCGAGACTCACTCCGACGTTGACAGCGCTCGTCGTTTTTGCGACTCCGCCTTTTTGATTGACAAAACTGATCACTCTCATTCTTCGACGCTCCCTTCCTCGATCACGCTCTCGATCTGATGATCGAAGTCGCCGTTGACATACGACTCTCGAAGATTTCTGATCGCCTGGTCTCGATCTTCTGCGTCAGTCTCGAAGGACTTGAAGCGGAGATCATGACCGTCGATATAGTTGATCTTGAAGTGTTTCATGATCTCAGCTCCCTTCATGCGTTGCGAGCGCCGACGGCGACTCCCATGTGAAAAACGTCAGTGATCAGCTCGAAGATTCCTTCGGCGACACCTTTTTCTTCTGCGGTCTTTGAGAATGTCTCGTAAAACTGATGAAGCTCGCTGACTGTCAGATCAGCTCGCTCGTGTTTCCTGATGATCTCGTGTCCTTGCTCGATGTTCTTGTCAATGTTTCTCATTGTTCTCTTGTCTCCCTTCTTGACTATGTGTTTTCTTGAGACATAGTAGTCCCGAGAGATAGTATAGTTTATGTACACATAAAAGTCAAGAAGAAAAACGAGATCAGCTCTCTTCGGGAGTCCACCCGTACGGTTTTAACGTGTCCGCCGTCGGGATTGACCCTCTCGGAGCGTCCTTCACATAGACGAAAATGTCCGTGTTGTAGTCGTCCTCAGTGTCAACTCTCGTCACCTGATACCACTTCTCACGGTATAGAATGAGATCATAAAGCTCGATCACCGTTCCCCGGTTGAACACGAAGAAGCGGTTCTCGTCCTCGCCGTAAGACTTCGCTTCGAAAACCGTGTCTTGACTGAGCTGTCGAGCGTAGCACCATATCGCCGACGGCGTTCTCGGGACATAATATGTCTTTGGCATATATCCCGACCCGGAGACGCTGATTTGATCGTGAATGAGAGCTTTCTTGTCTTTCTTGTAATACTGATTTTTCATGAAGATCACCTCTTTCAGATTGCTTCGAGATATTCGTTGTAATGGTCACATAGTCCGACGTAAGCGTCGAGAAGTGAAGCGAGTCCGTCGATTCTATACTTCGCCGACGTTGCTTTCACCGGGACGATGTTTCCGTTCCGATCGGTCTGAATTCCTGTGTTTGTGATACACCATTTCAGAAGCGGATTGTCGTTGTAGTTGATCAGCTTCTTTTTGAGATCAGCTCCGAGCTTCTGCATAGGGAGAGAGAGCGTCTTTGCTCCCTGAATACACCTGATCATATTGAAGCCGTGAGACTGCATTTCCTCGACCCAATATCGAGCGGAGTATGAGTCGTAATAAATCCATGCCGGAGTGATCTCATACTTCTCGACGATCTCCAAAAACCACGAAGTCACGTCGTGATAGTTGATCGAGTTTCCTTCACAGAGTCGAAGAAGTCCGGCTTCTTTCCATTTGTCATACGGGATTTTCTCGTCATGGACTCGCTGATCGAAGTTGTCCGCCGGGAGAAAATACATCTGCGTGACATATCTCTTCTCGTTTTTGTCCATGAGAAGAACGGTCGCACAAGTCAGATCAGTCGTGATCGAGAGATCAGCTCCGCCGATCGCATAGAAGCCACGAAAAGCGCTGAGATCAAACTTCTCTTCGTTGTTGATCTCGTCAAATTGAAGCCACGTCGCCGACGCTGACTGAATGACGTTGAAGTCCTTCACGAGAACGCCTGTCAGATCTCTCGGAGATTGTCTCGCCCGGGAGACTTTGCTGATCAGATCGTCGAGCTTCTTGATCGTATTGAGACCGGGATTCGCTTTCTCCCATTTCAACGGGTCGAGATACTCGTCTTTCTTGTCAAGCTCGTAAATGATCGGAAGAAAACGATCGTCGCTGATCGTCCCGTCACAGACTCCGCAAGCGTATTTGTACATATCGTCAAAAATACACTCTCTGATCGTTCCGGCAGTCGTGATCATAACAAAAAGCGGTTGTCGTCTCGCTGACTGACTCTGCTTCATGACCTCGTACAAATTGCGATCTCTGATCGAGTGAAGCTCGTCAACGATCACGAGCGAGCTGTTCAGTCCGTCGAGAGTATCGCTGTTCTTTCCGAGCGGTTGCATTTTCGAGAACGTCAACGGGAAGTAGAGATCAGACTTTCGCTTCTTCGTGATCTCGATCAGCTCCGGCGATTGTCTCGTCATGTTGTACGCTTCCGTGAAAATGATCTTCGCCTGGTCTTTTTTGGTAGCGACTGAATACACTTCCGCCCCGGGTTCATTGTCAGCGATCAGACAATACAGAGCGAGACCGCTGAGAAGGACTGATTTTCCGTTCTTCCGGGCGACATAGAAAAGCGTCTCTCGATACTTCCTGAGACCCGTCTGAGCGTCCACGAAGCCGAAAAGCGCTGAGATAAAAGCTTTCTGAAATAGCTCGAGCCTGATCAGCGTTCCGGCGAGTTCGCCTTTTGAATGACGACAAAAGCGTTCAATGAAGTCGATCGGACGCTGAGCTTTCTTCTCGTCGAAGATGAAGCCGTTCTTCGGGTTGTGAATGTCGTCGGAGAGCTTTTCATATTCTCGCCGGAGTCGCTTTCCGACGATACACCGTCCCGATCTGATCGCTTCGAGATACTCGTCAATATAATTCACGCTGACCCCTCTTTGATGAAGTCATAGACGGGATTCGACTTCTCCGCTTCCTGAGTCTTTCCGGCGAGATCACAGAGTTGTCGATATAACATTGAATATCTCTGAACGGTCGTGTTGTAGCTCTTGAGAGCCGGAGATTCACGGAGAAAGCTCTGTTTCCCTTGCTCGAAGTGTTCGATCGTCCCGATCTCCCTGATCTGAGTCTTGAGTTCTGCGAGCGTCTCTTCCATGAAGGACAGCTCTTCGATCAACTTCTCGCCGATCATTCTCTTGTCAGACGGTATCTTCTCCAATATCTCCGAGAAGTCTGTCTTTCTTGTTTTCTTCTTCATGAAAATCACCTCTGTATTATATGTGTACATGGTTGACCCCACCCCCGACGAAAATCACTCAGAGAGGAAAAGAAACCTCACCCACGCCGGTCTCCGGGCATATAGTGCGATTTTGACCCCCCTTCCCCATGTCAGAAACGAGAGACCCTCTGAGAGCGCCGTAAGCGCCCCGTAGAGCGATTTTGTGTCTCAGATGAAGATTTACTCGACCGACCCTCGAAAAGTCGATTCTGAGCCATTCTGAGCGGTCATTTTTTTCAGAAGCTCGTCGATCTTCGCCCGATCACGTTCAAACTGCTTCTCTTCTTCCGACTTCCTGACCTTGATCACGTTTCCGTCTTGATCAAACTGAGTCCGAGCCGTTGAGAAGTGTTCTTCGTTGTGACAGTCCTGACAGAGAGCTTCGAGATTGTCAAAAGAAAGAGCGATCGCCGGGTCAGTGACATTCCGTCCGTTCAAGTATGTCTTGTGATGACAGATCACCGCCGGACGACCGCACCTCTCACAAATATATGACTTGCTCGTCATGTATGCCGTTGAGACTCGTCTCCATGCTTTCGAGTGATAGAAGCTTGAGTTGTCATAGTCCTTCATGACTCTGATCTCGCTTTGAGCGTGATCGCCTTGAGAAGCGAGTTGATCGTTCTCGTGAGCGCCTGATCATCTGCGTGATCTGCATAATACCACTGAGTCAGAAGAAAGCCGGAGACGACTTCGACGAGCGGTTCGTTTTCCTGATCAGCTTCACTCATTCCCGTCGCCATTTCAATATATCCCGGGAGAGCGTAGATCAGCGAAGAGATCAGCTCGTCGTTGACTCCCATGTCAACGTGTAAGACGTTGCAAGCGCTGTATAAACTCATCATAAAAAGTCACCTCATAAAGAGAGCGCCGAGCGGAGTCAATGTCACGCCCGACGCCCCTCGCATATAATTACTGAGCGGAAGCTTTGTACATCTTGACGAAAGCTTCGTTCACGATCGGCTTGCTGTCAGCGATTGCAAGCGCTCTGTAATCGATCACGCCCTTCTTGAAAGAGCTTTCACGAGAAGCTTCGATCGTGATTCCTTCCGGGAGATTGTAAGCGAGATACTTCGCAAAGTTGCCGAAGTAAACGACATCGTCGCCGATGTTATCGTCGATCACTACCGGGAAGCCGAGAATCTTTCCGATCGACTCGTCTTTCGGGTCAGCGATGAAGATCGGACGCTTCGCCGTGTCGAGCATACCGTAAAAGACATTGTACAGAGTAGCGTTGTTCATAGCGATCTTCGCTCCCTGAGAATAGCCACGTTTCAGAAGAGAAACGAGCTTGATCACGTCAGCATATCCGGCGGTCGCATTGGAAGCGATCTCGACGGCGTTCTGAGTAGCTCCGGCGGTCTTGACCCAAGTGATAGACTCGAGTCCTTTGCCCTGATTGTTAGTGTTGCCATTGATCAGAGCGTAGTCGATCGTCTCCATGACGCAAGCGGTCAGCTCGTCAATGAGATAAGCTTCGAAAGCGTTGATCGACATTCTGCGAGCCTTTGCGCTGATCGAAAAGACCTTCATGATCTCGTAGCCGTCGAAGGTTACGGAAGCGACGGTCACGTTCTCGCTGTCGACCGCCTGAGCTTCTGTATGCCATGAAGCCTTAGTCGAAGGAGTTCCGACCGGGATTGCGATCTTTGTCGGGATTGCGAAAGCTCTGCACTCTCCGATAATTCCGCCGATTGTGCGAGCCTTCTTCACGACTTCGTTGAGAGTCTGAGTCGGGAGAACGGCGGAAGCGTTGCTCGAAGTGATGAAAGCGTCAGTTCTCTTCTCAGCTTCCTTCATGCCGATCTCGAAAGCTTCCTGTTCAACGGGAGTGAGCTTCTGATCGAGCATAGTCTTGAAGAAAGCGGAGCGATACTCTTCGGACTCGAAAACATTGTCAGCGTTGAAGGACTTCGGAGCGTCGTCACGAGAGCCGATCAGAGTGAAGCGAGACCGGGTCTCCGGCTTCTCGATCTTCTCGTCGTTGTTGCGCTTCGCCTGAGCGATTCCGGTCAGCTCCACGTTGAGAGACTGAATGTCGACGTTCTCGTCGGTCTCGATCATGTGGTTGATCTCATTCGCTCTCTGCTCGAGCTGTTCGTTTGTGTGGTTCTTGTAGAAGTTGAAAGCTTCTGCGACTGTATTGAATTTCATAAGATTAAACCTCTTCTTTCTCGGACTCTTCGTCCGTGTTGAGTTCAGTTTCAAGCTCAGCGATCTCAGCTTCGAGATCAAACTTCTTTTCGTCTCGATCGGGACGAGCAACGAGAAATTTCACACTGAGAAGATCGTGACTCTTCCCGGAGTGACTCTTCGTCTGCTTCGTGTTGAAAGAGACGATCTTGACGTGTTTCTCGTCAGCGAGCTTCTGAACGTCGGAAGCAAAAGCGAAAGTATATCTCGCATAGTCCGTTTTGATCTTGCTCATTTTCGTCACCTCGCTTTGATCATGCTGATCACATTTTTGAGCTGTTGAAGCTGTCTGAGTCGCTTCTGACTCTCCGTCATGACCGATCTCGCTTCTACCGACGTTTGACCGTATGCCGGATATTGAACGATTGAACACTCATAGACCTTCTCGATCTGATTGATCGTTCTCGTGTTGGTTTTCGGGTCATAAGTGTCGCCCCCTTCCGGGACTTTGAAAGCGAAGCTCATTCCTCGAAGATCAGACCGCTTCACGGCTTCATAGACCTCTCGAGCGCTTTCAGTATTCGGAAGAGTTGCTCTGATCGTCATTCCTACCGGGTCAACGCTCAGAGACATCGTTTTCGGAGTTCTTGCGAGCGGTACTCTGTTCAGATCGTGATTGAAGAGAAGTCTCACGTCAGTCAGATCGGCGTTGTCGAGCGCCCCTCGTTGAATGATCTCCGTGTAAGACCCTACCGGGTCATTGATCGTCGTCGCCTGATCAAAGA
>Ga0326513_10002510_pt1 | contig 13560 bp, 14 predicted proteins | sample 2_2465_0518_D_FD_203654 | JGI IMG/M metagenome (GOLD analysis project Ga0326513, IMG submission 203654) | Bovine rumen microbial communities from UC Davis, California, United States - 2_2465_0518 | ecosystem: Host-associated > Mammals > Digestive system > Stomach > Rumen | place: USA...
CCAGCTTCTCATTCGTGCAGATAGGTGAGTTCTCATTCATCATCGCCGGTCTGGGTGCCAGCCTGGGCGTATTGGATCCTATGATCTATCCTATCATCGTGGCATCCAGTGTAGTGACCACCTTCCTCACTCCTTACATCATGAAGGCGGCATTGCCAAGCTATAACTTCCTCTACAACCACGTTTCAGACAGCTTCCGGGCTAAGATGGACAAGCGCGAGCAGGAGGTGATAGCAGCAGAGACGGTCACTCCATCTGACGACGGAGATTCATTGGCAGACAAGGCGCGTCACGCCGTGCGTCATACCTTCATAACGAAGCATCTTGTCAATCTGTTCATCAAGAACATGAGCGCACATGATGAGAAAGAGAAAAACGCTAAGTGACGACAGCCTAAAAATGCCAGAGGAAGTGAAAAGTGAAGAGTGAAAAGTGAAAAATAGCCCTTCGGAGAGTGAAAATTACGGTCTGCCAAAATGACAGCATAACTTTTGCATTCTAATAGTAGGTCTTTTACCTCCTGATAGTAGGTCTTTTACCCGGTAATAGCAGGTCTTTTACCGCCTAAAAGACCTACTATTGCAATGCCCTGATAGTCAGCGTGTTTCGGTCTGCCATTTTGTCAGTCGCCAGTTTGTGTGGCAAGAAACACGAATTACCATGAATTATGCCACGAATTACGCCATGTATCACGCCATCAGCGGACACATCTACGGGTGACGTGGGCGTTACACCATTCACACGGGGATACAGCCAGCGTACACCGAGGCCGGGGACGTGGGCGTCCTCGCCCGCGTAAAATAATGTTCGACCTCTTTTCATAATTCTCAATTTTCAATTCTCATGGGAACACCGAGCACTGAAAAAAGGGATGCATAATCCTGTTTTCGTAAATTTGTTCTTTAGTTTTGCGCATTATTTCAGATATTTTGTGTAAATTTGCCGATGATTTGTTTGTAATCAGTATTTTATTATAAATAAGATTATTATCTTGCAATAAAATTCGGACACGAAATATATGAAAGACGAAGAACAGTTATTACCGATAGGAACAATCCTCCAGAGCCGTTACCGTGTGGAGCGTCAGCTGGCCTCCGGCGGCTTCGGCAATACCTACGAGGTGACAAACATCAACTTTGATGAGCGCTGGGCAATGAAGGAATTCTTCATGAAGAACATATCAGAGCGTGAGGGCAGCACCACCTCCGTACACGTATCGTCGGCATCGAAGTCTCAGTTTGAAGCCCAGCGCGACAAGTTCAACAAAGAGGCACGACGGCTGCGCAAGCTGCAACATCCCGGCATAGTGCATGTGGAGGATCTCTTTGACGATAACAACACCTCATACTACATCATGGACTATATCGGTGGCGGTTCTTTGGCTGAGGCCATCAAGCGTCATGGCCCGCTGTCAGAGAAAAAGGTGATGGAGCTGCTGCCACAACTTCTGGATGCTTTGGAGTATGTTCACAACCAGAAGATATGGCATCTGGACCTCAAGCCGGGCAATATACTGCTCAAGGATGACGGCACGCCGGTGATAATAGACTTCGGTGCCAGCAAGCAGTTAGGCTCTGGCGGAGCACACTCCACATCCCTCGGCATGACATACACGCAAGGCTATGCACCCTCGGAGCAGGTAGATCAGAATCTGGACCGCATAGGCCCGTGGACAGACCTCTACGCTCTCGGTGCTACGCTCTACAACCTCATATCGGGCAACACGCCGCCTATGGTCTCTGAGATACAGGAGGCAGAGGCCGAGGCGTTTAAGTTCCCCAATGGCACGAGCGAGCAGATGAAGAGGCTCATCCTGTGGATGATGAACCCGAACCGCCGCAAGCGCCCGCAATCGGTGAAGGAAGTGCGTAGCTTCCTCGAAAGCCCATCATCTAATTCCTCTACCCAAAAGAAGGTGGAGCAGGACACGGGTGAGACCGTATTGCCGGATGCTGATGGCAATAAGCCGACTCCAATGCCTTGGTATAAGAAGCCTGCAACCATCGTGGCATTCGTCATCACCGTCATAGCACTGCTTACCATCATGGTGTGGCCAAGGGGAGAAGAACCATCGACGGAACCAGATAATTCTCCCAAAGACTCGGTAGAGCAACCCAGCGTTATGCTAACAAGATCTGCAACAATAAATGCAAAAAGAGAAAACTATTCCACAGACCTGTCCGTAAAGTCCTCCATCGGGCAATATAGCTACACCGGTTTTACAGACTATGACGGCAAGCCTGACGGTTCAGGCACCGCCACCTTTAGCGACGGCAGGAGATACGAGGGTCCATTCGTAAACGGAGTGATGGAGGGCACTGGTGCCACATTCGTTATGAGCAACGGCGACGTATTCACGGGAGAGTTCCGCAATGACCGCTTCTACAAGGGACGATACACCATAAAGAGCGACGGTAGTTATTTCGAGGGAACATTCAAGAATGGACAGCCCAATGCCGGAGCATGGTATGACAAAAACGGAAACAAACTATGAAGCAACTCATCTTCTTCAACAGCCGCGACAGCCTGCTGCGCCTTCAGGCCGACAAGATAGTCTATTTTGAGGCCGACGGCAACTATACCATCATAATGACCAAGAACAAGCTGAAGATGCACGTGGGCATCAGCCTCTCGCGTATGGAGGATGTTCTCAGCGAGCAGCTGCGTGAGAAGGCTGCCATCTTCATGCGCATAGGCAAGCGTTTCATCATCAACAGGGAATTTGTCTTCAATATCGACTGTGCACATCAGCAACTCATACTCTCTGACATGGAAACATTCGCATTCTCGCTCCCCGTCTCAAAGGATGCACTGAAAAAGACCAAAGACCTATTTCTTCTCTCGCGCGTATGAACATTATAGATGTTATTATAGGCCGCGATGCTGACAGCGGCAAGCTGCGCATAGTCTCAGGCGGCAAAAGCATGACAGCTGGCGATGCCAACAGCGTGCCGGCAAGCGTAAGCCGTGAACACCTGCGCCTGACGGTAAGCGACCAAGGCATCGTTGTCGTTCACAACATCAACATTGAAAACGACCTCTATGTGAACCGCTACGCCGTGGAGAGCAAACGCATCACCTACGGAGACTGCATAGAACTGGGGCACGACCGCTACCACCTGCAGTGGGGCATTCTTGACCAGCTATTCCGAGTTACCGACATACGTCCCCTTGAGCAGGTGTGGAAAGACTACCAGGCGCAGCGCATGAAGCTGCAGATCAAGGAGCGTCGCTTCGGAGTGCTGCGCTCTGCCACTGGTATCCTCACCACGGCAGCCATGATACTCTCATTCATGGAGATAGGAGGCGGAGCAGCCAACTCCCTGCGCCTCATCCTCTATGGCTCGTCATTCGCCGTCACCCTTATCTTCTTCATCCTGGCATGGCGGTCAGCATCGCGCATACCATTGCAGCAGCAACAGTTGGAAGAAACCACACGCCGACGCTATCGCTGCCCTGAGTGTGGCTCGCTATTCAACCTGCAGAGCTACGACCTGCTGCGGCAGATGAAGAAATGCCCACACTGTGGAGCCATCTTCATAAAATAACCTGCTAAACCGGCATTTCGTCACTAAAACGGGGCGTTATGTGGAGAAAGCCTATAAAGATTTGGCACATCGTGATTATCTCCGTACCTTTGCAACAGAAAACAGAATTACTAACCATTAAAACATTGAAGCTATGACTACAATCGACGAGACAATCACCAACCAGGGCCAGAACAACGTACAGGGCAAATCAAAAGGTCAGAACAGCAGCGCCGCATGGCAGATGATATCCATAGGAGGCGTGACAGGCATCGCCTTGGGCGCAGCAGGGATGTACGCCGCCAATGCCTTTGCCGCATCAGAGAGTTACAACAGTTCAGACACCACCGGCACCTCAACCGATGGAGCCTCTTCCATCGCCACCGATGCGCAGCAGGCTACGGTAGATCAGGGTCTTTCATTCCAGGATGCCTTCACCGTAGCACGTGCCGAGGTGGGTACAGGGGGAGTATTCCTGTGGCACGGACAGCTATACAGTACATACACCGCAGAGGAGTGGCAGTCTATGAGCGAGGAGCAGCGTGCAGACTTTGCCCATAATGTGCAGCCCCTGCTCGGTCAGCAGACACCACAGCCGCAACACGTGACACAGCACACAACCCACACCACGGAGCATACCACAGAGCATACCGTCAGCCACACTGAGGAAACAGAAGAAAGACAACAGGCGAACCTCCGTAATACCGGCAATGACGGTAACAATGGCAATGACAAGCCGGAGGTACACTTCCTCGGAGTGGAAACGAGGGAAGTGCAAGGACAAACCATGAACATCGGACACATGAAGATAGACAACGTCGATGTGGCACTGGTGGATATGGACAACGACATGGTCTTTGACGTGAGAATGGCTGACGAAAACCGCAACGGCAAAGTGGAGGACAACGAGATAAGGGACATCAGCAGCAGAAACCTCTCTGTGCAAGACTTCCAGATACTATCTGAGATAGACCAGCAGAATACCCAAGCAGAAGGTATGGATCATGCCAACAACTCACAAGAGGATTTGGCACCCAATATGCCAGACTATATGAACGATGCCGACACGGGCATGGTCTGAACACCTCTCATAACAGAAGAAAGACATATATGATGAAAACTACAGATACATTCAGACTGCTACTCCTCACGGCAGTGATGCTGCTGACATCACTGACAGTGCAGGCACAGGATGGGGTGATACGCCGTAACACCACTACAACCACCACGCGTACCACAAAGCGCACCACCACGACAACACGCAGCCAGCAGGACCGTGTGGTAAGGCCACATAAAACCACCACTGGCACGCTGTCCATCACCAGCAGCCCGACGGATGCCGCCGTGAAGATAGACGGGGAGTATATGGGCACCACACCGCTGACGCTAAGGAATCGTAAGGCGGGGAAATACACCGTCACAGTAAGTTATGAGGGCTATGACTCACAGACACGCACTGCCACAGTAACGGCAGGCAAGACTGCCACATGCTCCGTATCGCTGAAGAAGAAGCAGATCCAGCAGCAGGCCACCATACAGCAGCCTGCACAGAGACAGTCGGCAACGACGTCATCGTCAGCCTCCTCACAGACCTTCACCGTCGGTGGTGTGACGTTCAAGATGATAAGGGTGGAAGGGCTAGGTTCACCATTCTACATAGGCGAAACAGAAGTAACTCAAGAACTATGGCAGGCCGTAATGGGCAACAATCCGTCTAATTTCAAAGGCTATAACCTTCCTGTAGAATACGTCAGTTGGAATGATTGTAAAGAATTCCTGAGCATACTGAACATATTGACAGGAAAGAACTTCCGCCTCCCAAAGGAGAAAGAATGGGAATATGCAGCCAAGGGTGGCAACAAGAGTCATGGATACGAATATAGCAGTAGCAACACAGTTGACGACGTTGCCTGGTACTGGAAGAATAGTGGTGACCACTATCTATCAGGAACAGACGTTGACTGGAATTGGGATAAAATAAAAAACAACAATGGAAGAACACATCCTGTTAAAACAAAGAAACCCAACGAACTGGGTATTTATGACATGAGCGGCAACGTGTGGGAATGGTGTGAAGATTTTTATGATTCTTCGGGCTCTTACCGCGTGTTCCGTGGTGGCAGCTGGTACGACGGCGCCTGGTACTGCCGTGTGTCGTGCCGGGGCAACAGCGCACCATCGAACCGGGTCAACAACCTCGGTCTGCGCCTTGCCCTGTAGTTCATACCCTTAATAAGGGTTCGGTTTTTGTGGGGACTGTACTCAAAGAAGCGGCCTCCGTTCAAGCGGATTCCCGTTCAAGCGGATTTGAAATCCGCTTGCCGCGAGTATAAGCATCTGTGATGCGAAATAACAAATAAGGTATAAGTCGCATTGCAAATGCTAATATTCAAAGCGGACGGATTACAAATCCGACCGAACGTAAAAGACTATTAATACACAACATTACAACCATGTATAAACGATTACTAACATCCCTCTGCCTGCTGCTCACCCTGATGACGGTGAGCGCACATACGTACATAGTATGCGTTGGCGTGGCCGATTATCCCGGCACGCAGAACGACCTGCGCCTCAGTGCCGGCGATGCACTGACAATGAGCGAGCTATATCGCAAGAACGGCAATGCCACCGTGAGCATGTATCAGAACGAACAGGCTAAGGTGAACAACGTAAAGGCTGACTTTATGAACTATTGCCAACGGGCAGGCGAGGACGATGCCGTGATATTCTACTTTAGCGGTCACGGCGTGCCGGGGGCTTTTGTTTGCTACGATGGCTTCCTGAAGTATGATGACGTGGTGGCGGCACTCGGATCTTCGGCAGCAAAGAAGAAGATTATTCTGGCTGATGCCTGCTTTGCAGGAAAGGCACGGCGCTCCGACCGCCACGCTACGGCAGAGACTTACGCCAAGACCAGCGTGCTCTTCTTCCTCTCATCGAGGACCAACGAGACATCAATAGAGAACCGCACCATGCGCAACAGCCTCTTCACGGCATATCTGGAGCGCGGACTCCGTGGCGGTGCCGACACCAACCGCGACCGCACCATCACGGCACTGGAGCTGTTCAACTTCGTCAGCGAAGGAGTGAAGAACAAGTCAAAGCAGAAGCAGCACCCCGTCATGTGGGGACGCTTTGACAACGATATGCCAATGATGGCGTGGTGATATTAATGCAGAATGCACAACTCATAATAACATGAAAAGGTTAACCAGATATGAAACCAACAGACACTTTTAGACTGCTCATACTTACGGCAGTGGTGCTCGTGACATCGCTGACCATGCAGGCGCAGGATGAAGTAATACGCCGACGCACCACAACGACTACCACCACGCGTACCACCCAACGCACCACAACGACAACACGCAGGCAGACACAACCCATAAAGCCGCCAAAGAAATCTACTGCCACTTCACAGACCTTCACCGTCGGTGGGGTGACATTTAAGATGATAAAGGTGGAAGGCGGCACATTCACCATGGGAGGAACTGCGGAACAGGGCAGCGATGCCTATTATTACGAAAAGCCTACACACCGCGTGACACTCTCTTCCTATTACATCGGCGAAACGGAAGTGACGCAGGCACTGTGGCAGGCCGTGATGGGCAATAATCCATCTAACTGGAAGGGCAGCAACCTGCCAGTGGAGCAGGTGTCTTGGGAGGACTGCCAGAACTTTGTGCGTGAGCTGAACAGGATGACAGGCAAGAACTTCCGTCTGCCCACAGAGGCAGAATGGGAATTTGCAGCCCGCAGTGGAAACAAAACCACTGGCTATAAGTATAGTGGTAGCAATGCTATAAACAAGGTGGCATGGTACACAAGCAACAGCGGCAGCCGTACTCACGAAGTAAAGACAAAGTCACCAAACGAACTGGGGATATATGACATGAGCGGCAACGTGTGGGAATGGTGTCAGGACTGGTACGGCGACTACTCTTCTTCCCCACAGACCAATCCCACAGGTGCTTCTTCGGGCTCTTACCGCGTGTTCCGTGGGGGCAGCTGGATCAACCTCGCCGGGGACTGCCGTGTGTCGTTCCGGTCCGGCGACGCGCCCTCGCTCCAGCGCAGCAACCTCGGCTTGCGCCTTGCCCTGTAGTTCATATCCTTTAAAAGCATTCGGTTCCGCTCAACCCGTTCAAGCGGATTTGAAATCCGCTTGCAGCGAGTATAAGCATCTTTGATGCGAAATAATAAAAAAGGTATAGGTCGCATTGCAAATGCTCATACTCAAAGCGGACGGATTACAAATCCGACCGAACGTAAGTTTTCTTATATTCAAGTAGGAGAAAACGCCCTGAAAGGGCAACAGAAATACAATGATGAAAACAACAGACACATTCAGACTGCTACTCCTCACGGCAGTGATGCTGCTGACATCACTGACAGTGCAGGCACAAGATGGGCTGATCCGCCGTAACACTACTACCACCACAACCACCACGCGTACCACCCGACGCACCACGACGACACGCAGCCAGACACAGCCGGTAAAGCCTCCAAAAGTGACTACCAGCACTATCTCCATCACCAGCACACCTACTGATGCTGCGGTGAAGATAGACGGTGAGTATATGGGCACCACGCCGCTGACGCTAAGGAACCGCAAGGCTGGGACATACAGCATCACGATAAGCAACGAAGGGTATGACTCTCAGACTCGCACCATCACCGTGACAGCCGGCAAGACTGCCACATGCAGCGTAACACTAAAGAAGAAGCAGACACAGCAGCAGCCAGCGCGGAGATTATTGATGTAGCAAATGCTACGGGCGATGACATCATTGACACGCTGATGGCGGTATATAACTCGTGGATTACGCGAAAAATAGACGACTACAATTCCTCCATGTATTACGAGAACGCAGGATTCCTATTTGAATCATACAAGGCGGGAGCCGTATTCGCATAAGGAAATAGAAACATAGAAACACGTGCAGATAGAAACAACGAAGATAATTGGGACTGCGTGTCCTATATACAAGACAAAGAAGAAGAATATGAAACCAACAGACACTTTTAGCCTGCTCATGCTCACGGCAGTGGTGCTGCTGACATCGCTGACCATGCAGGCGCAGGATGAAGTAATACGCCGACGCACCACAACGACTACCACCACGCGTACCACAAAACGTACCACAACGACAACAAGCAGGCAAACACAGCCCATAAAGCCGCCAAAGAAATCCACCGTATATTCAGAGACCTTCACCGTCGGTGGGGTGACATTTAAGATGATAAAGGTCGAAGGCGGCACATTCACCATGGGAGCAACAGCGGAACAGCGCAAACAGGCCTCTTCTGACGAAAAGCCTACACACCGCGTGACACTCTCTACCTATTACATCGGCGAGACCGAGGTGACACAGGCACTGTGGCAGGCCGTGATGGGCAATAACCCGTCATATTGGAAGGGCAGCAACCTGCCTGTGGAGGAAGTATCGTGGGAGGACTGCCAGAGCTTTGTGCGTGAGCTGAATAGAATGACAGGCAAGAACTTCCGCCTGCCCACAGAGGCAGAATGGGAATTTGCAGCCCGCGGAGGAAATAAAAGTACCGGCTGTAAGTATAGCGGTAGCAATACGCTTGATGATGTTGGCTGGTATTGGAAGAACAGCGGAGACAAATACTGGTCAGGAACAGACAGTGACAGGGATTTTAAGAAAATCAGTAATAACAATTGTAGGTCTCATATCGTAAAAACAAAGAAACCGAACGAGTTGGGTATATATGACATGAGCGGCAACGTATGGGAATGGTGCCAGGACTGGTTTGGCAACTACTCTTCTTCCCCACAGACCAACCCCACGGGTCCAACTTCGGGCTCTTACCGCGTGCACCGTGGAGGCAGCTGGATCAACGACGCCGGGGGCTGCCGTGTCTCGGACCGGGCCTTCCCCCCACCATCGCGCCGGGACTGCAACCTCGGCTTGCGCCTTGTCCTGTAGTTCATACCCTTTAAAAGCATTCGGTTCTTGTGGGGGCTGTGCTCAAAAAAAGCGGCCTTTTTATTAGGCCGCTTAAAATAGCACAGACATCACAAGACCGCAAGGAAAAACTCCGCGCGAAGCGCGGTCGATAAATTTCAAATTTCTTCCGCTTAGACTTGCAATAAAGAGCATTATTTTGTATATTTGCACCTAAAATTTGTGCGCTTGCACACATTTTGGTAATTGGCTTGGATGGTATTCAAATAGAACTATGGAGAAGAAAACAATAAAATGTCCACGATGCCACGGCATCCTTGAGGTGACAAACCCAAAGAATGAGCCTGTGCTGATGATAACCTGCCCAAATCCGCAGTGTGGAGCCAGGATGCGCCTCACCTTTGATACCGGCGAGACGATAATAGCAGACCATGAGGCAGGTGATGAAATCATAGGTCAGATCATGTGTGACGGCAGGAGGTATCCGCTTGCTGAGGGTGAGAACACCGTAGGACGACAGTCTGAGTCATCCTCCGCCACCATTCAGCTGCCCACCAGTGATATGTCGATGAGCCGCTCACACCTGCGCATCACGGTACACAGGCTGAAGAACGGACGCATAAAGGCTGTGCTCAGCGATATGCGCGATGCAAAGAAGATTCAGGCATTACCCACATATATAGACGAAGAGCCTCTGCAGCCGGAGGATGCCTACGTGCTGGAGAACGGAGACAGGATTACTCTTGGGAAAACGAAGATAAGATACGTGAAATGAAGATACAGACTGCTTCACCTTTATATATATATGAATTAGGACAACGCCCCAATCAGGAGGACAGCCTTTGGCCACCCTTAGCCCCCAGCGGAGCACAACAGGCCAGGGCGACAGGTGTTGCAGACTCCGTCTCCTCCCCCCCCGGGGAGGCTGGAAGGGGGCTGAAAGACACGACAACGTTTATCGTCTGCGACGGTATGGGCGGACATGAACACGGGGAAGTGGCATCGCAGACCGTCACAAAGGCTATAGGAAGCTATCTTGCCGAGCATACCCACGATGATGAGCCGCTGGATGACAGAGTGATAAACGATGCCATTGAGGAGGCTTACGACCAACTTGACGCGTTGGACACAGACGACGGAATCCGCAAGATGGGCACCACGCTGACACTGCTATGCCTGCACAGGAACGGTGCAACGATGGCACACATAGGAGACAGTCGCATCTATCACCTGAGAACGGAGAAGGGGAATGAGGGAATGCTGTACCTCAGCCGTGACCATAGCCTCGTGATGGAGATGTATCTGGCCGGAGAACTGAGAAGAGACGAGATGGAAACATACGAAAAGAAGAATGTCATAACGCGAGCCATGCAGCCGCACCAGGAACGTAGGGCTCGTCCGGACATTGTGCACACGACGAATATAAGGAAAGGGGATTATTTCTTCCTTTGTTCTGATGGAATTACGGAAAAGTTGTCTGATGCTGAGTTGCTAAACATTCTTTGTGCTGAGATGACAGACGAAGAGAAGATGCGACGCATAGAGAAGGTGACAACGGAAGCGAATGACAACCACACAGCATGGCTTATCCGTATAGAGAGTGTGGAGAATGAACCATCAGATGACAATGCACGGCATGATGAGGATACATCACGCGCAAACTTTCTGGTTGTGGAACGCTCTGTCATTGATGAGGAAGAGGATGACATGGAACACACATCAGATGAGGATTGCAATGCAGACAAGGATGAGTCTTCAGGTGAAGAAGAAGGATGGATAAGCCAGATACTGAAGAAATGGTTTTAGGGAGTGGAACAAAGATTGGACACAAAAAATGAGACGCACAGGAGGAAAATGCTTTTCGCTCCCGTGCGTCTCGGTTTGTAGTTTTTCAGTGGTGTAGGAAATCTATGCTATTCTTTCAGTTCTTTCGGTACTTCGGGCATTGCGCCGTTTTGTGTGCAGACGTATGCGCTGACATTGACGGCGATCTTGTGGGCCTCGGGGATGCTCTTGCCGCTCAGGATGGATGCGCAGAACGAGCCGGTGAATGAGTCGCCCGCACCTACTGTGTCGGCTACGGTCACCTTCGGAGTCTCCTGGAAGGACATCTGTCCGGGCGAGAAGACGTATGAGCCGTTGGTGCCGCAGGTGAGCACGAGCATATCAAGATTGTATTTGCCCAGTATGAGCCAGCACTTGTTCTCTATGTCGAGGCCCGGATAGCCGAACATACGGCCCAGGATGACAAGCTCCTCGTCGTTAATCTTGAGCACATTGCAGCGGCGCAGGCTCTCGCGTATCACCTCCTTGGAGTAGAATTGCTGCCTGAGGTTGATGTCGAAAATCTTCATGCAGTCCTTGGGGGTCTTGTCAAGGAAGCGGTGTATGTTCTCTCGCGACACGACATTGCGCTGCGCCAGCGAGCCGAAGCAGACGGCGCGTGCACGGGAGGCAATCTCTTCTATCTGTGGTGTGAAGGGGATATTGTCCCACGCCACGTTCTCCTTGATGTCGTATGTGGGTATGCCGTCGCCGGTCAGAGTGACCTGCACGGTGCCGGTGGGGTAGGGTACGTGCGGCATCAGGTAGTTGAGGTTGTGCTGATTAAGCGCCTCCTCGGTCTCCTCGGCAAGTGCATCCTCGCCCAGGGCGCTGATGGCTATAGTGTTCTCACTGCCCAGGAACTGCCCGGCATGATAGGCAAAGTTAGCCGGAGCACCACCCAGTTTCTTTCCTTCGGGGAGGCAGTCCCACAATACCTCACCCAGTCCGATTACGTATTGTTTCATAGATATGTATTGATTAGATTGTGGATTTTAGTTGTTAAGTTGCTTGATATAGGAGAAGAGATATATCACTCCGATTGCCATGACTGCCACGGCTCCCACCTGTCCGGCTGCATCGCTGGCCAGACCCATGAAGAGGGGGAAGATGGTGCCGCCGAAGAGACCCATGATCATCAGTCCCGACACCTCGTTCTGCTTGCCCGGCATGGCTGTGAGCGCCTGGGCAAAGCACATGGAGAAGACGTTGGAGTTGCCGTAGCCCACGAGGGCAATGCCGCAATAGAGCGCCCACTGTGACTGTCCCACGGCGAGCAGCACCATTGATGCCGCCATCATGCAGACAGAGATGATGAAGAAGGTGCGCGTCTTCAGTATGCGCAGGAAGTATGATCCCGTCAGACATCCGATGGTACGGAATATGAAATAGAGCGACGTGGCAAAGGCAGCCTCGTTGAGAGTCATGCCGAGACGCTCTATGAGCAGCTTGGGAGCAGTGGTGTTGGTACCCACATCGACGCCCACATGGCACATGATGCCGAGGAAGCTGAGCAGCACTACGGGCGTGCCGAGCAGGCGGAAACAGTCAGCGAACGATGAGGTCTTGCCCTCTATGATTTCCTCATGTATGGGTGTGAACCACAGCAGCAGCGTGGCCGCGCAGCCCACTACGAAGTAGATGAGGAAGAGCACGCGCCAGTCCAGCCCGAATGTGGGTATGGCTGCTGTGGCGCCCCACATGGCCAGATAGGGTGCCATGAACGATGCTATGGCCTTGACGAACTGTCCGAAGGTGAGCTGGGCAGCCAGGTTCTCGCCGCCTGTCACCAGGGCCATGAGCGGATTGAGCGAGGTCTGCATCAGTGCGTTGCCGATGCCGAGCAGTGAGAACGACAGCAGCATGACGGTGAAGCTGCTGCCCAGCAGCGGCATGAGCAGTGACACCACCGTGACGATGAGGGAGAGAAGCACCGTGTTCTTCTTGCCAATTCGGTTCATCAGCATGCCTGTGGGGACGCTGAAGATGAGGAACCAGAAGAAGACGAGCGACGGAAGGATGTTGGCAACAGTGTCGCTGAGTGCCAGGTCTTTCTTAACATAGTTGGAGGCTATGCCCACAAGATCCACGAAGCCCATGGCAAAGAAGCAGAGCATCAGGGGCAGGAGGTAGATGGATTTATTCTTATTAGCCATAATGTTACGATTTAGAATGTACGGTTTCCCCTCCCCCTTGGGGGGAGTTGGAGGGGGTTAATTCTTTATTTCATAGATAGTAGCCTTTCCGCCCTTTACCTTTATATTATTATAGGG
>Ga0326513_10002511_pt1 | contig 13559 bp, 28 predicted proteins | sample 2_2465_0518_D_FD_203654 | JGI IMG/M metagenome (GOLD analysis project Ga0326513, IMG submission 203654) | Bovine rumen microbial communities from UC Davis, California, United States - 2_2465_0518 | ecosystem: Host-associated > Mammals > Digestive system > Stomach > Rumen | place: USA...
TTCCTCTGGGTCCTCTGGTAAGCATATTGTTGTCTACCCGGTTCCAGGCAGAATCCAGCCGGTCCGGGTTGATAGCTTCTTCGATACCGGACAGCAGATCGTCCGCGATAAGCACACCGTCCTGTGAAACGTCGCAGGAACCGTTCAATGTACCGTACAAGGATCTGCAGGTTAAAGTATGGTATTTCTTTTCTCTGTCTATATCCAGCGTTTCATCCTTCGCATTTGTAGAAACGAGCTTGGATTCCGGAAAAATATCGTTCCATTTGTAAGTGTGAGGGTCCTGAAGCACTTCCAAGATACCGTTGTAAAACGCGGCCGTTATCATATCCGAGTAAGAAACATACAGATTGGAAGGTTCTCCCTTTGTCCGTCCGAACTGCCATGTACAGAAGAATGTTGTAAGGCCGGTCTTTCCGCATCGTGGCGGCATGGAGATAAACAGCTCGTCCAATTTGCCGTCGGCAATCCCCTGCAGCGCTCTGACCGTTTTTAACAGCACTTTACGGCGCGGAAGATAAAACTTGGAAGCATAATCGCGGTCGTACTCTAATGCCTGCATATAGTGGTCGAAATTCTCTCTGGCAGAGAATAACAGCGTCCGGTATATCAATCTCCGGAAGTTTTCTGCTGTCTGGTAATCCTTTTTGTTGACACACTGCTGCATAGCGTAGCTTTGCATATTCAACACCTGACTGGCCTTTGTATACGCTGTTTTGTCGGCCGGGTTTTCCTTCGCCCAATTAACAATACAATCGGACATATCGGACATGACAGAAAGCTCGTATCCGCTCTTCTTTGCCGCAACAACAATATTTCCGTATATCTTCTCGTAATCCATACCGCTTTCTCCCTTCCTACAAAAAACAAAAGGACCGAATAGAGATATAAACCTCTTCTTCGGCCCTTTGGCCCTGAACCGGTCTTTACCGGCTCTTTATCCCGCACAGTGCTCTGACTGCTTCCTGCATCTGAGCCGGCATTTCTCTGTACCGGCTGATAATATCCTTCTCTTCCTCTGTAAGTGCTGTTTCCTCTGCACCGACAAGATAGCCGACGGTTGTTTGCAATGCTTCCGCATATTTTGGAAGCATTCTGCAGGGAATATCGTTGATTCCCTTTTCCGTCTTATTTGTGGTGGACCTGTGTGTATAGCCAACCATCTTCCCTAGCTCTTCCTGCGTAATGCCAAGCTCTATACGTCTGGCTCGTATCCGTTCGTATATTTCCATCTTACGCACCTCTATACTTGTACCAGACGCTTCTTGAAATCCCTAGTTCCTGGTACCCTATGCCCTGCTTGATCTTCTGGACGATCTCTTCCGATACCGGCTTCCTGCCTTCTCTGTATGCTTCGCCCTTCCTCGCCTTTGCAATCGTTTTGCCTTCCGTTGTTCTCTGCACGATCATATCCCGCTCAAATTCCGAGAACGCAAGGAACATGGCCCTTGCTAACTTCCCCGTCGGAGAAGCATCGAATACCCCTAAGCTCCCCATATTGAGAATCTTGAGCGTGCAACCCTTCTCTGCGATCTGATCCGCAATCTCCAGTCCGTTCTTAACCGATCTTGCAAATCTATCCAGCTTGGTAACAACAAGTGTGTCCCCTTCCTTCATCCTTGCAATAACCTTGTCCAGCTCTGGCCGGCTCTTCTTTGTCCCCGTATACGCTTCTTTGAAAATCTCCTGCGCTCCGTTCTCCCGTAACAGGTTCTCCTGATACTCCAGGCTGTTTCCGTCTTTCGCCTGCCCTGTTGTTGAAACCCTTGCATACCCGTAAATCATTGTTGTGTCTTCCTTCCTTTCCGTCATGACAGTTAAGACAGTCTCTCTGTCTCTCCTGTTTCCCAATCCGTTACTTCTACACCTGCACCTAATATCTCCAGAACCCTTATCGCTGTCTCTACTTTGATAACGTCCTGCCGCAGCATCTTCGATATACGCTGTCTGCTTACGTCCATTTCCTTCGCAAGCCTGCTCTGCGTATATCCTCTCTCTTTCATAAGCCGTTTTATTACTGTGCAGATGTTCATACCTACAGTATAGCGGGTTATTTGTGGGTGTCAATATATTTGTTGACAGACTTTTAGAGCGGTGTGGATGGAAGGCTAACCCCCACAAAAAAAGGGCAGGCCCTATTACCCCACCAGCCTATAGGGTATAGACTGACCGGAACCCAAAAAACCAGAAAAACACTAAAAACCGCATAGATAAAGGCTTTTTGCGTCCATTATCTTAACAGTTTATAGAATGTTCAAAAAATCGGTACTTTTTACCCTATTTCAGCAAATCAGACAGCAGTTTTTTCCTGATCTGGTACCAGCTGCAGCAGATCAAACGGCCGTCTTTGCTTCCTGGTTTCCTTCCTGATCTTGTTTCCGTCTGGTCTTATTGTTTTACTCATTTCAGACAAAATTATAAGACCAGGGAATAAAAACATATGAACAGTTGCTCATATGTTCAAATTTGCCCCATTATTTTCTAACAACACTTGCTAAAACTACAATTAGACTTACTACTTTATATCTCTATTATCCCTTTAGTTTATGGCTATAGTTATTGAGTTAAATAATACTATAGCTTTTTATCAATACTAAAGAATAGATAAACAATAATAAAGGGATATAAAGATATTAAGCTATAAAGTATAGACTTTTACTGTCTTATAATACGTAAGTATAAACGAACGTATTAAAATACAATAAATGGATAAAGAATAAAATATATATAAAGGCAGGCAGAAGAGAAAAACCTGCAGAAGAAAAGAAAAGGCCCTGCAGCAAATCATCGGCAGAAGATCAGAAACAAATAAAAACCAGATCAGCCCTGCAGATCAGCGCGGCCTGTTTCCCTTGTCTGTCTTCCTGGCATGATCTGTTTTCACGTTTTACCGGTTCCCGCTTTGCTTCCCTGCTTCCCTTCATTACACTATGGAATAAAATTTTTTATTTTTTTGTTAAAAATAACTTGCATTCCTGCTTTCATTCGGTTATATTGTTATTGCAAGTTAGAAATAACTTGCATGGATTGAATAGAAAAGGAAGGTAAAAACATTATGACAACAACAAACGGCATTACTCTCTCTGCATTCGTCACGAATCTTGGCAAGTACAACGAAGGCTTTTTGATCGGTGAATGGGTAGATTTTCCCGTCTCTGATGAAGAGCTGGAAGCAGTGTTTTCCCGCATCGGTATTTCTTCAGAACCGGACGAAAACGGCCTGATTTATGAAGAGTATTTCATTACTGATTATGAGTGCGATCTTGATCTTGGTTTTGGCGAATATACCAGCATTGACACGCTGAATGAAGCAGCAGAAGCCCTGGAAGGCTTAAGCGATTATGATTGTAACCTTGTAAAAGCGATCATTGAAGCCGGCTTTTATTCGGACGTGCTGGAAGCAGTAGAAAACAAGGATTCATACACATTGTATGAAGGCATGGACCTGATAGACGTGGCCTATGAATTGATTGATAGTTGCTATCCTGAAATATCTAACAGTGATTCGATGCTTTCCCGGTATTTTGACTATGAAGCATTCGCGCGGGATCTTGGCTATGACGGCTACACCGAAACGAGCTTCGGAACACTGGCAGAGTGCTAAACAAAACCGGCAGGCGTTAGAGCCTGCCATAAACTTATAAATCAGTTTATAGGTTTATGGCAGAAGCTAACCAGGCAGAAGCAAACAAAAACGGAAGGATAGAAAAGAACATGAAACAGGAAGTTATTACAGTTTTAGTACCTGAAACAGACGGCCGCGGCCGTTATCGTTTCAGAATACCGGCATTTTTTGAGACGTGCAAAGCAGATTATTCCAGAATGTTAAAGGCATTAAAAGCAGATACAGACAATGCTGCCGATAATGCCCGCGTACTGCTGGAAGCCGTACAGGAAGCAGGCCCGGCCTATATTTCAACATGGGACGCGGCCGGCCGTATTAAGGACCTGCAGAACATAGCAGAAGGAAAGCAGGCAGAAGACCGGCAGCAGAAGCAGACAAACAAAATGATTGAATTATTTTGTAGTAAGGGAAAAAAGGCAAAATTGCGGCCTATTTTATCCCGGCCGTTTGTGTCTGATGGTATTGTTTACGCTTGCGATGCTTTCAGCGCGGTAAAAATTGAGAATAGATCATGCTATACAGGTGAAGTGCTTCCAGAATTGAACGAATACGGGAAAACACCGGCAGCAGGCAATTTTTTTGAAAACCCGGAAACAGTGAAGCGGGATTATAAACAGATCACGCTGCCGGCCCTGTCTGTTTTGAAAGAATGGGGCAAAGCTGGAAAGATGCCGGCAGAACCGGATAACGCTGCAGCTTTTAAGGCTGATAATGTTTGTATTTTTGCGCCCTATGTTTACCGCATGGCAGCGCTTACGGGTTCAAACACTCTGTATATAAACCCTGAAAAGCCCTTTTCACCGGTTTATATGTTTTCGGAAAACTTCACTGTTTTAGCGCTTCCGTATAGACCAATGGGAAAGCAGGTTGATTATATTAAAAACTTGCCGGCCGTCTGCCTGTTTACATATAACCAGGAAACAGGCCCGGCCTGCCTGGATTGTACGGAAGCGGAAACAATACACGCGGCACCGGTTAAGCAGCCGCGGAAGGCAAAAAAGACAGATAAACCTGCCGACGATGTACAGGAAGAAACAAAACCAGAACCGGCCGCGGTTCCAGCGGGTAAAGAGTTTTCAAATTATGAAACCGGCCGCGCGGCTTCCGATTTTGCGGAAACTGTACAGAAAAAAAACGGAATTGATTTTGACGTATTCATGGAAAGTTACCTGTATACATTGCGGTTATTGAAAAATAGGATCCTGGATGAATACAGCAGAAAATATATGGATTATTTAAAACAATTCCCTATGCTAACAGATGATGAAATACTGCTGCTGCATAGTCTCGTCAAAGAAACCGGAAAGCCAATAATAACAGATAAGCAAAAAAAGGCTTTTATATGTACGTTGCGATATATGCAAGCTAAACAGGAAGCACCTGCAGCAGATCAGGAAGAAAAGCAGGCCGGCCCTGCTGAAACAGATCATACTGCAGCAGGACCGGCAGAAGCTGAAACAATGCCGGCAGCGCTGGAAGCTGAAACCCTGGAAGCAGAGACAAAACCGGCAGCAGGTACACCGGCAGCAGGACCGGAACCCGTCGAAAAACCCGCGGTTATTATTACGGAATACAGGCAGATTCAGGAAGCAGAAACAGGCCATGCCGAAAAAAGGGCAAAAACGGCCGTATACGCGACGAAAGACGGCCGGCCGGTAAAATACCCATACCAGACAGAAAACCCTGCAGGAACGGCCCAAAATAGGCCAAAAACAGAAAACCCTGCAGGACTGCCGGCAGGCATACCCGGAACCGGTATAACCTGCAGGCATGGCATAAAACAGGGTACAATGGCAAGTCCCCTACCGATCAACAGGCAGGAAACCGGACCACCGGAAAAATATGGACACAATAACGGCACAATGGCCGGCCCCGGTTCCTTTCTGCGGCCTTCTGCGCTTTCTGCGCCTTCTGTGACTTTTGGAAAACTAGAATAATGAAAGAGGAAAGAAAAATGAAAACATTAAGAGAAGCATTGAACGGCAAAAGCCGCGACGCCAGAATCATCATAAACGGTGATTATTACATCGACGGGACTGTGAAAGACGTTCCGGAATCAGTGAAGCATTATGCAGTTACTTCTGAAGAGTTTCAGACCTTCTGCACAGAGTACATTGTAGAAGCGCCAAGCTGGGAAGCACAGACAGCCTATGAAGCAGTCCAAGCCCTGTATGATTGGTGCGTTTCTGCCGAATATCCCGGCGATCTCTGGAAAGAACTTCAGGAAAACCCTTCTGCGGTTTCTGCAGACGTTGAAAGCCTGGCGAAACAGTACGGCGTGGACCATGAACGCAGTTCCTTCAATGAAGACGGTTATTATGCGTATCGTGGAGCTGCAGACGCGCTTAAAGAATTGCAGGCATAAACCATGCTGAATCTGAGAAAAGATGAAATTGCCGCGGTTCTGGCAATGTATGACCTGCTGAAAGAAAAAAAGGACCTGTTTGCCGGCCAGGAACGGGAAACAGTGAATGCCTTCTGCAGCGTCGCTGAAACGTTCCGGAAACGGCACGAAGAAGCGAATGCCAGAAGCGCCGAATATATGAAGAGACGCAGGCAAGATCCCGCTACCCGCGAAAAGGCTCTGGAAATAGACAGAAGAGCGCTGAAGAAATACAGAAGCAAAAAGCCAGAATGATCTGGCAATAAAAACGGACTGGAAAGAAGGAAATACAATGAAACGGAAATATACATATACAACACCGCGCCGCACGCTTTTAACAGGCACACAGGGACTTGCAATGCAGCAGGATTCATTCTGGGAATCTAACCGCAGCACCGTCGCGCTTGGTGATGGTGTTCTGCTGGATCTGGCGAAGGCACCGCATGTATTGATTGCCGGCACACCTGGAAGCGGTAAGTCCTGCATGATGAACGCTATCATCTGCAGCCTGCTTGCGAAGAATACCCCGTTTTCTGCCCGTCTTCTGCTGATAGATCCAAAATGTACAGAGTTCTTTTCTTACAAAAATCACCCGCTTTTATGGCGTCCGGTGGTGAATGAAACAGATCAGGCAATAAAAGCCCTGAGCGATGCGGTAGAAGAAATGGAAAAGCGTTTCAGAATCATGGCCCGGCAGGAAATAAGGCTCTGGAAAGGGCCGAAGCTCTATATATTCGTTGATGAACTGGCGGACCTTGTTTTAACCGGCGGCCAGCCTGTTATAAAACTATTAACCCGTCTGGCGCAAAAAGGACGCGCTGCCGGCGTCCATCTGGTACTAGCAACCCAGCAGCCCACCGTTAAGGTTATTCCGTCAATTATCAAAGCGAATTGTCCGACTAGAATTGCGCTGAAGACCAGAACCATATCAGACAGCCGGGTTATCCTAGATCACAAAGGCGCAGAAGCTCTGCATGGCTGCGGTGATGCAATTCTGTCTGACGTAACCGGAAACGAGTACCATTTCCAGGGCGGTTTTGTTTCAGATGAAGAGCTGGAAGCCTTCACACACGATCACGTATATAAGCCTGTTAAGCGTGGCCTGTTTGGATTCCTGTTTGCATAGGGTATACCGGCAGGCCGGCAGGCCAGATCCAGGAAGGCAAAAAGAAAAAGGCAGGACCCACACAAAGCGCGCTTGCGTGAGACTGCCTTCTGCCTTCTGCCTTAATTGTAAACGTGAGTGCCGTCTTTCATGTGCAGGACGTATGCCTTTATAGGCTTCTGCCCTTTAGGAACCTTTCCCAGCAGTTCCAGAACCTTCTGGAAGTCTGCCCGGTTTCCATCTGATAACGGTATTTCAGTTTCCAGGCCCGGTGCCTTCAATTCGTACTTTTTATTGTTCATTCGCGGTTATTCCTGTTTAGTCTGTTTCCCGTTCCAGCACGACTACAATGTTTCTTTCATTGTATGCTTTCCAGATTCTTTCCATCTGCTCTGTTACTTCTGCATCGTGTCTGTATTTGGCAAGCGTGAAGCGCTCGTTTCCGTAAAACGCTATCAATTCAGGACCGTATGCTTTCAGCACGATTCTGTCATACGGCAGGTCTATAGTGCCATCTTGAGAAACAATTCTTAGCTGTCTGTCATGTACCATCTATATTTCCGTTTTTAAGGCCCTTCTGCGGCCTTTTTCCTTTCTGCCGGTAACTACTTCCGAATCAGCTTGTTTGCCTTCCGTAACGGCCTGGAATCCTCAATATACGAGATATTATTCTGTTTCAGGATATCTTGCATATACTGTCCGCGCTTGCACTGCCATTCATACCTGTTCTGTAGTTCCTGAATAACGTGGGCGGCATACTCGTTGCCGGTCTTTTCCAGATGGTAGACTGCGTGATCCGCTCTGAATAACAGATCATTGTCTGTCATGCCGTCCAGCTGTGCGTCCAGCGTTGCTTTTTCTTCTTCTGTCATTGTTTTAGTCCCTTCTGCCTTTCTTTCTGTCGTAATAATCGTCTTTGTAATAAGAGATAAAATCCTTGTAAGCATCGAATGTTTCATTTTCCGGATAAACGTCCAGCTCTTTTGAAATAGCTTCTGCAAACCGTCTCTGGCGTGTTGTAGGCGGGTATACATTCCCTTCACGGTAGCTGTTATGCCGTGCCTGGTCCTCGTAATAATCAAAACGGTCCTTCATACGGTTCCTCTTCTTTCTGTGCCTTCTGCTGGAATCTGCTGCAGGAAATATCACTCAATCGAATGTCCGTTGCTTCAGAAGCCGCCAGCCCTATCAGTTCGCACTTGTAATGCACCGGCTCTTCTGCGACTGTAACAAGATGCTCACATTCTTCGCATCTGTGCGCTTCATCGTAACCGTACATTTTCCGGTATCGGCTCTTTATCGTTTCTGCCTGTTTTCCTGTTTTCGCTTCTTCCACCGGCACAAGATTTCCGAAAATATCTAACTGCAGGTTATCTGTCATTCGCCTTCTGCTCTCTTTCTGCGTCCTCCAGTTCGCATAGGAATGCGGCGTTTGTAAGCAAGTGCCATAAATGTGGCAGCCCGCTTTCATCATCGAACCCTTCTGGTTCTTCTATGTATTTCAGCATGTGCCTGCACATTGCGTCCCTCAGGCGTTCTTTGCCTATGGTTTTCCAACCATCTATACCGGTTTCCGGATATTTGATCTCAACACCGTACTGCCGCACCTTTGCAATGGCCCATATAGCTGCCGTCGGAACCAGCGTCGGCCTTACTTTCCCTGCATCTGCTTTAGCCTTCTGATTGTTCATTCTTCGCCTTCTGTTCTCTGTCCCGCTCTTCGATAACGGACCGGACAATCTCTTCTGCCTTTGCCCTGCTCATGCCGTAATTCATCATCTGAATCACTGCGCGTTCATAAATGCTCATTCCTATCTCCCTTCTTTTCTTCAAAAAACATATGAATTACCGCTCATATGTTTTAGTTTTCTACTGTTTCCTGCCATCTGGTTATGATCTCTTTCCATTTGGCAGAATCGACTTGATCTTCCAGCCAGTCCACCGGTATGAAGTCTGGCTCTTCATTGATAATCAAGTGCCCGTCTGTATATCCCTTTGCCCGTTCGCGTTCAACCATTTTTTCAATCGGTTTATAGGGCAATGTGAATTGTGTACTTCCATACGCGAATGAAATAGTTTCGCCAATATCATCTGAAGTGAAATGAACTATAATGGCTTTCTTTTCCATAAAGTCCATGTTCACGAATCCTTTCATCTTCCGAATCAGTGTCATTCCGCTATACCCTTAATGTCAGCCCAAGCTCCGTTTCTGCCGTGGAAAATTTCAACACCGCATACATACCCGTCTGCCGTATAGGTTCCGTCCTCGTTTTCATCCGGTAAAACATCGCATCGCACTGTTACAAAGACGTCCGCTTCCGGATCCAGCTTGGAAAGTTTCTCAATCAGTTTTCCTGCTTTCATCATTCCCATTGTTATCTATCTCCACTTTCTTCAATCGTCCGCATACTCTGGGTCCTCATTCGCATGGAAGCAATACCCGTCTGCCCTTGCAATCATGTTCCATCCGCAGTACATGCCATCGCCTGAATAGTTTTTGCAATCCTTGCACCGTATCAGCGAACTTTTTTGATGCATTTCATACGTAATGCCTGTCTTGGTGCATTGCGGAGTTAACTCCACGATTATCTCAAACGGTTTTGGTTTCATTTCTTATCTATCCTCACAGCGCATCCACAGAAGTTACTGTAAACTGTGCTATGCGTATTCCAATATTGACATGAGCCATCCCAATCAGACGAGAATCCTTTCTCAAACTCCTTGAAATACTTGCACTCGCAACACCGTATCACAGGAACCGCATCCACGGCAGGCAATTCCCTAATGCCCTTTTCTACATCGACTATCACCCATCTATCGCTGTCTAGCGGTCTTTTGATGTACAAGTCAGTCAGAACCTTTTCAACTGCATCCGCATAAATCAGTCTTTGTTCCATCTTCCTTCTCCTTCGCCCATCTTCTGCACCAATATGTCATGCAAGCCACATAGCCTATATAGTGGTCATCCACTTCGCAGTAGCATTCAACATCCTCACCAGTGCCTGTTCTTATATTGTGCCTACAGTTGCAACAAACCTTGCCGTTTTCTTCACTCATTCTTCACCTCTATACGGTTCTGGTAATGGCATCCATGCTATTACTGTTGGATTTTCTAAAGTGACTGTATCTCCAATGCACCACCAATCACCATTTGAATAGTACCCAACTTCGGTTATACCGTTCGCAAGGGTAACCACCTTTGACCTATCGTCTTCCGGTAATCGTTCACTGCATGGAATCCAATGCGGCTCTGCGTCTATGGTCGGCTGTATCTCTATCGCCTTGCATAGAAGCATACACAGGCTTTTTGTAAACTCTGTTTGCACACTTCTGTCCGTGTCTGCATTTATTCCGCGCAGTAATTCTGATATAAGCGCGTCCGCGTCAATCAATCTCATGCCCGCAGTCCTTTCTTTGCAGGTTTCTTCCCGCGCTTCGCCTTTGAGGAAATGCGTTCCGGAAAGTCTTCCCACGGATCTTCCTCTTCTTCTGGTTCTTTCTTTTTGAATTTCTTTCTGCTGGCTGCAGCCTTCAATGCGTTCTCGATTTCTTCTGCCGTAAAATTGAATCCGAACTCGTCAACAATCCGGTCCATGTTCCAGCCGGCCTGCTGCAGTGCTTTCACTTTAGGAATATCTATGCAGTCTGTGGTTTTAACTTCAAATCCCATGCTTTTCAGAAGCTCTCTGACGTATGGAATAGAACCCATTTCAATTTCTGTAATGATCTCTGACACAGAGTAACCGGCCTTGTACAATTCCCGGACCCTGCGTCTGTCAATTCTGGTGTTCGCTGACATTTCCTTCTGTATCCTCTCCGTTCTGTTCTGTTGGAATGATGCTTGGATAAATATGATTCGCTACCCACAGATTCACGCTCAGATCAACAAACATAATCAGCGCAAACCAGTACCACGGGACCGCATATCCCAAAACCTGCTTTTTGTAATACAAGATTGCAAACATAGCTACACAATATAAATGCATAAGCGTTTCACCTTTTATCCCTTTCCGCATCTTCCACAACCTCTGCCGTCTCAATCGGAATGCTTGGCTTTTTGTGATCGTATTCCACGTCCACAACATTCCCGTATCGCTTCAATAACTGTTCTGGCGTCTTCACTTGGTCTTTATTGGCAGTCACAACCGTTTCCACCTGATCTTTCAAGCCGTAATAGTTCTTGGCTCTAAACACGTAAACATGCGTATTTGCCTTGCCTGACATTGCCAGTTCTGCATCGAGCGCGGCAATAATATGCTTTGCCTTCCGAATCATTTCTGTTGTGGCTTCTGTCATATGCGGCAGAAGCCCCTGTCCGTGTTCCCATAGACCGACCCTGGCAGAATAAGTTCCAAGTGCAAGCGACATTTTTTCAACCGTCGGTATCTCTCCCGTTTCTTCGCATCTGCGGAAGAATGCGGTCAACCTCTCTGCTACATCTACGTCGCTTCGCACAAGTTTTGCACCTTGCCAGTAGAGAATATTGGAAAGCACGTTTTTTGTTGCGTCCCGTTTCTCTTCCAATGCCTGCTGTTTCTTCTCAGCCTTTGCCAGTGCTCTTTCTTCATCTGTTTTTTTACGTCCCATAATCATTAGTCTTCATCGTCTTCGTCATACATAAACATGCCTTGCCGATACCCTAGTGAAGTAGCCGTCTCTATAAAATCTTCTTCGCTGATATAGTCCAGCCGGTTATTCTCAGCTATCAACCTGCACGCACGTTTTGTTGTTATGGCTTTTCTGCACCAATCGTTGAATACCGTCTTGTCCTCTTTGGCCGAATCCCATGAAGACAGGAATTGTATTTTAGCCATCGTTCATTGTTGTCCTTTCTGCCGTTCTCGTTTATCCATCACCACGGCAAGATATTCTCTTCTTCCTCTGCTTCGCTATCCGTTTCTTCTTCGCCGTCTTCGCTGACATGATAATCGGAATACTTAACCCGTTCTCTTCCGGTTATCCCGTCGCGTGCTAGTCTGGCTTCCTTCTCTTCCGCTTTTTCCCAATGCACTAGCCCTGCGTCTGCACATATGTTTATGAAGGTAACAGGGTCTTCTCCTGCATGACTTCTTCCGTCCTGCTTCCACGGAAACGGCGGGTAGGTCCTGTAATACTTGATCTCTTTTATAACTTCCTTCGGATTGTTCGGATCTGGAATCTCTTCTTCATGCGCACAATACGGTAGGTAGGTATAAACAGGATCTAGGTCTGATACAACATACATGCTTTACTGTTTCTCACTTCCTTTTGTTTCGATAAGAGCCGTGTCCGCAGTAGAAATAGCAAGGTTATATTTGCTGGTATCTGCTATCAGTTTCAGATTGCCGGTTTTGATCGCAGTATCTTCCCTTTCTGCACGCATCTTGTTGTAACGCTGAATGAATCCGTAACGGGCCTTTTCCATTGCCCCGCCTTCTTCCTTGAACCGCCTTATATCGCTTTCCTTTACGAGCTTCTGTGCAATATCGTCCAGCTGTTTCAGATTCCGGTAATAATTCTCCGGAACGTTCCGAACTATCCACTCAATTTGCGACCATGCAGAATCCGCGTCATACACTGAGATTGAATCCTTAACGATTGTCATAATCTCTCCCAGAGACGGAGCAAACGCGCTGTCTGTATCTATAAACTTGTCGATTGCAAGCATGACAAGCTCTACAGGCACATTCTGGAAGTGTTTAGCCCATAACTTCGGTGCTAGTGCTGTCTGCGCTGGTTTCCAGTTCTTATAGCTGTTTGGATAAGCGATATACAGGACGTTCATCACAGCCTTTGCCTGTTCTAACGTCATATAGGTATATTCCCTTAGAACGGAAGGTTATCCGGGTCCAGATAACCTGTATTTACCTGCTCAACTTCACCATCAGGAATCGGAACGTTTTTATTTTTGAACTCGTACAGATTGAGAAGTTTGCAGACAAGTTCCCATGTGTATGTCATTTCTCCATGCCGGTTCTGATAGCGGCTTGTCTGTATAGGGCCTTGAGCACCGACAAGAGCACCTCTGGCTGCGTATTTGCAGAAATACACCGCCACACGGTCCCACGCCGCGCATTGAATGTAATCCACGGCCCGCTGTTTATCGGGTACTTCTCCGCGCGTCCTTGCCTTGATCTCTTCCGGTCTTTCTGCACGTTCAACCGCAAGTGTAAATTTGGTATACGGTTTTCCGTTCTGGCTTGTATGCAGTTCCGGGTCCCTTACTAGTCTTCCTAGTACGGTACAGTTATTCAAACCTACTGCCATGTGTTACCTCTCTTTCGTTGTTATTTGTCTCGTTTGTTTCTGTTACCGCTGGCAGATATATCCACATGTATCTGTTTCGCGGATTGTTACTGCTCCCTGCATAATTGCAGACAGTAGCTTTTCGCATATCCGCACGTCTTCTGCTGACTGTATAAGTTCCTTCGGAAGCACTGTATTTCCGTATTCAGCCAGGTTCCGAA
>Ga0326513_10002512_pt1 | contig 13558 bp, 9 predicted proteins | sample 2_2465_0518_D_FD_203654 | JGI IMG/M metagenome (GOLD analysis project Ga0326513, IMG submission 203654) | Bovine rumen microbial communities from UC Davis, California, United States - 2_2465_0518 | ecosystem: Host-associated > Mammals > Digestive system > Stomach > Rumen | place: USA: California...
TGCGTTGCGCCGTAGGCAGGATAGACCTCGGAGCGTGTCCAGTTATCGTCCTTCAGCTTCTGGAGGTTGGCGATGTCAGCATTGCCGATGGCAGGACCATAGTAGAGGAACTGAGGCTCTGCGCCCTTGTCAAGGTCGAGGACAAAGGAGGTGTGAGGGGTGGAAAGGGAAACTGTTTCGGCAGAAAGAGGCATACAAAAGCCCCCCAGCCCCCCAAGGGGGAGTATTCTATATAGTATTTTAGCGCATAAGTTTCCCAATGGGGAATATTTAGATAGCATATTTACGAAAGGCATGTTAATTGTTAATTGATAATTATTAATTGTTAATTGTTAATTATTAATTGTTGAGTTCTCTCAATTATCTCCAGACACATCCTTGAATTGTGGTAAGGGCATTTCCAGAAGCCGGCATGGTCATCCTTGCGGTTGATGTTGCGCTCAGGGTCACGACTCCAGTACCACTCACCAAGCTCGTTGTCAATGAGATTATCCTTGATATACTGCCAGCAACGCAGAGCCTTCTGAAGAGCAGCCTCATCACCGAAATGCTGATAGATGTTATAGAAACCCACGACGGTTTCTGCCTGTACCCACCAATGGCGGTCATCGTCAACATAGCCGGTATCAAGATTAGCCTCATGCGTCATAGAGCCGTCGGCATTGAGACCTTTTTCCGAAGCCTTGGCTACAAGCTGCACGATAGGCTCAACCTTCGCAAGCACTTCCTTGTCACCGAGCACAAGGGCTGCCTCGTGCAAGAGCCATGAGCATTCTATGTCGTGACCGTAGGACTCCAGCCAACCAGCTCCGCGAGTCCAGTCTTTCTCAAAGAACAGGTCAAGATGATGCGTCTCTGGGTTCAGGATTTTATCACAGAAGATATCAATGAGGTTGCGGAGAGAGGTCTCGACCTTGTTAAGTGAAGAGTGAATAGTGAATAGTGAATAATTTGAGTTAGTATTCTTCGCGCATTCAGCATTATGTGGAAACTTAAACTGTTCACTCTTCACTCTTACCTCTTCACTTAGCACTCGATACAAGTTGGCATAAGGCTCAATGATATGCAGGTGAGTGTTCTGCGACTTTGGATAGTTGGCATCAAGCTCGGAGAGGCGCATATCCGCTATCTCCCCCCACTCTCGGGTACATGCTTCGATATAGCCATTATAGACCTCATCAAGCGAATGGTCTTCAATACAAGTGTAAAGGCTTATGCAAACATCCAGTACTCTTTCTATCTCTTCTTCACTTACGGAAGCATCAGGACGCTGACGAAGCGCACGAACATATTCGCTCATGCCATAGAGCATGAAGCCGAGGGCATAGAACTGCTTCTTTGTGTCAACGGGATTGCCCTTATAGTCGAGTTCCCAGTATGTGCCTCCATACACAGGGTCGATGAAATGCTCAAGGATATAGTCCTTGGCACGGGTAGCCGCAGCAAGATACTCAGGCTTGCCGAGCACACGATAGGCAGCAGAGAAGCTCCACAGGATTCGGGCATTGAGGATTCCTCCCTTGCTTGCATCCTTCACGAGAACGCCATCACCAGTCATACGGCCATAGAAACCGCCATTCTCCTCATCCTGAAACCTGAGCCAGAAGGGGAGGATGTTGTTCTCAAGGCAAGAGAGGAGTTCAGACCTAAGGTCCCCCTCCAACTCCCCCGTGGGGGAGAGATTTTTAGATAGTATTTTCTCGCACATATAAGATGTATATAGGTAATTAGTAATTCGTAATTATTTCTCTGTTCCCATTATCGTGCCTCTTCCGTGAGTTCCGATATACACACGACCGAAGTCTTGCATATCACCAACTATATGAAGAAGCTTGCCAAATTGATGTTTGTCATCGTTGATTCTCATCCATGACAGGGCATTATCAATAGAACGGAAAATGCCATACTGACCATTGACCACTCCAATAAGATATAGAGTTGGATAGTTCTTACCTTCAGCAGCCTTGCCTATGCCAAAACCAGTGATAAGGCGGACATGGTTCTTTTGTACAATATTGATATTATTTCCTGAAGATGTGAGTACTGATGCAAGGTCAAGGAAATAAAGACCATCGTATGCAGCAAGCCATAGCTCACCGCTATGTCCCGGAATGCTATACACACGATCCTGCCCTCCACGTATGTCACCACGGTTCTCGCCTGTACGTGCATCCATAGAATGAGCCATGAGATGAAGGTTCAACTTATATTCCTTGAAAGTGCGTGCGGCATCGGTACTAACATACAGCAGTTGCTTCCTTACATCCACGGCATAGAATAACTCGTCGTTCTCCTTATCGGCTATGACCTTGATATTTGCAGGCAAGCCCTGACATTGAGTCCACGTAACACCCTTGTCGGTAGTGAACGCTGGTTGCTTGCGCTCTGGAGTCCATACCCACGTAGTGCCATCAGCCGACATTGCCACATGACCATGCTCAGGCTCGCCCTTCTCGCCCGGCTTGACATTGCCAGGCACATTGGTACAAGCCACCCACGACTTTCCTCCGTCCTCAGAATAAGAGACAGGAGCATCCTTGGTGAGATGATTGAAGATATTGCCACAACGCAGCATCAACTCAGGCTTATGCCAGGCACCGCACACACCATCGGTATTGCCGAATGAAGGATCGTGATTAGCACCAGTTTCAACAGGCTTGGTGAGGTCATAATATGTGAAGCCGCCATAATCGCCAACTCCAGTAAGGAGATGAGCGCCAGACGGAGGACAGTAGAGCTCAAGAGGCACGGTTTCCTCTATGCCTGTTGACATTATCTGCCACTTCACCTTCTCATTCTTCTTTTCAACGCTACTGAGGTTGAATGTCTCCCAACCTCCGAATCCGGTAGTGAAGATGGCATGCTCGGAGTTGAACGGATCAATCTCGATGTCAAACATCCAATGCAGAGGGGCAACCTTGGTGTATGGAGCAAGGGAGTTGTCATCCTCATAGCCATGCTTGTATATTGCTTTCCATGTCTTTCCTGCATCGGTAGAGCGGAATATCTCATCCGTATGGTTGCCGCCCTTCTCCCAAAGGCAATGGGTAGTTACGACAACGTGCCTTGCATTGCGTGGATCAACGCATACGGCAGCATAGCCGAAGCCAGCCTTACCGTTCTCACCAACTCGCAAAGGGGTTATATCCTGCCACTTGCCATTGAGGGTGTTGTATTTCCATACGGCACCATCGGTCATGTTAGAAGGGCCTGGAGTATCAGCGTAAGTGATATAGAGCTGACCATCAGAAGCCAATGACATGTGGGTTGGACGTAAGCCCAGAGGTTGCTTTGCCACAGGAGCCCATGTCTCTCCCCCATCCTTGCTCACGAAAACGCTCTCATATTCACGCTGCGAACAAGTGACATAGATGGTCTGGGTGACATTCTTGCCATTGTCAGCCTTGGCATCGCTCACAAAGAGCACACCATTGACGCCACAGCCATTGATACCCATCCAACCCCCTCTGTCTCTTGGATCAAATTTCTCCTTGACATCAGGAAAGGCAGTTACCTTCTCCCAGTTCACGCCCCTGTCGGTTGAACGCCAGAGACCGTCAAGACGGGTGCCGAAATAGATTACATTCTCATTCAGAGGGTCAACCATCATACGCTCGCCATTGCCACGACCGCCTTCGTTTCCTCCCATGAGGATAGGAACATCCGTGCGCAGGAAAGTCTTGCCATAGTCATCAGAACGAAGGATAGAGCCTTGAAGCGTGGTGTAAGTGCCACAAGCCATATATACACGCTCAGGATGATTAGGATCTAGAGCTATGGACTCAACACCCTGCAGGTTGGAATCAGCCTCAGATACCCAATCCAATAACTGCACCCAGCGTTTCTGAGAGTTATCCCAACGATAGGCACCGCCCATATCTGTGCGACAATAACGAAGTCCCTCAACCGTAGGATGGCAGATGATACCATCTACAAAGCCACCACCTACAACAGGCACGCTCGCCCATGTGTAAGGGACAGAAACAGTTTTCGATTTCTGTGAAAATGTAGGGGTGACACCACCGAACATCATCAGTAGTGCCACTCCTAAAATATTTAAATTTCTAAGCATGTGCAAGATAATTTACATATTCACAGTTTCCACCTTGCTATCTCCCGGACGATACAGATAACCAACAGTAGTAGCACCATTAGCGGAGTATGTCTTCCACTCTATGTTCTTCCAGTCAATCTGGTCGGTGCGCTGTGCAAGGGCAACATGAGGGATTGCAGAGCCGTTCTTCACAAGAACGACGATAGGCATTTGGTCGCCTGTCTTCTTCCATTGTGGAACATCAATCTTACGCCATCCCGGCTGATAGACCTTACCTGTCTGATAGTCAATCCAAGGCTCTTCGCCTGGGAGATACACAGTGCGTGAAGTGCCAGCCTCAAGCATCGGAGCTACGAGCATCTGACTGCCGAACATATATTCATCCTCCACAAGCCATGCGCCCGGATCATTAGGATATTCAAGAAGAAGGGCGCGCTGCATTGGAAGTCCCTGCTCGGTGCAGAGCTTTGCCTGTGCATAGATGTATGGCATGAGCTTATACTTCATCTCAGCAGACTGACGGAAGAAATCCATGAACTCCTGTCCCTTTGAATAGTCTGACTGTCCGTCGGTATAGAGCCAAGGCTCTGTCTCCACGCCATGAATACGTGAGTGGGAGGTGAAGAAACCGTATGGCAACCAACGGCGATAAAGTTCCTCTGGAGACTTGGTTACAAAACCTCCGATATCATTGCTCCAGAAAGAGAAGCCTGAGAGTCCGAATGAGAGACCTGCTCGCACGGTTCCGAGAAGTCCGGTGTTCGTTGTGCAGGCATCACCACCCCAATGAAGAGGATAGCGCTGAGAGCCAGCCCATGCAGAGCGAGCCCAGATAATGCCCTCATGATTAACGCCATCGATAGCCTCGTATGCAGTCTTGTTATAGCGAACAGGATAGAGGTTGTGCTCATAGAAGCCTGTACGGCCATTGCTGTATATGCCATTATTCAAAGGTGCGCCCTCACCAAAGTCAACCTTTATGACGGAAACACCCTGCTTTATCAAGCCCTGAAGCTTCTCGGTGTACCACTTACGGGTTTGAGGATTTGTGAAGTCGAGAACGGCATCCTCGAAGGGCAACTGCCCATTAGGACTCTTCACCGCCATTCCGTTTTCCACAAGTTCGTTGAAATAGCGGTTCTTCGGAGTGAAGTAAGGCAACTGCCACAAGCAGGTATGGAAACCGTCAGCCTTGAGGTCTTTCAGCATCTTAACAGGGTCCTTGAAATTCTTCTTAGAGAACTCGTAGTCACATTGCCAGTCCACCTCAAACCATCCTGTATCGAAATGGATAACATCCGAAGGGATCTTGTTGTCACGCAACTTCTTAGCAACGCTACGGCCTTCTGCCTCGGTGAAATATGAGATACGCGACATCCATGTGCCGAAAGACCAGAGCGGTGGAAGTGTTGGCTTACCCACAAGCTCGGTGTATTCGTTTAGGATTTCCTTTGGAGAGCCGAGCATGATGAAGAGATCGGCATTCTCATCGCCCATGAAGAGCTGGGTAGAACCGATATATGAGCATCCGAAATCAACGGTGACAGGGGCTGCGGTGTGCATGAAGATGCCATAGCCACGGTTGGAGAAGAAGAACGGGATAGGCTTATACATATCAGGTGTCTCTGGTCCCTGAGTATCGGTAACGAAGAGATTGAGTTTCTGCCCTACGTGGTTAAGTCCGCTTGGAGCCTCACCACATCCGTATATCCTTTCGCCCGGAGCAAGAGAGAACACAGGTTCGATGGCACGACTATTGTCAACGCCACGCTTCATCCACATTAGCGGATGTGTCTTTACCTGAGTGGAATCATTATCCGACAAAGCACGGGTATGCGTCAGTTCCTTGCCATTCTTATCCTTCACAACTAGTCGCCAAGGATATTTCTGAATCTCAATGCTACCCTCGGAACTCTTATATACGATAGCCTTTGCAGTTTCCGTGACAGTCCATTGTGCACGACCATCGGCAGGTTTCCTTACGAGCATTACTTCATCGTCATAGTTATCCTTCGGAATGATAGGAGATGTATAGAGACGAACACGCACGGTACGGCTGTTTACGGGCTCTACCGTGAACTGCAATTCAGGACTCTGGTCGTATGCAGGTCCGGGGAAGTCGAGGTTCTCAAGAGGGATGATCCATTGTCCGTTGGCATTGAAAGCCTGACGGGCATGGAGCTGCTGACGCGTCCACTTAATATTACCCACGCCTGTAGCCTTATCGAAAGCCGCAAGACTATCCGCCGTGAAGTAAGTGTTCGACATATCAAAGAACTGCTGGCTCATATCCAGAGCCTGATTAAGCAGATACTGCTGTCCGTTGTTGGTGGTTAGCTGTGCCCTTGCACCCGCAGCAACAAACGCGAAAGCAAGGACTACAATAGATTTCTTCATTAGTTTATATTAATTAGTTTTATTGTCGAATTTTATTTCTTCAACGGGAACTTATACGCAAGGAATCCCATCAATGCTGCCATGATAGCAGGGAAGATAGAGAAGAGAGCCCATACCATTGTCTTTACCGATTCCTCGTTGGTGATAGTCACTATTGTCTCGCCTGTGGTTTCATCCGTGGTTGAAACAAGTCCTGCCATACCGAGAAGCATTGCGATGAGAGAACCAGAGATTGCGCCACCGAACTTCTGAGCCATTGTGCCGGAAGAGAAGATAAGACCTGTGGAAGATTCACCGAACTTCTCTGTAGCGAAGTCGGCTACATCGGCATACATAGACCAGAGCAATGGAGAATAGAGTCCTGCTCCTACTGATGTGAGGATTGAGATGGCTATCAGCACCCAGATATATGCCTTATCCATTGGGATGAAGAAATACAGAACTGATGTAGCAAAGCATATTACGGCAGCCCATACGAAAGCCATGCGCTTTGAGCCTATCCACTTCGTGAATGCCGGTGACAAGCCACCGAATATCATACAGGTAGCCTCGCCAATGCCCATGAAGACGGTGAAGTTGATGATAAGGCTGCCCATCGTAATGTCACCGCCAAGACAGTATGTGAACATATATCCTGCTACGGCATAGCGGAATCCGTTGAAGAAGTTTGTGCATACGGCAACGAGGGTGATATAGCACCAAGGCTTGTTCTTGAACAAATCACCAAACTGACGGAAAGAGAAACTCTCGGCACGCTTTGGCTTTACACGCTCCTTTGTCAGCAATCCGCACGCCATCGTCATCAGACAGGCTATCAATCCGAATGCAGCTCCAAGAACGGCATACTGATGCTGCTCGCTGCCTCCTACCATCTTCTGAAGGTAAGGGAAGATGAACAGGGTGATGAAGCCCATCGCGTATGCACCAACCATACGGAATGAAGAGAACTGGTTACGCTCGTTGTCATCATCGGTCATCACACCAAGCAAAGAGCCGTAAGGAACGTTCACGAGGGTGTACATTGCCATCATGAGGATATAGAATCCGTATGCCCACACGCGCTTTGCAGTGATGCCAAAGTCGGGTGTGAAGAGCAGAAGTGCGAATACAAGTCCGTAAGGGATAGCTCCGAATATGAGCCAAGGGCGGTATGTGCCCCATCGTGTCTGTGTGCGGTCGGCAAGCGATCCCATGATAGGGTCTGTTACGACATCGAACATACGTGCGATGAGCATCAACGCAGCCGTATCGGCAAACGTAAGTCCGAATACGTTTGTAAAGAACAATGGGAAGGCAATTGACATTATCTTCCATGTGATACCTCCGGCAGCCGCATCACCAAGAGCATAGCCGATTTTTTCCTTTAGTGTAGCCATTTATGACAAAATTACAAATTACTAATTACTAATTACCTATTTACCTTTGCGGTTCTCCTCCCTTCCCCATTACGGGGGAAGGGTTGGGGTTAGGGGTCGCCGTTCATCTATTCTTTCTTATCAATTTAATTATCTTCTCCACCGAACTTGCAGTTGTCAATCCATCTTCTGGAGTATTCTTACAATAGTCGATGAGTTTGTCGATGGTAGATGTCGCAACGTGCATGCGAGTATCGGAAGAAGCATAGTAGATGAACACCTTACCGTCCTCGTCAGCTATCCAACCATTGGCAAATGTAACGTTCATCACATCGCCTATGTATTCCTCTCCCTGCGGAACGAGGAAATATCCTCCAGGCTCAGCAATAACCTTCGTAGGGTCTTCGAGACTCGTCATATACAGATACAGCACATAACGAAGTCCGGAAGCACAGGCACGAACACCATGTGCAAGATGCAGCCAGCCTTCCTTTGTATTGATGGGATGAGGTCCTTCACCATTCTTCACCTCCGTAATAGTGTGATAGTGACGGGCATTTATTATTTTCTCTTCCTTTATCTCTGCATTCTCAATGTCATCAACGAGTGCCCAGCCGATACCGCCACCAGAGCCAGTATCGATGAAACCATCCTGAGGACGAGTGTAGAATGCATATTTACCATTAACAAACTCTGGATGAAGCACCACATTGCGTTGCTGCGACTTTGCCTTGAGGTCAGGCAGACGATACCAAGTCTTCAGATCCTTTGTACGGGCGATACCTGCCGTTGCGGTAGCCGCGCTAAGGTCTCCCGGCTGTGAGTCATCATGACGCTCTGCACAGAACACGCCATATATCCAACCATCCTCATGAGCCGTAAGACGCATATCATATACGTTAGTAGCGGGAATGACATCCTCTGGCATGGTGATAGGCTCATCCCAGAAACGGAAGTTGTCAATGCCATTCGGCGACTCCGCAACAGCAAAGAAGCTCTTACGGTCAGCGCCTTCCACACGAACCACGAGCAGATACTTGCCATTCCATTTCATAGCACCACTATTGAACGTAGCATTCATCATGATGCGTTGCATCAGGTATGGGTTATCCTTCTCGCAGAAATCATAACGCCATTCAAGGGGAGTATGCTCTGCCGTAACGATAGGATATTCATACCTGTCATATATCCCGTTGCCACATTCCTTCTTTACATTAGGACGGGAAAGCAGCTCTTCATGACGAGCACGCAGAGCTGCTACTTTTATTTCAAATTCTTTACTCATTATTATATATATGGCTTTTCAACCTTATACTCTATATACTAAATAGTAAACAGCCCCGCCCCCTGATGATGTTGGGGAAACATCGCAGAGATCTGCGATAAAATAAGTAAAGTCAAGAGATTGTAGGGGGCAGGGGCTATTGTACCATTTTATATCTTTATTCTATTAACTTTTCACTTTCCACTTTCTACTTATTACTTATCTACTTTAAACTCTTCACGTCTTTCACAAACAGGAAATGCTTTTCCTTTGCCCAAGCCTTGAAGTCGTCAGCAGTCTTTGCATCCTTCGAAGCCCCGAAGTGCTCTTTGGAATAGTTGCGCCAAGGAAGGAAGTAGCATATAGGATATTTCTCGATGACAGGCTTGAACACACGCTGCCACCATGTAGCATCCGGTGAGTTCTGATAACCGCACTCCGTCATGGCGATGAGCTTTCCGTGCTCTTTCGCAATCTTGGCAATCAGCATAAGGTCCGCGTCAAGCTGCTTTTTGAAGTCGGTCTCATTACCCCATTGATACGCATCCTCACCTATGAGATCAACACGATCATCACCGGGATATCTAACCATCCACTTCTCCTCTGTCCAGTTGCCCTGAAGATTCGGGGAATAAGACCATACAATATAGTCTTTTAGGGTGTTGGATGATGGGTGTTGGGTGTTAGCGGAAACCTCAACGGCATTGATATAATCCTGCGTGAGATTCCAGAAAGCGTGGAAGTCGGAATCCGAACAGTTTGCCTGTCCCCACCAGAACCAGTTTCCGTTATTCTCATGCCAAGGGCGGAAGATTATCGGCACCTGATTACCTTTTTTGTCTTTTAAGGTTACAAGAAAATCAGAAATCCGCTTAAGCCAAAGTTGATACTTGTCTGCCATCTTTCCACCAGGAAGGAGAGATTTCACCGTGTTTTGGGGATTGTCTATCTGCGAAACAAGGTCTTCACGTCCTATCTTCTTCAAGGCTGTAACAGCCTCGTTGTATGCCTTAATATCCTTCTCTATCCAAGCCGTAGTGCCGAGCAACGGATTACGAGGATGCCATGAAATTGTTACTATCCCACCACGTTCATACTGTCGGATAATCTCCTGACGAATACGAGTGAAAGGCACAGAGTCGAGATTCTTCTCATCACCCATCTCAAGACCTCCAAGGTCAAAGCCCATCACTCCGGGATAGTCACCTACAAGCTCATATGTGTCAGAACGGTTGTTATCCCATTCCCATGTAATGCCATAGAAAGGATCATCCTGATGACCGTACATATAACCTTTCTGCTGTATCTTCGCCAAGCGGTTTATGAGCTGCTGTCGAGGCAAAGGCTTTGCCGCACTTGCAGGAGCCCCCGCAAGAACCAACAGAAACAATACGCCAACGGATAGCGTCAGTAGTCTTTTCATAATGCAAAAATACACAGTTTTAGTTATGTTATGATTTCGGTTGCAAAATTAACGTGATTCAATCACATAAACTTTGCTTTTTTTATCATTTCCTTGCACTCGCATATTTTCTTGACAAAAATCCATCTAACCACCATATAGCTCCACTATAGAAATGGGACTTGCACCGAGTTTGGTACGGATTTACATGGGATTTACACAGAATTCTAATACCACAATAGGGGATTTCATGAAAGATTTAAGGGAAATATATTTTCGTCTCATATATTTTTTGTACCTTTGTACTGAATTTATACCAATCTACCTATCGTTTTGAGTGATAGATTGTGTTTTTGGAAAAAGATGATTATGAAAATCAATAAGATATAATGATAAGGCAATTTGTTCTTCTGATAATAACTTGCATGATGCTTTCATCGTGTGATATACTATTGGAGGCTCTTTTCGATAGTGATGATACATCAACGGATATAAATATAGAAGATCCTTTCAATAGGAATGGGAAAAAACAAAAGAAGGTGAAGAAAAAGCTCGATGAGGCTTATCCATCCTTTGGAAACAAATAAATGATAATGAAAATTGGGATAACAAAGAGATTTTGCTTGATTACGGCATTTACGCTCTGCGGAATGACTTCTGCATCAGCACAAGAGATGGTGGATAATATCGTAACTGATTCTAATGTGCTAGACTCAAAAATAGAATCTGTGTCAGAGGTAAAGCCAAAGCGCAAACTGACGAAGTGGGGAGCTTGTATTGAAGGTTCTATAATGGGTAATTCTGATATGCCTTCATTTGGATGGGGCTTGCAAGGTTGTTATCGGTTTAATACAAATTTCAATGTCGGTTTAGGTTTTCGAGTGTTATATTGGGAGGGGTATTCCGAAAGCTGGCATGATAACGGATATCTTTACACTTACGAAAAGGAGACCGATGACAACGGCGAATCAAGTTGGAGAAGACAGTATGATCTTACCTTGTCTGCCACTTATATTCTGCCAATAATAAAACGAGCAGGTATAGCTCTGGGCGGTACGGTATTGCTAAGTCCAATACCCTATGAGCAATTTGAGGTTAGTCGAACCCCAATAACCTTCTATGACGACTCTTATCATCATCATTTTTCAGAAGCAACAGAATCAAAGAACAAGTATGTGTATGATGCTTTTCAGCCAGGGCTATTCGCAGAGGTCGGATTATATTACGACATCAACGAAAATGGCGAGAAGAGCCGATTCACACTCATGTATGGTATTGGCACGTTTGATATGTTCATGGGCTCTCGCCACAGCAAGGTCTTCGACCAGAAACTTGGTGATTATCTTCCAAGCAAGAAGCTATGCCATTCTCTCACCTTGCGCTTAACCGTATTCTAATGTGAGTTCACGAAAAACTCCCCTGACGAGCTGAAGCCCCAGATTAAGTAAGGTTAGCTCCCTTCCTGCACCAATTCTGGGAACGGACTTACAACGGATTTGGAACGGTATTACAACGGACTTACGACCATTTGAATCTCACCTGCGTAGGCGCTTTTTAGTGACCGCTATCACCTAACACCCAACACCTGAATTTACTAGTGACCACGTGCGCTGCAGCTCGCACGCTGTCAAAAGTGCATGTCAGCCCAAAGGCTTGCGCACGTCCTTCGGTTTGACGAGTGACCACGTGCGCTGCACCTCGCACGCTGTCAAAAGTGCGTGTCAGCCCAAAGGCTGGTGCACGTCCTTTGGTTTGACGAGTGCAAAGGTAATACAATATTTTTCGGAACTGCAAGAAAATACAGGAAAAACATGTTAGGTGCGAAAAAAAAAGTTGAGGTATGCCTGTAACTTGCTGATATACAGAAAAATATTTTCGGATAAATACTGAGATGTTAGGTATCATTCTGAGCCTTCTGTTGGGGTGACCTAACATATAACTGTTAGGTTAGGTAAGGGAGAGGGTATCTGAGGGCAATGGGATTTTACAGAAACAGATATATACGATTTATCTGAATTGGGAAGAGTAACCCCAAAAAGCACAAAGTAAAAAAGCGCTCCCTCGCGGGAACGCCTTTTCTTGTTAGTATGTAGTTGCTTATTTAGCTTTAGGGGTTGCTGATTTCTTTGTCGCCTTCTTTGGGGCAGGCTTTGCAGCCTTTGCCTCCTCTGCCTTTGGAGCAGCCTTGGCAGGTGCTTTAGGAGCTGTAGCCTTCTTTGGTGCAGCCTTCTTAGCAGGTGCTTTCTTCTCCGACTCACGTGAAGCGTTGTCAGGATCAAGCTTTGAGAGCTTTGCCTGAAGGCGCTGTATCTCCTTGTCCTTCATCTCTATCTCCTTACCCTGATTGGTGATGGTGGTGAGCATCTGCTCAAGCTCGTCGTTGTCGATACCGCCGTAAAGGGCACGCACACGACTGATGAAGTCGCCGAGGATGTTCATATAGTTGGTGAAGGCGTCGAAAGGTCCGTCATAGATACCACGGTCAATGTTGCAGTTGCTTGGCTTCGTGGTCATGAAACGGAAGTTGTTTGATGCCTGGAGATAGTCCCAGTCCTGAAGTAGGGCAGGGTCGTTGGCGATGTGCAGACGGTCAGCAACAGAGTAGAGTTTGTTGAAAGCCTCACGCTGCATCTGGTTTCCGAGCCATGTGGAGGTGTCGCGCTCCTCGTCAACCCATGAGAGTGAATCAGGAACGTCGAGGTCGCCTACACTCTCGAACTTGTCGCATACCTCGCTTGGGGTGGCGAATTCGAGTCCTGCCTGCTTAGCGCATGTAGGGAGTGCCTTGAGGAACTCAAGGATATTGCTTGAGAGAGGCTGGGCGATGCCGAGGGCTGTAAGTTCCATGAAGATATTGACAACTTGCTCTGACTCAGGACACTTTGCTATCTCTGCGATGTATGTGTCGGCAAAGAGAGGATAGCGCTCCCATGATGAGTTGTTGAAGCGGAGCGAGATATCGTCGGATGCATTTACATCGCGAAGCAAAAGCTTGAGGTTGGGAGCAAGGTTGCAGTTGTATACATAATGTGGTGACTTCCAGCCAAGCACATGCTTTGCGCCCTCGGTTAGCATGCCCTTGTAGC
>Ga0326513_10002513_pt1 | contig 13558 bp, 12 predicted proteins | sample 2_2465_0518_D_FD_203654 | JGI IMG/M metagenome (GOLD analysis project Ga0326513, IMG submission 203654) | Bovine rumen microbial communities from UC Davis, California, United States - 2_2465_0518 | ecosystem: Host-associated > Mammals > Digestive system > Stomach > Rumen | place: USA...
TTCCCTTTAGTCCACCGGACATCAGCGAGCTGGAAATAAACGAAGTTGTTGCGGCTTTGCGTTCGGGATGGATTACCACCGGACCGCGCACAAAGGAATTTGGATAATAAGTGTGGTAATACTGTATACATAGTGTAGAGGTAATAAATGTACGAGCATTTCTGGAAACGATTGATTGATATAGTTTTATCGACTCTCGGAATTATTGTTTTGGCGATTCCGATGTTGGTTGTTGCAATCATCATAAAAATTGACTCACCCGGCCCTGTGTTTTTTAAGCAAAAACGTGTTGGTAAAAACAAGAAATTCTTTACAATCATCAAGTTTCGCTCAATGCCTGTGACAGTGCCGAAGGACACCCCGACGCATCAGTTTAAGGCAGAGGACTTGCTTTCGAAATGGCAGCATTTTATGCGCAAAAGCTCCATTGATGAATTACCGCAGTTTTTCTGTATTTGGATTGGCACCATGACGATTGTCGGGCCTCGTCCTGCGCTTTGGAATCAAGATGATTTAGTCGCAGAGCGTGATAAATACGGCGCAAATGATATAAAACCCGGTTTAACCGGCTGGGCACAGATTCACGGTCGTGATGAAATAGAGATTCCTTTGAAAGCAAAATACGACGGTGAATACACCGCCAAATTGAAGCAAGGCGGATTCAAGGCGTTCGCTTTTGACATCAAGTGCTTTTTTAAATCTATATTCAGTGTCCTTAAACATGATGGCGTTGTGGAAGGCGGAACGGGCACGATTAATGTTGATAAGGATAGTGCCGTATGAAAAAAGTTTTGATTACAGGTGCAAACAGTTATATCGGTACTTCGTTTGAAAACTATGTGATGCAGTGCCATGACTATCAAATTGATACGGTTGACATGATTGACGGTAAGTGGCGCGATAAAAGTTTTTCAGAGTATGACAGCGTTTTTCACGTAGCAGGCATTGCCCATTCCGATACTGGAAAGGTTAGCGAAGAACGCAAGCAATTTTACTATCAAATCAATACCGACCTAACGATTGAGACAGCCGAAAAAGCTAAAGCGGACGGTGTAGGACAGTTCATTTATATGTCCAGCGCAATTGTTTACGGTGACAGTGCGCCGATTGGCAAACTGAAACGTATAACGCGCGATACGCCTGTTGCACCGGCAAATTTTTATGGCGATAGCAAGGTGCAAGCGGAAAACGGCTTGCTGAAATTGGCAGACGAAGGTTTTCATGTTGTTATTTTGCGTCCTCCAATGATTTACGGCAAAGGCAGCAAAGGTAATTATCCACAGTTGAGTAAATTCGCACAGAAGTTACCGCTTTTTCCTTATATAAAAAATGAGCGTTCTATGCTGTATATCGGCAATCTTACCGAGTTTGTCAAGTTGATGATTGATAACAATGAAAGCGGAATTTTTTATCCGCAAAACGCAGAATATGTTGCTACCTCTGAAATGGTTCAAGTTATTGCACAAGCGCACGGCAAAAAAACCCGGTTGGTAAAAGGGACAACAGTGCCCCTCAAGGCTATGAGTCATGCGACAGGTCTTGTTAACAAAGCGTTTGGCAATCTTAGCTACGATATGAGCATGAGTGAATATAAAGAGAACTACAGAAAATTCTCTTTTGAAGAAAGTATCAGGCAGACGGAAGTTGAATAGATGAAGAAAAAAGTTTTGATTTTGGTAAACCACAATGTGGTCATATATAACTTCCGCAAGGAATTGGTGCAGCGCCTTGTTTCGGATGGGTATGAAGTTTATCTCTCTTGTCCGCAGGGAAACCGCATTGAAGAGTTGAAGCGGATGGAATGCAAATATATCGAAACCGATGTGGAACGCCGCAGTTTGAATCCGTTTACGGATTTGTCATTGCTTCGCCATTATAAAAAGATTATGCGTGAGATAAAGCCCGATGTGGTGTTGACTTATACAATAAAGCCAAATATCTATGGCGGAATGGCAGCTAGAAAATATAATATTCCGCAGCTTGCGAATATTACAGGATTGGGAACCTCGATTGAAGATGGCGGAATATCCTCAAAGTTTATTTTACAATTATACAAGTATGGAATAAAGTCCGCAAGGACGGTGTTCTTTCAAAATCAAACCAATCTTGATTTTTTTAAGAGGCAGGGATTAGTTCGTGATAATTATGCATTGATTCCCGGATCCGGCGTCAATTTAACTGAAAACTATTTTGAACCTTATCCCGAAGAAACGAATAAAACAGTTTTACTGATTATCGGAAGAATGATGAAGAATAAGGGAACCGGCGAGATTTTAGAAGCAGCTGAAGAAATTCGAAAAAGGCGAAAAGATGTTATTTTCCGTTTTATCGGGTTTCCCGATGACGATTGGAAAGCAATTATAGATGAAGCAGTCAAAAAGGGAATTGTTGAATATCCGGGCAATCAGACAGATGTTCACTCGTTTATTAAGAACAGCCAGGCAACTTTGATGGCGTCCTATCACGAGGGAATGAGCAATGTATTGCTCGAAACAGCTGCGACAGGCAGACCAATTATTGCAAGCGATATTCCCGGCTGCCGGGAAATATTCGACGAAGGTATTTCAGGTATCGGTTTTAAGCCGAGGGACTGCAAGGATTTAATTCGTGCTGTTGATCAGTTTTTAGAATTACCTCGAGAAGTACGTGCAGATATGGGTAAGGCTGCGAGACAAAAGGTTGAGAAATATTTTGACAGAAACATAGTAGTTAATAAATATATTGAAGAAATAGAGAAAGAGGTCAACTGACAATGTACAAAAGTCTTTATGATAAATTATTAAACAAAGAAGAAAAGCTCTCCCTTGTGGGACTTGGTTATGTCGGCATGCCGATTGCGGTTGCTTTCGCCAAGAAGATTGATGTTGTAGGCTTTGACCTCAACGCTAAGAAGATTGAGCTTTACAAGAACGGTATCGACCCGACGAACGAGGTCGGTAACGATGCTATCAAGGCAACGACCGTTGAATTTACCGCCGATGAAACCAAGCTGAAAGAAGCAAAGTTCCATATCGTTGCGGTTCCTACTCCCGTTAATGACGACCATACACCTGACTTGACTCCCGTTGAAGGTGCTTCTGAAATTCTCGGTCGTAACCTTACAAAAGGCAGTGTAGTTGTCTTTGAATCCACCGTATATCCCGGCGTGACCGAGGATGTATGCATACCGATTTTGGAAAGAGAATCGGGCTTGAAGTGCGGCGTAGATTTCAAAATTGGCTACTCTCCCGAGCGTATCAATCCCGGAGATAAGGTGCACAGACTCGAAACCATCAAGAAGATTGTATCCGGTATGGACGAGGAAAGTCTTGATGTCATCGCAAAGGTTTACGAGTTGGTGGTAGAAGCCGGCGTTCACCGTGCGGAGAGCATCAAGGTTGCCGAAGCTGCGAAGGTAATCGAGAACAGCCAGCGCGATATTAACATCGCGTTCATGAATGAGCTTTCTATCATCTTTAACAAGATGGGGATTGATACCAAAGCTGTCCTTGAAGCAGCAGGCACAAAGTGGAACTTCCTGAAATTCTATCCCGGTCTTGTCGGCGGTCACTGCATCGGTGTGGACCCTTATTACCTTACATATAAGGCGGAAATGATGGGTTATCACAGCCAGATTATCCTTTCGGGCAGAAGAATCAATGACGATATGGGCAAGTATGTTGCCGAAAATGTCGTTAAGAAGCTGATTGCTGCGGACAAGCCCGTCAGAAACGCGAAGGTCGCAATTCTCGGCTTTACCTTCAAGGAGAACTGTCCCGATACCAGAAATACCAAAATAATCGACATCGTTAACGAGCTTAAAGAATACGGTATCACTCCCGTTATCGCCGATCCTGCGGCTGACGCGGACGAAGCCAAGTGGCTCTATGGCATTGAATTCGTCGATATGAGCACCATTAAAGATATGGATGCGGTTGTCCTCGCTGTTGCGCACGATTGCTTCAAGGAGCTTTCCATGGACGACATCGCCAACCTCTACGGCGAAGGTAAGAAGATTATGATTGACATCAAGGGCCTGCTCGACAGAAAAGCATACGAAGCGGCAGGCTACGCATATTGGAGACTGTAAACATGGGATATAGCGAAGTGAAATTCCCCGAAAACTCAAAATTCCTTGTCACAGGCGGCGCCGGATTTATCGGCTCTAACCTCTGCGAAGCGATTTTGAAGATGGGTTATAAGGTGCGTTGTCTGGACGATCTCTCCACCGGTAAGCAGGCGAACGTCGATATGTTCCTTGACAACCCGAACTACGAGTTTATCAAGGGCGACATCAAGGATTTAGACACCTGCATGAAAGCCTGCGAGGGCGTTGATTATGTGTTGAATCAGGCGGCGTGGGGAAGTGTGCCGAGAAGTATTGAAATGCCGCTGTTCTATTGTGCCAACAACATCCAGGGCACGCTGAATATGCTTGAAGCGGCACGTCAGAACGGCGTAAAGAAGTTTGTTTACGCTTCATCGTCTTCGGTTTACGGCGACGAGCCGAACCTTCCGAAGAAAGAGGGCAGAGAGGGTAATCTTCTCTCTCCTTATGCTGTTTCCAAAAGAGCAGACGAAGAATGGGCAAAGCAGTACACACGTCACTACGGACTCGACACCTACGGCTTACGTTACTTTAACGTATTCGGTCGCAGACAGGATCCGAACGGCGCGTATGCCGCGGTTATTCCGAAATTTATCAAGCAGTTGTTGAACGGCGAAACACCGACCATCAACGGCGACGGCAAGCAGAGCCGTGACTTTACCTATATAGAAAACGTTATTGAAGCCAACTTGAAGGCTTGTCTTGCGCCGCACGAAGCGGCAGGCGAAGCGTTCAACGTCGCTTACGGTGGCAGAGAATATCTGCTCGATATCTACTACGGCTTGACGGAAGCCCTCGGTATTGATAAAGAGCCAAACTTCGGTCCCGACCGTGCCGGCGATATCAAGCACAGCAACGCCGACATTAGTAAAGCAAAAGAGCTCCTCGGCTATAACCCCGACTGGAGCTTTGAGCGAGGCATCCAAGCCGCAATTGAGTGGTATAAAGAGAATTTATAAAGAGGTGAACACGGTGGCAAAGGGCACAATTATCTATATGGGTAACTTTGAATTGCCAGACAAAAACGCCGCTGCTCACCGTGTTGTAAACAACGGAAAAGTTTTTACTGCGCTTGGTTACAGAACAGCTTTTTTAGGAACTGTAAAAAACGAATCTTTTAGCGGAATCCGTCAATCCGATTACAACGAAAATATTTTTGAAGAAGCCTACCCAAAGGGTACAAAGAATTGGATTCATCATTTATTTGATACCAAGAATATCGAGGCGGTTGCTGAAAAGTATCCTGATACTTGTTTAGTGATTACATACAATGTTCCGTTAGTTACTTTTAAGGCTGTAAAAAAAACATTTGCAAAGAAAAACATCAAAGTTGCCTACGATTGTACCGAATGGAATGATTATACAGTTGGTTCACTGCCAAAACGATGGTACAAAAAGATTGATGAAAAGCAGATACGCACCAAGCTTCATAAACACTGCGGTGACATTATTGTAATCAGCAGCTTGATGGAAAAACAGTATCAGGGAAAGAACCTATTGAAATTGCCTCCTTTGGTGGATGTTGATGAACCAATTTGGCACCAAGAGGTTGAAAAGAATCCAAAGATATTTGAATTTTGTTTTGCAGGTACTGTTGGTGTAAAAGAGCGTGTTGACAGAATAGTCAATGCATTTTCGCAGCTGAAACAGGATAATGTGAGATTACGCATTATCGGAATCACAAAAGAAGAATATCTGTCAATTTATCCTGAAAGTAAGCAAAGATTGGATTCAAGAATATCTTTCATGGGCTTCATCTCCCACGAGGAGTCAATTAGATATTTACTATCAACTGACTGTTACATTTTTATGAGAGATAAAACCCGGCAGAATCAGGCGGGTTTCCCGACAAAGTTTGCAGAAAGTTACACAAGCGGTGTGACGGTTATTTGTTCAGATGTCAGCGATATTAAACATTATGCTGATGAAGATGTGATTATAGTTGAGAATACAGATGAACAGCAGATTGTAAAAGCCTTTCATATAGCATTATCAAAGAAGATAAGCACTCATTTGAAGAATCAATTTGATTATAGAAGATTTATCATGCAGACAGATAAATGGCTCGATAATGCATTGAAATAAAAAGGAGGACGCATGGAAAAGAGCAATAGCAGAAGCAAGCGCAATATACTTCAGAGCATACTTGTCCTCTATATTACAGTTTGGACGATTTCACCGCCGCTTCAAATTGATGCTATTTATCGAATTGCAGCACTCGGGGCAGTTGGCTTATGGTTTTTGCTGAATATTCCGTATAATGTAAAGCTTGAACGAATCCATGTGTTATCTATTGTGCTTGCAATGCTTGTTTTGATAGTGGCGTTAATGGAGTCTGATGGGAAATGGTCCCATGTTTTACGACCAATTAACTACTACTTGTTAGTCATTGCTTTTATTATGGCACACTGTTATAAGGAACGGTGGGAGGAGCTCTCATGGATAGTACCAATTGTACTTTTATTGTTAACATTTTTTAATTATCAAACTTATAAAACATTGATTGACGATCCTTCTATAGCGAGAATAATTGTTCGTAACGATCCTTCGGCATATCACTACTTGAGACAAGGTGTGGGCGGATACGGTTTGTTATATTCACAAGTGTGTATGTTGCCTATTATCGTTTCTTGGATTATATCTTCTTTCAAGAAAAACTGGTTTAGGTTTATAGTAGGTATACTTTGGGGAATTTCGTACTATCTGTATCTTTTTAACTCAGGTTACTCAATTGCTGTAGTTGCTAGTATTGCCGGACTGATTATTCTATTCTTTTATCGAAGAAGTAGTGTTGTTTTGGCGATTATCATAACAACTATTCTTATTGCTCTATTAGTATGGCTTATAGGGTATAACACAGGTTTCCGTGAATGGCTTATCAACGTATTTGATGGTACTAAAGTCGCTAAAAAGATAAATGACATTTATTTATCTATAACTACCAAAGATACAGCAGATTCAATTATGGCACGTGTTGAAGCTTATCAGAATTCGCTCAATTCTCTATTATCGTATCCGCTTATTGGCGGTTTATGGTTCCCCGGCGGTGGCGGCGGCGGACATTCAGCTTTGCTTGATTCTTTTGCTAAATATGGTGTATTTGGCGGATATGTATTTACTAAAATGATTTTTGGTTTTTCATTAGCCAGAAAGAAGACGCCAGAAATAGGTAAAGATATAAGAATGGCAAATGCTACGTTTATTGTGTTGCTAATGATTCTACTACTTGATTCTATGCCATACAACTTTGTGTGTTTGATTATGTTTGTTATTCCCATCTGTTATAACGACATCTTGAAATGGAGAAAGAAACCGGATGAAAATACTGTGGACAGCAAATCTGCTCCCGAAAGAAGCCTCATTAAAACTGGGAATACCGTCTAATGTATTAGGCGGTTGGGTAGAATCCATGGCTTCCCGTTTAAAGAAGATAGACGGCGTTCAGCTTGCGGTAGCCTGTAAGACTGAAAAGCAGAACAGCTTTGATGAAATCGTCGACGGTGTTCGCTATTTCAGCCTTGGCTACAACGGCAAAACTTCTTTACAGGAGTTGGAGAACGCTTGCGAAAACATAATAGACAAGTTCAACCCTGACATAATTCAAGTAGAAGGCACCGAGTTTTTGCACGCGAAAGCTATGCTGAACACTGGCAACAGAAAAAAAATTCCTACGGTAGTTTCTTTGCAGGGAATCCTCAACGGTCAGTATCAGTACCAATGCGGTCAGCTGCAAATTGACGATATGATGTTCTCGCGTTCCATCAAGAACATCTTTACCGCGTGGATTTTGCACCTGCGCAAAACGCGCTGGTTTAAGCCGCGTATGGCGACGGAGCGCGAAACGATTGCAAAAGCTTATTATCTCATCGGCAGGACGACATGGGACAGGGCGCATGCCTATAAGTTGAATCCTGAAGCCAAATATTTCACCTGTCACCGCATTCTGCGCGAGCCGTTCTACAGTAAAGACTGGGATATATATAAGATTGAAAAACATTCCATCTACGTCGGCAACGGCTACTACGCGCTCAAGGGCGTGCAGTATGTGATTGAAGCGCTGCCGCAGTTGATCCGGGAATACCCGGATATCAAGGTGTACGTCGCAGGCGTAAAGCCGTTTGAAGAAAATGACAAGCGCCCGTTCTATAAAAAGGGCTACGGTCTGTACTTGGAAAAGCGCATCAGGGATTTAGGCGTAGGCGATAACATCGTCTTTACAGGTCCTTTACAGGCGGAAGATGTAGCGGACAAGCTTTCTAAAGTTCACGCGTATGTCCTCTGTTCGGCGATTGAAAACAGTCCGAATACACTCGGCGAAGCCATGTGCATTGGAACGCCCTGTGTGGCGGCATATGTCGGCGGCGTACCAGATATGGCAACTGACGGCGAGAACGCGCTGTTTTACCGCAACGACGATCCTGCGCTTTTGGCGTGGAACATCAAGCGGATTTTTGATGACGATGAACTTGCGTTAAAGCTCTCTGCAAACGGCAGAAAGCAAGCGCGAATCACCCACGACGCCGATAAAAACGCGCAGACGCTATATAACATATACAACGAGATTTTGAATATATAAGGAAAAACAAATGGAAAAGAAAAAAGTAGTTATCTTGCAAAAACGAATAAAAGATTACCGAGTACATTTGTTTGACGGAATAGGAGAACTTTACGATACAACGGTTGTTGGTTACCTTGACCCTTTAATCAAAGGCGATAATTACTCAATCTTGAAGTTAAAGCATAAATACTTGCCTGTTTCCATTGATTATGTATTAGATAATGAATTGCATGCTTTATTAAAAGACGCAGATATTGTTATAAAACCAACCGATTTCCGCTCCATAAACAACTCCATTTTACGCAAAGCAGCGCCAAAAGCAAAGATTATTATGTATGGAATCGGTGTCAGTGCTTCTTACAATGAACACTACGACGAAGTGGATGAATCAAAGCAGTACTTGAAAATGATTGAAAAAAGTGATGCAGTTATTTTCTACTATGATTATCCGAAAAACAAGTATGTAAAGCAAGGCGCTGATCCGGATAAACTGTTTGCTGCAAACAACACCGTTTATGTGCCTGAATTTAAGTTGAACAGAAAACCCGAAAAAATTTTGTTCATCGGAGAACTGTATGCACAAAAAGGCGTAGATGTTCTGATTGAGCAATACAGCAAGGCCTATCGGAAAGATAAAGATATACCGAATTTGTTATTAGTAGGAGACGGAGCGGAAAGAGAATCTTTAGAAAATCTCGTTGAAGAAAAAGGACTATCCTCAAAAGTCACTTTTCTTGGAAAGATTACGGATAACGATGTGTTGAAAGGAATATTTGAATCTTCGTATATTTGTATTTCTCCGAGACAGGCAGGGTTAAGCGTCCTAAAGTCTATGGCTTATGGCGTTCCTTTTGTAACGGTTGAGAACGCCATTACCGGCGGAGAGATATTTAATATAGAGAACAAAAAAAACGGACTCATTTTGAAGAACGAAAATGAGATTATGGATGTTATTTTGGATTGTTCTAAAAACAGCGATACCTATTATGAAATGGGTATAAAGGCGAGAGAGTTTTATTTTAAGCACAGAACGATGAAGCAGATGGTGAATGTGTTTGATGAAGCAATACAATATGCTTTATCGCACTAGCATTGCCGAAAGCTAGCAGAAAGGATATTCATTTATGGTAAATGTAATTGGATTAGGATATATTGGTCTGCCTACAGCATTAATGTTAGCAACACACGGTATTGAGGTGGTAGGTTCGGATTATAACGAAGAATTGGTTGCAACACTCAATGCAGGTAAAGTGACCTTTGAAGAGGATGGTTTATCTGAATTATTCAATCAGGCGCTTGATTGCGGAATAAAATTTTCGACCGAGTATCAAAAGACAGATACTTATATAGTTTCTGTGCCCACCCCATATAATAAATTTTCCAAAAAAATTGACCCGAAATATGTAATCAGTGCAGTAAAGAGCGTGTTGGAGATTTGCCCTAAAGGTGCCGTTATTGTGATTGAGTCAACTATATCTCCAGGTACCATTGAAAAAAATGTTTATCCTGAAATCGAGAAGCTTGGTTATGAGATTGGAAAGGATATCCATGTAGTCCACGCTCCGGAAAGAATAATTCCCGGCAATATGATTTATGAACTTGCTAATAACAACCGAACAATCGGTGCAGATGAAAAAGAAGTCGGAGAGAAAATCAAAAAGCTTTATGCTTCCTTCTGCAAGGGTGAAATAGTTGTTACCGATATAAAAACCGCTGAGATGACAAAGGTGGTTGAAAATACCTATCGTGCTGTCAATATCGCGTTTGCGAACGAACTGGCAAAGATTTGCCGCCACGACAACATGGATGTTTATGAGATTATCAGAATTTGTAATTTACATCCCAGAGTGAATATTCTGCAGCCAGGTCCCGGCGTCGGTGGACATTGTATTTCTGTTGATCCATGGTTCTTGGTAGGTGATTATCCGTCACTGGCAAAAGTAATTGATGAATCGATGAAAACTAACGACGGAATGCCCGATTTTGTGCTGAACAGAATCTATGAAATCATGAAAGAAAAAGGCATTACCGATATTAACCGTGTAGGACTCTATGGCTTGACATATAAAGAAAATGTAGATGATGTAAGAGAGTCTCCTACACTGCAGCTGCTTGAGTCTCAAAAAAGACATTTAGCTAATGGCTTAAAAGCATACGATCCTTTCATCAAAAAGGAAATGGTGGATAATCAGTACTACGATTTAGACGAATTCTTAAATGATATTGATTTGGTTGTCATTATGGTCAAGCATAATGAAATAATCGAGAATATGGACAAGTTGTCCGGTAAGGTGATTTTGGATTGCCACAATATTTGTAAGCTTGAGGGAACGTATCATATATGATAAGTCAAAAACCTAAAAGGATAATGGTAGTTTTCGGGACTCGACCGGAAGCAATAAAAATGTGTCCTTTAGTAAAGGAACTTAAAAAACGAGATGTGTTTCAGGTAACAGTATGTGTGACTGCACAACATCGTCAAATGTTGGATCAGGTTCTTGAAACTTTCAGCGTAATTCCTGACTACGATTTAAATATTATGAAACCAAACCAGTCGTTGTTCGATATTACAACCAACGTACTAAATGGAATCAGAATGGTTCTTGAAGAAGTACAACCCGATATTGTTTTGGTGCATGGAGATACATCCACTTCGTTTGTAACTGCGTTGGCATGCTTTTACCTGCAAATACCTGTTGGTCATGTGGAAGCAGGACTTCGAACCTATAATATTCACAGCCCATATCCTGAAGAGTTTAACCGTCAGGGAGTGGGCATAATCAGCAAATATAATTTTTCACCCACAGCATTGTCAGCCAAAAACCTGATTCGTGAGGGTAAAAAGGAAGATACAATATTTATCACCGGTAATACTGTGATTGACGCTATGCAGCACACTGTAACCGATAGTTATACGCATCCGGAACTTGACTGGGTCGGTGATAATAAGCTCATTTTCATTACCGCTCACAGACGCGAGAATCTCGGTGAACCGATGCGCCATATGTTTCGCGCAATTCGAAGAGTTCTCAATGAACATCCGGACTGCCGTGCAGTTTACCCGATCCATATGAATCCGGTTGTAAGAGAAATTGCTGCCGCAGAGTTGGGTGATTGTGACAAGATACATATTATTGAACCTATTGATGTTTTTGATTGCCATAACTTTGAGGCAAGAAGCTATCTTTGCTTGACGGATTCTGGCGGAATCCAGGAAGAATGTCCCAGCTATGGTGTTCCTGTTCTCGTGATGAGAGACACGACCGAACGTCCAGAGGGTGTTAAAGCAGGAACGCTCAAACTTGTCGGAACAAGTGAAGAAGTTATTTACAACACCTTTAAGCAGTTATTAGAAGATAAAGAAAAGTATGATGCAATGAGCAACGCATGCAATCCATACGGTGACGGTCACGCGTGCGAAAGAATTGCCGATATTCTTGAATTTGGAAGATATGAGCCATGGGAAATGAAATAACCAATACAACAAATACTTCGAATCCCCCTCTGGTGAGTGTAATCATTCCGGTTTACAATGTTGAGAAATATTTGCGTGAATGTTTAGATAGTGTGTTGGCACAGACCTACAAAAATATTGAAGTCATTCTTGTTGATGATGGCTCAACGGATTCTTCAGGACATATTTGCGATGAATACTTAAATGTTGATGATCGAATTAAGGTAATTCATCAACAAAACGCAGGACTATCTGAAGCGCGTAATCACGGATATGATTTTGCAACCGGAGTTTTTGTCTATTTCCTTGACAGTGATGATTGGATCCAAGAAGAAACGCTTTCTTCATTAACGCAGAGAATACAAGATACCAATGCTGACATCGTTTTCTTTGATTCCAAGAGCTTTGAGGACTCTGAAAAAAGTTATCAAATACCACAAAGATACATAAGAAAACATGATTATTCCACAGATAAAGGGTTAACCGTATTTGAACAAGTGCAAGCAAACAAAGAATTCCACAGCGCTGTACCGTTGCTATTTATTAGGAAGTCCTTTTTGAATAAATCTAAGATTCGATTTTATCCTGAAATTTTATATGAGGATATGCTCTTTACTTTTGAAGCGTTAACAAAAGCAGAAAAAGTTGCTCAATGTAAAGAAGCTTTCTATCAGCGCCGTTACAGGAACTATTCAATTACACAATCAAAGGTTAAAGAAAAAAACTATTTGAGTGCTTCAATTGTGTACAGAGAATTAGTGCGTTTTTCGGAACGAGAAGGAATACTCGCTAACAGAAGTGTTCAACAATATATCGCTCGATGTGCTTATCGCTTTATTGATATCTATTCTCAACTTTCAAATGCGGATAAAGAGAATAATAAACATCATTATCAAAAGCAAATTGATGATGTGATACAACATGATGGATTTGGTGATAAGGCACTTTTGCAAAGATGCAAGAGCAAGTTCCATTGGGCTCTTTATAAATCAATGACAAAACTTAAGGTTTGGAGATAAATGATGAAAGAAGTAATGTTTGTTTTGCCGGTAATGCATGGCGGCGGTGCGGAGCGCGTTGCGGCTCAAATCGCTAATGAAATGCATTCTCGCGGAATCAAGGTTACTTTTGTTCTGACTTCAGATACATTAAAACAGGTTGTGATAACAGATTTATCGGAAGATATTCCTCTGATAAATGTTCAGGATTCATTAGGTAAAGAAGGTACAATCAGCAAGCTTTGTTACAGAATAAAAGGATTGTTCTCATCTTTGCTTTGCAAACCTTTTGAGTCATTAGGGAAACCTGTACCTGCTGATTTTGCAAAACTATCTTTATCGGCAGAGTATCATCGCGAAATAAGGAAAATGAAAGAAATCATCGGCGAGCATAAGAACGCAACCGTTATTTCATTTCTTCAACCATCTATTCCGATTACTTTATTAGCGGCAAAAAACTT
>Ga0326513_10002514_pt1 | contig 13555 bp, 21 predicted proteins | sample 2_2465_0518_D_FD_203654 | JGI IMG/M metagenome (GOLD analysis project Ga0326513, IMG submission 203654) | Bovine rumen microbial communities from UC Davis, California, United States - 2_2465_0518 | ecosystem: Host-associated > Mammals > Digestive system > Stomach > Rumen | place: USA...
AAAATATTATAGCACAATACAAAGCAAAATATATATAATAGAGAGAGGGAGAGAGAGAGAGCTTAAGAGGGACATCTCTTTTATGAGACATCCCTCCTAAGATAGCTTCTTCTTATTAGCCTCCCTGATTGCTATAGTAGGTGATTACATTGGAGGAGGTGATAGAGATAGATAAGTTGAGATTTCGTATTATTTATTGTATAATATATATAGATACAGATAATCCTTCCCTCATCAGATGTCACATATTAATATCCTTCCGAATAACCAGATTTTCACTGGCGTATAATTATATATAAGGACAAAATAATTGAGTTGACTTTTTTGACCTTTTTGGCGTATAATTATATATACAATCATTCATTTCCTTTCTTTACCTTTCTTTTATTCCCACATGGTTCGTTACCTTATAACGGGACGGCAACCTTACAGCCAACAAATAAATTATTTATGAGGAATAATAAAATGAAATACAACAAACTTTATTTTAAGAAGTACACTAAAGACGATTGGTATTGGACATACCTTTTCTGCAAGCAAGATGTAAATGATAGGCTTAGAGTAGGACCTAATGGGGATATATACAGACATCCTTACTCTTTTAGAAAAAAGACATACCTTGAAGATGAATGGGTAATGCCTACATATTCACTTAATCAAGGTGGTTATAAGCAATTCCAATGGCACAATCATACATTACAGGTACATAGAGTAATAGCAGAAGCATTCTGTGATAAAAGCGGATATGACCCCAATGGTACACAGTGGGATGAAGATGTTAAATTAGAGGTAGACCATATAGACGAAGATATATTGAATAATAGTCCTACTAATTTAAGATGGGTGTCATCTGATTGGAATAAGAGAAATATACTTAGAAGAGAAAAAGAAGATAACACTGAGGATGAGACTGGATTTGAAGAAGATATAGATTCAAGAGAAAAAGAATATCAATATCTTATGAATCTTCCAGTAATTCCAGACGAAGAATATACAGAAGAAGACGACGGCGTATAATTATATATACGGCGATTGTATAATATATATAGAAGTACTTATAAGGAAGTCCACGGGGGCAGGTTTGTGGTTGAGCCTGTTCCCGTGGCAAAAATCAACCATGTATAAAGAAGAAGCAAAAGAATTTTCGGTAGAAGAATTTCTGCGTGATAAAAAGGATTATGTAAAAGCGGTTAAGAAATATAACCTCAAATATGCTATATTCGATAGTCAATTTAACCTTTACAAATGTCCTATCAACAAATTCTATTTTACCGATGAAGACATAAATAAATTTAATGAGATTTACTCTCCTATTGGAAAATACTACGAATCAGAGCATTTACATAAGACAGAGTTAACAAAGTCTGGCGGTGTTAGTGTCAGAAAAGATGATACACATAATTATGTTAATCGCTCATCGATGATAGTGAGACAAAGCCGTGCAGGCGTTGATATTGTTATTATTACAGGGTTTGTAGTAAGACTTCAATTTGGACTTACTAAAAAAGAAGCACCTGTTCTTCCTGGGTCATACGCATTCAAAGAATTTAAGAAGATGTGTGATGACATGGGAGTAGATATTTCAAAGTATTCTACTACAAAGAAGAAGTGCGAAGAAATCAAAAAAGAGATACCTAAATACGATATAGCAGTTAAATCAAAATCAATTAAGTTTGGTACTGTAATACCTAATTGCTATCATATAGACTTCCACAGTTCATTTGCATCTGGTCTTGCTAACAGTCATAAAGAATTCAGACCAGTAATTGAAAAGATATATGACAAAAGACTTGAAAGTGGAATCAAGATATTTAGGGGTAAAGAGATTTCTAAAAAAGATTATTGGAAATCCGTTCTCAACAGCACTATTGGCTATATGCAATCGATAAATAAAAATAGACATTTTTATCCGACACTTACAAGAGATTCTATACAGGATAATAATGACAGAATAAATAAAATAATTGAGAATCTTAAAATGCAAGGATATATACCTCTGTTAACAAATACAGACGGTGTTTGGTATAGAAAGCCTAATTATATTGAAGAACCGTACCATGATGAATTAGAGGGAAATGGTATTGGTCAATGGTCTTCAGAATACGAAAATGCAGAATTGAGAATATTCTCTCCTGGTTCTTATGATTTCAGATACCCTCATCCAGTTAATGGAGATTGGGTATATGAAGTTCGTTCAAGAGGATTACACGCATGTGAGATTGAGTATCCCAGAAAGAATTGGACTTGGGAAGAGAATATGTTAAGCAAAGAAAATAATTATATCATCAAATATGTATTCAACGAAGACAGTGGAATTGAAAGGATAGAAGATAATGAAAAGAATGAAGTTTGATAGCAAATATAAAGAGTATGTATATAAGTTTATGCAAAGAGCAAGTGAGTTACAATCAAAGCATAAAAGAGCATATATGTCCTTGCCAAGAATGTATACAGAACAAGAATTTAAGAGAGAGTATAACGAGCGAAAGGACATGTATGAACTCCTTGCTTATAAAAATACTAACTATATGAGAGACCTTATTGCAGAACAGTTTGCAACATCTGACTCTTATACCAAAGCCATTCTCAAAGCACAGGAAGATAAAATAACTAAGATGATGGCTGAAGAGAATATATCTCGTGCGCAAGCAATAAAGATATTCAAAGCAAATGATTATTATCTTACAAAGTCAGATATTAAATATCAGACAGAGGCTTATTGGAAGAGATACCAAGACGAAATAAAAGATTATTATTATATGCTTAGGAATCAAGGTTTTACCACAGAAGATGCCGCACATATGATAGGGGTTGAGTTCTTTGGTAGTTAATGAAAGTACTGGAAATCCAAAAATAGACAGAGAACGAAAGAAAAAAGCCCTTGCGAGATATTATAACCTACAATCAATCCTTGGTAATGACTGGGCTATATTCTACTGTATTATAGGTGGAAGAAAGACTGGTAAATCATATAGTGTCTCTGATTTCCTTATAAAATAGCATAACAAATACGGGGAAGATGTAAAGAACTATTGGATGCGAATATCAGAGACATCTACTTAGGCTTTGCTTGCAAATAAAGCAAGTAAATTAGTAGACCCTGACCTTGCAAGAATATATGATATGGACATTACAAAGAAAGCAAATACCGTATATAATCACGGTAAGGTATTTTGTGAAGTATATCCATTATCACAATTCGGTAAATTAAAAGGTGTTGGATTCTATGATAAGGACTTTACAGGCTACTATAATATAGTCCTTGATGAATTCCAATTAGAGCAAGGCGAAAAAAGAACATCATTCGATATATTGTACAATTTTATAGGGATGTTAGAAAACTTGGTAAGAACAACAAAGACAAAGGTGAGAGTTTTCCTTTTAGGTAATACTCTTGAGGAGGCATCTACAATCCTTAAAGCCTTTAATTTCTTACCACAGTCATTTGGTAGATTCAAACTTAAATCAAAGAGGTGCGTAATCGATAATATTGAGCCAACGGAAGAATACCTACAAGACAGAAAGGGTTCTATTGCAGACATCCTTGGCGGTGACGAAATGTCAAACTATACCAATGCACTTAAAAGAGACTTAAGTTTGATTGATACGAGGAGAGTATATAAGCCAACAGCACTAATTAAGTTTGGTAAACAACACTCACAATGGTATGTCATATGGGATGGTCATATTGTTAAGCGATACAAAGAGTAGCCTATCGCAAAAGAACTGGTCATCCCTATGCGACCATATCTTGATTCTGCATATTTACCAGAGACAAAGAAATAGATAATAGATATGTATGATTCTCATAACTATTTGAAATTTGATACATTGATAACACAAACCTATTTTACAGACGAAATGACAAAATTAAGGAAGCAATAATCCTGCTTGACCGCAGGCTCTTATTATAAAGGCATGTGGCACTCTATAATATCTCACATATACCATTTATCAGTGTACAACCGAAGAGGTTCTGGTGATGGTGTGTATAGTTACAGCACGGTGTGTCTATAGAGAATGTTCTTGCTAATATTACTACGATGACATTTAATAAAGATTTTAATTATGACAATTATGTGAGAGTATATACACACATAATGAAGACAGTAGACCCTAAATCTGCTGTATGGAATGAATTTGCAAAAGTATTAACAAACAATTTTCTCCCTTTAACATCGGAAGAAATCAAAAAGGGTGGAAGAACATTTAAGATATACTATAATTATTATATGGAGATGTATGAAAATGTCCTTTAACAATAATATACCTCTGATATTTTTTAAGACAGAGGCAGAAAGGCAGGTAATGGAGAATGATGGCGCGCTGATGGACTCCATTCCCCTTAATAGCATATTGTACAATCTTACTCTTAAGAAGGCGTTTTATTGCTATTATAAAGAAGGAGTAACGGCACACAGAGTTTGGAAGGATATAGGTACTTAATATGGCTTTTAACAATGTTCCATTAGAATTTATTATGACATCAGATGAAATGAATACCAAATCACAGGCATGGCATGACAATATTCCGCTTGATTCATTATGGTATGTTTTGGATAACAAGAGAATATACTATATGGCAGAGAATAATAATGGTCATCATATATGGGTAAGAGTAGGAGAGTAATAAATGATTAAAGAGATACTTTTAGCAGAAGCATTGGGCGGTGGTGGCGCACCCCAGAGTAAGGTATTTACTGCTACTGGTTGGAATGAACTTCCTTATGTCGATGCATCTGAGTTCTTCCCTGGTACTACTGGCGGTCAATGGGCTTTGGGCACTTTAACCTTTTCATTTGGTGGTGCAACATCCACTGTACCAGTGATGGTAACAGCCGGGGGCATATTTGGTGGTGCAACAGATGTTAGTGGTGCTGGAGCAACAATGATACTCACATATGATAGTGAAGATGAAGAATGGAGTGTCACCAAAGCATGGTCGAATATAATGGGGTCTTGGATGGACATCACCTCATCTGTACAGACTGGCGCATCAGACATAATATTAGTTTTATATCAATAATAAGGAGATAACAGATGGAGTTAGGAACCTGGACAATTGAGGGTAGACCTTCTATAAAAGATAGGCTTGAAAAGTTATTAGAGGATTTCAAGGATTGGCAACTTGAAGCAAGAACCCTTGACGAAGCAATACACTATGCATGTTTAAGGACTTATATAGAGGGTTATATGGTAAAATGTCATCTTATAAAAGATGAGGAAATACCTGAAGACATAAAGAAATTATCGGAGGAAAGTAAATAATGGCAGACGAAGAAAAGACCGTGACAGAGAATGTAGAGTTTAGTGCGCAAGACTATCTCAATAATCTTAATGCGCTTAAACAAACAACCGTATCAAAAGACGAATACAATAAAGTTGTATCCGAAAATAAAAAACTCGCTGATGCTTTAATGAATGGATATTCTATGGAAGCACCAAAAGAGGAAAAACCAATAGACATTGCCGCACTTAGAAAAGAATTGTTCGGCAACAAATACAAAAAAACAACCGACCTTGAATTCTTTACGAAGATTGAAGAGTTAACCAAAGGCATAGAACAAGCTGGGGGTATCGACCCCTTTCTCCCTGTCAGTAAGGACTATATACCAACGGGTGAAGACATAGACCGTGCTGAACGCTTACATAGTGTGATAAGGGAATGTATTGACTGGGCACAAGGTGACCCTCAAGCTTTCACTAATGAACTTCAAAGGCGTTGTAATCAAAATATAACGAATAAGAGGTAACCTAAATGGGTGCTTTTTCTGGCTCTTTAAGAGCGAATGAAATTTTCTCCGCCATATACAATATGATTATCGGTTAGCGCGTTTTTGCCGATAACATAGGCGAGAGTTTTACTTCCCTTGTGGACCGCGCAAGAATTGATGGTAGTATGTATGGTGACCAGTATCTGTTCTATTCGACTGATGCTCTCAAGACCCTTCCTTATCTGCCTGACACCGCTGGACAGTTAAATGTCCTTTCGACTTATCGCAATCAGAATATCGCTTGCCAGACCATTCAGATGACAGAGGCAAGACAGATTCCTGTTACGATAGACAACTACTTCTCCAAGAGAGCATTTACTACTGACTCCGTCTTCTCTGATTTCAACGGCGTTATGATTAAATGGCTCGTTGACACCAAGAAAGTTTATGACCAGACTCTCTTCAATTCCTTTATTGGTACTGCTGTTAGTACAACTGGTCAACAGTCTCAGACTGTTACTCTTCCTACTGCTGGTTCGGGCAATGCCGATGCTGAATCCTACAACAGACTCGTTGCTGAGACCATCGCACAGAAGGTTGCTGATATACTTATCGCCCTTAAGGATGTAAGCAGAGACTACAACGATAACCAGTATCTCCGTTCTTATGACTCGGAAGACATACTCATCGTTTGGAATGCTGATTGGGTCAACAAACTTAAGAAAGTTGATATGCCTACTATCTTCCACAAAGACGGACTTATCGATAAGTTCGATGAAGACAATGTTCTCCCTGGCAGATATTTCGGTACTCTCAACACTTCTTCTACTGCCGCTGGTTCAGGTAAGAGAATGCTTGTCGAAGCATACTTCCCTGCTGGTGGTGGTACTGAAATCACTATTACTAACCCTGAACAGTCCAACCTTGCTGGCGCGCTCCATGCGTTCCCTGGTGATTTAATCCCTGCAAGTTGTACTGCCGCCGCTAATCACTCCTATACCGAGAATCCAAAAGTCATATGCAAGATTATGGCTAAAGACTCTGTTCCTTATATGAGTGGATTCCAGGTCAATACTGAGTTTGTTAACAGCCGTAACCTTAGTGAGAACCACTATCTCACATTCGCTCATAACAAACTTGAGTATCTTAAAGAAAAACCCTTTGTCACGGTTGCTACCACCTGACAATCTTTTCTCCTTTCTCAAGGGGGTGGATTATCCCACCCCCTACATTTTTGTAACATCGCTCTAAACGCAAAATACTGCGTTCTAAGCGAAATCTTTTTTGGGGTATATAAATATATATCCAACATAAAACTTTTCAATATACGCGCTCTACGTGCGTTGTAGCGCATGATAGGAGGATACAATGGCAGAGATATTCCAAATCATAGGAGAATTCATTGCTCAGATAGGCTTTCCGATAGCCGCATTTGTTATGATGTGGTGGCAGAATACAAAGATGAATTCTGTAATATCAGACCTTAAGAATACAGTTGATGAGAATACTAAGGCTATTATAGAACTTAAAGATAGAATAAATAAATGAGTACGCTATATTTATTACAGTATAATAATTACTTTAATCGTACTATTAAAAGAGAATCATCTATAAGTAACTATATTACAGGTAGAACATATAGAAAGATAGATGATATTAACTTCTTTTATAACGATAATGTTAATACTGTACAAACTATAAACTATAATGCTCCTATATCTACTCCAGAGACATAGTTTGATTATTTACTGGTAGATAATAATATATATGGATTATCCAGATGGTTTATAATTGAAAATAAATGGAATAGAAAAGGACAATAGATACTTACATTAAGAAGAGATTTAGTAGTAGATTTCTTTAATACATATATTACACAACCTTTATTTGCTGAAAAGGGTTGCTTATCTACATATACATCTACAACAATACCGATAATATCTAATCCCGAGAATATACAGGTATCTAAGATATTAAAATCTAAGACAAATCTTGCTACTTCTAATAGAGCAATAGTCGGATATATAGACAGAACATATAACGGCGAAGTAATAGCGTTAAATACAAATGCTATATATATTAAAGGCTGGGAAGATTTAGGGCTTGAAGATGTAATAGGTCAGACTCTTGTTGTAGCAAGCGGAACAAAGATATTCCGTATGTATATCAATGATACACCTTTGGCTAATGTAAATGCTACTGGTGCATTATATCAAGTTCCTCTTGAGGGTAGTACATATACCTATGCGTTGTGTGATTCTCCTATACAATGCAGATATTATCGCACACACAATAGCGATGATACACCTAAAAAGACATGGGCAGAACTTAACAGCATAGTTGCTGGCTTTATCAAGTCGGGTAGTACACTTACCAATTTAGGTGAACAACTTTCTTCCCTTTCTGGAACATCAACAGAAAAAGATACTGCTAAATATAAATTAGCAGAACAATATTTCAATACTCCTATAGTACTTAATAACAAAATATATAAGTTGTCGGTATCTGATAACTCATATAATGAATCTATTTCCCTTGATTCTAATATAGGAGCGCAAATCAAAAATGCAATATCCCTTACAGAGTATATCGGAGACAAATGGAGTGGTACTGCATATGTTGATGAGAATAGCGCACAATTACAACACCTCGTACATAGGTATGTAATTACAGCGGTAGAACAAACTAATGCACAAGTACCACGCATTCAGTTTACTTCTATAGCGTCCAGAGGACATTGCGGACAGCCATATGATATATTCTATATGACCGATTCCGATTCTCACCGTCAACTTGCAGGCATTATCGCATCTCGCTTATACAGTAGTGGGGCATTGTATGATATACAGTTGTTACCTTATGCACCTGATATAACATCTACTTCCAACTATACCAAGCAGACAGTTACATTTGAGGGTAGTAGTGTAGACATATATTGGATGAAAAAGACGAATGCTGTACACACATCTACATCATATACTAAATCTTATACTACTGCATTAGACGGTAAATTAGGTTGTTTGTGTGATACTGTACGCATATGCTCTCCTAACCATGCTAATTCGTGGGACTTTAACCCTGCGGTAAATGGTGGTGTTACTGGTTGGACAATACGAATGACCTTTAAGCCTTTTACTCCGTATATTCACTGTAAGCCAAACTTTACCACCGACTGGATGTACGGAATGGCATATGATGAAGACCCAAGAGGTCTTATATGTGGTGGTTCTTTCTCATTCCCGTTGGTCAGTGATAAATGGGCATCATATCAGATAAATAATAAGGCATATTATGATTCCTTTAATAGGGATATTGAAAACCTTAACACTACACAAGATGCTCAGAGAGTTAATGAAATAGCGCAAATAGCAGTAGGCGCATTACAAGGTGGCGTAACTGGCGCCGGTATGGGCAATTATCTCTCTGGCGGCAATGGTGTAGCTACCGCTGTCGGCGGCGCTGTTGGTGGTATAGCATCGGGGCTGGCTGGATTGGCAGATTACAATATGAATGAGAAGCTCCGTAATGAAGCCATAGACTACCGTAAAGACCAATTTGGCTTTAACAGTCAGAATATGATTGCATCTCCGAGAACCCTTGCAAGAACAGATGCCTTTGATATAGACTGGAACGGTACGATTTATATTGAATTCTATTCCGCTTCTGATGCCGAAAAGGAAAATATAAAGAATAAACTTAAATATAATGGTTGGTCAATTAACTATGGATTATCTACATCTAATACCACACTCTTTACTGATGGTATTAAATCATTGTTAAATATAGCCGTTAATGGACAATCGTCATATGTTAAAGGACAACTTATATACACAACACAATATGATGACACGCATGTATTTAATGAATTAGCAAATGAATTCTATAAAGGATTCTATTGGCAAGGAGGCACGATAACATGAGCATACAGTCAAGTATGAATGCCTTATTGACGGCTGGTGCTGTATTAGGTAAGTTCGCAGAACCTAATGTAAATTCTAAAATGCTAAGTAAACAAGCCAAAAAGGATTTAGAGGATATGTCGCAAAAGGAAGCGGATGAAATAATGCCCCTTATAGATTCCTTAAACGACCCCAATGCTGATATTGTACCTTTGGCTGATTAGTTTATGAAAAGCAATATAGAATACGCTCAAGCCGAGACAAAAGCCGTAGACCAATTATAGGATATGTATAAGCAATCTCCTGGAAGTATTGGTAACAAAGCAAGATATAATACGGCAATTAAAAAGGCAAGCCTTTCTATGGGAGACGAAGATACAGAGAAGCAGTTACAAGACCGTCTCCAAAGACAAATCACACGCAAGAATATATTAGACCAGAATGCAGATGCTGAAAGGCGCGCATATGATACACTCGTAGAGCGAATAAAGACAATGGGTGATATTAGAAGTGCTATGAAAAATAGAGGGTTAATTCTTAAAGGAAATATGAATACGAGAGGTAACGAATAATGGCTGACCCGCTTCCGAAAGTAATAGACCTTGAGTTATTCAAGCAATACTATAAAAACGGCATACCTCCGAAAATGGGTAATAAAGGTCCAGCCCTCAATTTGGAGATACTTAAATCTCTCCGTATTGTAGACGAGCAAGACCATGTAAACAAAGGTAAATGGTATTCATTACCGCTTTCACTTACATAGCGGCTAATGGAGCGCATAACATATTATAAGGGCAGAGGAATGTTTTTCTACTGGAATGAAAAGTTCTGGTTCTTACCCTTTGCGCCTTGTGGTAACATAGATGTTTACGGCAGATATACCAAGATAACACCTCTTCCTTTCAATGGCACAGCAGAAGAAGATAAGGCAAAACCTATTCTTGATGGACTTGAATTTGAACCCGTATATGAGCCTATAATGCCAGAAGACCTCAAATATGATGACTTATTTACTAAGTGTGTTATCCTTAATGACTACACACCGCAATACAGTCAGAATGTACAATCGCGCTCTACCTTATCCGAGCCTTTACTCCAAGTAATGAGTGAATGTGTACCCTTTATGCGCACATCCCTTATTAACGGCACTGGCGTTAACGGCATAAAGATACAGTCCGAAGATGAAGCATGGTCAGTCCTTGCCGCATCGGATGCTACGGTCGCCGCAAGTCTCAACGGTGATAAGTGGGTTCCTATCAATGGCGGTCTTAATATGGACATGCTACAATTCACATCTCCTTCCAAAGCAGAAGAATATCTCCTTGCTATGCAATCTCTTGACAACCTCAGACTTAGCCTACACGGTCTTGATAATGGCGGTATCTTCCAGAAGAAATCCCATATGTTAGAGGCTGAACACGAAGAGAATGCGGGCACTGCATCGCTTGTAATGCAAGACAGCGTATCTAACAGACAAGAGTTCTGCACAATAGTTAACTCCATCTGGGGACTTGGAATGTGGTATGAACCCTCTGAACCTGAACTGGGTGTGGATGCTAATGGTGATGGGCTTGTGTATGACGATTATTCCGATAACACCACCCATAACGAAGACATAGCAATGGCACAGCAAAGTGAGGCGCAAGAATGAATATCGCATATAACGCGTGTAGCTCACGCACATTGAAAGATTTTTTAAGGTATATAAATACATTAGGAAATCAAAACTTTTCAATATACGCAAATATATGCGCAAATAGAGGTATTGTAGAATGAGTAATTACAGATTTCCTTTTTCTAACACAAGAACCTTTGCAGAAGTATATCACGAACCCATAGACCCAGTAGATGACAGTCGCACAGACTACACTTATTTCCAATGGTTCTATGACAATTGCGGCGTTCCAGATAGACTTCTTACATCCACATCTCCAGATACCACTTATGACAACTATCAGTTAGACACTATCTACTTTTTACTTATGAGTAGATTTGCTAACGACCACATAAAGATAAGTGATGAACAGAGATTCAAGTTAGAGGTGTGTTCGCGCATAATGCAATATGCTCCACAGTGGCAAAGACTGATGGCATTACAAGATAAAATGCTTAAACTTACCGATGATGATTTGCGCTATGGACACACTACTATCTACAACCATGCTATGCACCCTGATACAGACCCTACTACTCAGACAATAGACGAACTTGATTACATTGATGACCAGAATGTAACCAAAATGAAGAGAGATGGGCTTGATGCTTATAGCAGATTACTCCCTTGGCTTGATGATAAAGCAACAACCGATTTCTTAAAGCACTTTGAAAATCTATTTGTAGTGGTAGTATACGGACCTAATGACCTTTATATCGAGGAGGAATAATAATGCCTGATAACTATAACATAAATAACTGGATAAATCCCTCTCTCGACAATCCGCCAGAAGATGCAATAACAGACCAACCGTTAAATACCTATAATGGTAGTGAGTATGTTATTAACGGCGTTACTTATCGCAACCTTGAAGCGCAAGTAAAGCACAATCAAGATAGTGACAAAGACCTATCTGAACGCATCGACACGACCAATGCGCGCATAGATGATGTAGAAGACGAAGTTGAGGCTAATAAGACCTTTATAGTCAAAGCATCAGTTAATATGGGTACATATAGCACTACGGACAGTTGGGATGATGCAAAAGCGGCATTAGATAATGGCGTTGATGTGATATTAGACCTTATACAAAGTGGTAACCATCAAATATATCATCCTTATGCTTGGAATGCTGGCTATATAACATTTGTCAATATAGACCAAGGAACTGTTATGAATGCCACTGCTAATACAAGGGTCTTATTTACATGGAATAGAACATCGCCTACAACCCTTACAAGGTCATCTACATATTCACTTCCTTATTCCGTTGTACAGACTGCTGTTACATATGATAATTCACATGTACCCACTGGAAAGGCTATAGCAGATTATCTCTCAAATAATAATGAGATATTCTGGTGTACTCATGGTACTACCACAGAAGCAGAAATATCACAAGCACTTACTGATGGCAAATTACCTGTCCTCTTATATAACGGTAACTTATATGTCTATTATTGGACTACATCTGGTTATCGCTATTTTATGTCATTCGTTAATAACACCCATTCGCGCATAATGATGACTCAAGCAAGTTCATCTTGGGGTGGGGTTACTAACTTACTTATGGAGCAGACTTCTAACAAAGTAACATCGATAGGTTCTGCTTCTACTGATGCACAATATCCATCTGCTAAGTGTGTATATGGCCAATTACTGTTAAAGCAACCTAATCTCTTCTATGAATGTACTTACAATGTTACTACTACTACTGATATTGCTAATGCTCTTAACGATGGATTGATACCTTATGTAATATGGAACTCGGTAGTATATTATTATTCCTATACAAATACAACATCTGGAGTAACATACTACTACTTTACATCTGATTATTACACTACATTGCGCAGAGCATATGTAAGGTCAGATACTAATGCATGGACATCTGGGACTACTACCGCATAGACTACGGGTAATAAGAAATCAGCACCTCAGACATCATCTCTTACTACCTACTATCCCGACTTCTCTTACATTAACAACTATGAGAGAATGTTAGTAGTCACCTATACTCATGCTACTAATACAATATCCTCTACCTTTGCTGCTATTACTACTGCTAATACTAATGGTCGTAAAATACAAATGGTAGATAACTTAGGTACTGTATATCAGTTAGCCTATATAGATGCTAATAAGATAATCTTCTCATCCTGTTATATGGGAGCTGCTGATGCTGATATTACTTGTGAGAATATCTCTATCACCTCCTCCAATGTAATCACCTACTATAGCAATCAGGGAGGCTAATAAGAAGAAGCTATCTTAGGAGGGATGTCTCA
>Ga0326513_10002515_pt1 | contig 13553 bp, 14 predicted proteins | sample 2_2465_0518_D_FD_203654 | JGI IMG/M metagenome (GOLD analysis project Ga0326513, IMG submission 203654) | Bovine rumen microbial communities from UC Davis, California, United States - 2_2465_0518 | ecosystem: Host-associated > Mammals > Digestive system > Stomach > Rumen | place: USA...
CCACATTCTTGCTTGTCGTATCAAGTCCATCAATAGTGCTTGAGCCGAGTTTATCTTTAACCCAACCGAGGACAGCAGTAAAAGATACCTGCTTATTGCTAGACGAACTAGCGTCATTGATAAGCAACGTATCGGAGTCTGTCGGTTTAGCTTTGCTTGAGTATGAAGTAAATCTTGCCATAATAATTATCCTTCATTATCTATTTCGTGCGCCATCTCGTGCTTCTGTTTGAGTTCGTCACATTTCTCTTTGAATTGTGCCTGTGCGATATAGTTCTGCGTCAGTTCCATTTCAGCGACTTCACCCAAAATCGCCTTGAGGATATATCGCATTTCCTTTGGTGTCACACTGTCTTGCATGAGAAGACTATTTACATAACCACCTATTTGATTTTTTATAGCATCTGTGTTTACTTGTGTCATATTTTTCTCCCGTAATCAAGTAATAATGCCGTCTACTATATTACAAGAAATCCATGAATCTACTGCGCCGGTAGATGAGTTAATACTTGTTGGTAGTAGAACGGTGCCGCTGTATCCATTGTTAGCATGTATTCCGTTTCTATCAACGGAGCCAACAGTCATATAAGAATTGCCGCTTCCAACCTGCAAAAGAATATTTCTCTTTGCTTGAAGTATTAGGTCATACTGTGTAGCAGTTAATACCGCATTGTTATAAGCAAATCCACTGTCAGTAACATAGTCCGCAGACAAGTCTAATTGACCAGTCATAACTTGATTGGATGAATCTGTATATGTGCTGTTAATATAGCCACGTATAAGCGCATCATTAATCCACAACTTAGTGTCGTTTTTGAAATTTCGCCATCCGCCATTGTCCCAACTGCCAATAACATCTCCACTACTATTATACATTTCAAGTATTCCTCTTCCGTTCCCAGCACCGCCGAGTCTCAAGTAACCACTTTTTATGTATGATGCATTAATATACAGATTTCCATTCTCAAGATATATACCTTGAATCAGTCCGTTATTGGTAAGAGCATTGAAAATCTTCTCTTGCTTGAGAACGGAGTTTTCTGCTTTCTCAGCTTGACTTGCCGCAAGAAGAACTACTTCCTGTCTGTCTAATAACGTATTATTACTAATAAGACTAAACCGGATAGCGTTTGAATTAATTGGAAGTTTAATTGTGTTTGTGGTAGAAGTGCTTACGATACTAGGGGCAAAATCATCTGTGCGCTCAATCTTATACGTAATTTCCGACTCAAGGATAATCATATCAAGGTCTTCATACCACGTATCTCCAACGAGTACATCAACAATAATATCGCCATCCTCATACGGAGTTTTAGTTATTCCGTTATCTGCGGTGGAGTACGCTTCGGCAGTAATGACGTTCGGAGCATAGACAATTCCTTCTCCGATAACTGCTTTTAGCGGAGTCACATCGAGTCCATAGTTTGTAGACCCGCCAACTTTACGTTTATAGATATAATAGCGTTTCTCTGCGGTAAGACCTTTATATGTTGCGATAATTCTAGCATATCCGCTGTCAACACTTGGCATTGCTGTGATTGCAACATAGTGATTTGTGCGGTCGATACCGGAAGTAATTCCGCTTGATTGGCGTGGCCGAATGGTGAGGTCATTGTTTCCCGTTATATCAGTTCCGTTGAAATAGACAGTATAATAAGACTTGCACTCTGGGAAAGAAGAATAACTACCGTCACTAGCCGTAACAATGGTTTTATAGTCATCCGATAGAACAACGGTCAGCTTGTCTTCGACAGCATTTAAAGCCGCATTTGCAATAGAGATAGCACGGTCAAGACCACCGATAGAAACTACTTTGTTGGTAATGTCTGCAAGGAAAATCGTATTCCCACCGCTATCCTTAATCTCAATCTTTCCGGCATTTATCCAGTCGGCATTGAGACCTCTTGCCGTGATGACGTTGAAGAGAGCGTTGCCGTTAGTATCAATCGCCCAAGTCGTGCCGTGGTCATGCGATACAACAAGACCGTTAGAAGTCAGTTTCCAAACGCTTGAGGACTCATTGAGCGTTGCACCGTCATGCAGATAGTAGATTGCCGAGCCATCCGACTGCACCTCTTTCGAAAAATGCATACCATAACCAAGCGAGATCAATTCAGTCATGGACTTCGCTACGGCTTCATAGGTATCAAGACTTGCCCTTGTCGCCCTACCTGCTTCTGCGAGAATCTTCATTGCCGGAGTATAAGATGCAGTACGCTTCTTAGCCGGAGTTTCCGCACCACAAGAGGACTCCTGGTACTGACCCGAAGTGAAATTCAGATTTGTAATGAAAGAGCAGTAGACCCTACCATTCCGATAATCTTCAATCCATGCCAAGTCACCTGCTTCATAGTACGGTCTTGAGATATAAGACGCATCGAACGTGTAGAAGTAGAAGCCTACCATGTTCTCTGCGATTCTGTTAATGACCGTGCTGACATTAGCCGAAGTGACGAACGGATTGCCGGAAACATCGACCATGTATTCAGTTGTGCCAGTCGTATATTCAACCTCGTTGTCGCCACTTCCGATGACACACTTTACGCCAGTAATGAGTATCGGATAATGACTGACTTTGGGCGGACGACTGTTGTCATTGATACGTGCATAGAGACTCTTCTTTGCGGACGGAAGTTCTTCCCACGCCATAGCCGCCGCACCGACCATTGAACCGATAATAGGGTCGTCAATGTGGTCTAAGATTCTAGCATCCGTAGAGTCAAGAATCGAACCGTCAAGCGTGACCTGACTGAGATTGTCAATGTCATACCATTTGATAGCCAAGCGTCCGAGATTATCCATAATGGCATACTGACCGCACATCTGCGCCGCATATCCGATAGCAGCAAGCCATGTCAGATTCTTGTCAGTCGGCTTAACATCAACTGATATGTTGTAGCCATCCCAAGAGGAAGTAGCAAGAGTGATTCCGCACTTAGTACACGCTTCTTGGATGATTGCCCCGGCAGTAGTCGGGAATGAGAGAGTAGTCGCCCACGGCTGTTCAAAGTAGTAGGCATAATCAAGGCACTCAAAGGAAATGAGATAACCGTCATAGTCAACTTCGTCTACAACATAGCGACCTCTGCGAAGATACTCCGTATTGTTATTGGCAAGTTTCAGACCGATTTCATACTCGACAGTTGCGAGAGTGAAGTCGTAATTGTCGAACGTGCCGTACATATTGTTGAGGATGAAGTTTAGTTTTCCGATGATAAATGCGCCAACATCGAAAGAACCTGTGCCGGAAGTCGCCTGTGTGAACTTTACGGAACCAGACAAAAGACCATCATTCTCAACTACGAGAGTGCTATTGTCTTGCAGAGTAAATGTCAGCCGATAAAGGAAATTCCTCTTGTCATTATCAAGTTGTGTCTTAAATGCGCTTGAAACATTGAGCATGGCTTATCACCTCTCGATAATGTTAAAGGACACGGACTCATAGTATTTCTTATCCACGAGCCAGTATTTAACAGGCGCAGAACGGTCTCCTACGTAAAATTCCGCAGTCCGATAATCATTGAGTAACGGATCGTGATAAGTTACCATGATGTATTCCGGCTGAAACGCTTGCAGAATATCCGAAGTCTCTTGCGGAGTTGTCATCGTCCATTGAAGTTCAATCTTGACCTTCTGAGCGACCCTGTTCTTATGCATTACGGAATCCTCGGTACGACCACTATCGGGAGCGGAAACGTCCTGCAACGACCACTGAAACTTACTCGGCTCTTTAATTGAAACTCCGTCAACAACTAGCATTGCCATAAGCAAATACCTCATATATAAGAAAGCGCACATAGGTTTTGACACCTACATGCGCTGAAAGAAAAATTATTACATCTGTGCGACCACACTGTAACGTCTGTTGTATTTCTGCTCACCCCTACGCACTGTTCTGTACAGCGTCTCGGAATCAGCCTTGACCGTGACTTCGACAGTCGGTGGACCACCGTTGCCACCCATACCACCAGTAGCCATGAATACCTGCATCATACCGTCTACAACCGCACCACGGATAGCCGTAGTAATCTGGTCATTATTGGCAACCGCAGGACGGCGACCAATCGTACCAATCATCTCAGGATTGCCATACTCATTAGCAAAGAACAGACCTGCGTCTGGGAAACCACCACTAGCATACCGAACAATCTTCGGAAGTGAGAAGCCATAGCCGCCCTCTTCATGTTGTTCCCACTCAACATGCCATGTCGGGAAGTCAAAACGACTAAAGAAATCAGTAACACCTTCAAAAGCTCTTTGGATTCCCTCTGCCGCACGTTCACCGATTGACTGCATATCGTCCATTGCACGACCATACTCGCCGTTTACGGAGTAGCCAATCTCACGGCCAAGAGAATCATAAGACTTCTTAATGTCACCGTTTGCGGTCTCAACAGTCCTTACAATGTCACTTGTGCGCTGATCCGTTTTATCATGCAGACCTTTGTAGTGCAGTTCCCAATTCTTAGTCTCGTCATCTCTGGTCTGTTTAAGATACTGCTTGCCCTCTTCAATCTTGCGCTGAACTCTTGGGTCAGCCATACCAAGTATTCCGGCAATAGCAAGCGTCCCAACAAGTATAGGCGGAGCAGCAGCAGCAAGCACTCCGGGAAGAGCACCGAGACCAGTGCTGAACACGCCAAGAAGTCCAGTAGTGCCACCGACAGTTCCGACAGCAGACGTTCCTGCGCTAGTTCCAGCCAGACCCATTCTGAACCCCCATCCGGCAACCGCACCTGCGGCAACCATGCCAAGGCCGCTTATTCCTGCACTGATTGTATCCTTTATCGGGTTCGTGCCAAAGGCTGCTGCAATGCCAGATGCAATGCTAGTAGCCGCATCGAGTTCATCAAGTTCAAGTTTCAGGTTAGCCGCCGCACCCCAATCAATCTTAGACATTACTTCGAATATCTTCTCGACAATATACTGCATATCGACTTGCTCAAGGAAGTCGAGCGCACCGTAAATCCAAGTGTTGATTGTGTTGGCAACATCATCAGAATTGATGTTATCAAGCGTGGTATGAAGGAACGTATTGAAGGACTGACCTAATTGTGCAAAGTCAATACCATCGCCAAGTTCGAAAGCGAACTTGATAGCCGTACTTACACCCTTGCCGACAGCAGTTCCGACAGCACCGAAGTTCTCAGGAGTGCAGAAAGCGTTAATTGCTTCGGAAATATCCTGTGCAAGCAAATGTGCTTCGGTGAGTACGTTGCTCCACTCAATTCCGCTAAGGGCATGATTTACGAGGTTTCCAAAGGCTTTTCCTATGTCCTCGCCTTTAAGTCCAGAACTGAAACCGATGGCACCGATGACAGCCGCATTAAGAGCATTTGCAATAGAGTCACCGACAGTAGCGAACATCTCAGGACTCATAAGACCGTTGATGTAGCTTGCTATGCCACGACCCCATACCCAAGCAGTATTCGAAAGCCAACCAAAGTTGATTGACTCAAGTGCTGTCTGAATACCGAGAGCAACAGAACTTCCGAGATTATAGAAATCGAATGTATAGCCGAACGTATTAAGTGCTTTAAGAGCAGTATTGATACTGTTTCCAACTGTGCGACCAAGCGACTCAAATGTATGTGGCTGAACAAGGCCATTTAAGAACTCAGCGAGACCTCTCCCAAAGTTCTCTGCCTTTTTGTAGACCTTGTTCCAATCAATCTTGTCAAGGACTTTGGCAAGCGAATCAGAGATATATTTGCCGAGATCATAAAGATTGTCGATTGCGGACTTGAACTTGGAATCAGTCTTTTTGAGGACATAATCAATGTCACCAATGCCACCGTCACCAAGACCACCACCTGTGCCGAGACCACCAGCACCAGAACCAGTGCCGGAGCCTGTACCGCTTGCAGTGTTCAAATCTTCATCTGCACCGTTGAGGATATTCAGTTCATCAAATCCAAGAACAGTAGCCTTGAGTTTTTTTGCGGCTTTATCAGCCTTGTCAAGACCGCTTGCCGTATCGTCAGCACCACTAGCTGTGTCGCCAATGCCACCCGATACATCATCGAGGGTATCAGCAAAATCGTCAAGAGAACTGCCCCTAGCAAACGTTTCTACTTCCCACCCGAAGATTTGTCCGAGAGCATTGAGAACGTTCGTAGAAAAGGTCAGGACGGCGTTGAAAGCTGCGTTCATAGCCATGACGAACGGCTTAATAGCCTGAATCAGACCGGAACCGACAATAATGCCAAGTTCCTTGAAATTCTCTTTAAGTAAAACTGTTTGGTTATGCCATGTCAATTATGTTATCGTAGCGGCTTTTTATCCGCTACTTCTTATAGTTTCCTATAAGTTCAGCATACATTTTCAGCCATCAAAATAAGACGCATCTCTGCGTCCTATAATGGTTGTCGGATACTCGTGGAGGGATTATATTTATTCACCCTCTATGCGTTACAGTGTCCTGCCGCCTATTCGCTATCGGCAGGCTTACCACGGTATTAACTTATTGACTTATCCACTTGTAACCGTAAGCCTTGCGATTCGGCTTATCACATACTCCGTGGATGACTTTATGACTTCCGCCAAACTCTTTGGCGGCATCCGTCATTCTATCGAACACTTTTATTATTTCCCCGGTTTCGGGGTCAACTTGTGCAACTTTACGTCCCTTTTTTATTGGTTCGTATTTTGAAATGTCTTTTATTGGGAAATCTTCTTCATATACGAATATATATCCACCTGCGGTTTTCGAGTAACCTGTTATAGCACTCGAAATTCTTGTTCTTAAAATTCCAAGTTCCTTAGATGCTTCCGTGACGCTTTTAAACTTCTTAATGAAATTTCCGTTTAAATCACACTGAACAATACGTTTCATCCTTGCTGACTCCGGCTTCACATATTTTTTCGGACCGTGTTCAAGGTAATCTTTCTCATACATGAATACTCGATTTCCGCACATGTTTAACAAGCCCTTACAACATAATAACACGCTTGTATTGAGAAATCCATCTTGTATCTCAGCTTGTCTTGCGCTTCTATAAGTTTTAACGTATTCCCCATCGAGCGTTAGGCAAACAATCGCCTTTGCGTTCCACATACAACCGCCTTGACCGCCCGTTCGCATATTGTAACCGTTTGGTTTCAGTGTGTTCAGCGTTGATATATATTCAATTTCCTTTTTGTCCGCTTCTTCGCACGAAGTTGCGGTATCAATGATTTCCCATCGGAAATTTTCAATCCCGTGTGCTTGCAACGCCCTGTGGAAGAAGCAATCATCTTCCGGTCTGCACCGTTCATGCAATCTCCGTCTGCTTTTCATATCGTATGTTTGACCGATATACGACATTCCGTTTGTTACATCTGTTGCTTTGTAGATATAATGTGTTCGCATAAAATCTCCTTTCAACTAGGAACACATTATACCAAAAGTGTTCGGGCAAAGTCAACTTAGCATTCACCGTTTTTACCCGATTTTTTCATAATACATTGCTGTATTATGCGGCACACATTCTACCGATTGTTCTGGCAAAGTCTCCATGAGCCGCAGTGGTTTGAGACAATACGTATTGGTAACGAATCATTGTCTTTTGCGCCTGCGTCATGGACGCAATTTCACCGTCAATGCCCTGTTTGAGCATCCATTCTTGCAAAGTTGCCTGTGTTAAATCAATTCCCAGAGACCTTAGCGGCCGCGACTGGCCTGTGTAAATGGCTTGCAATTTCTCGTAGGCAACCTTTTGGTCAATGTCATAGAAGGATGCAAGGTCAGCCGCAAGTCTTGTCAGATTAACTGACATATCCTGCATATTGCCGTTTGTCTCACCGTAAGCAACGCCCATGTCCTTGAGATTAGCTTGTGCGGAAACCATCTGACTGTTGGTGATTCCCATAGCCTTTCCCATAGCCTGATAGCGTGAAGCGTACTGCTTAAAGGAAAGTTCGGACATACCGAGTGAATCCTTTACGGACTTCGACATATCCTCAATCTTGTCGGCATAGTTCTCTGTGAATACGTTGTCGATTACGTTCTGAACTTCGGTCAGACTAGACGCAAGTTCGACAGAGCCGGAGAACATTGAGAAGATTCTTCGGAATCCCCACAACAGCGTCCTAGCCTTGACGATGACCATTGTAAGCGACTGTGTATGAGAAGTCGCCTTATCCATCGACTGTGCAAAACCGCTAACGCCATCTTTGACCTTGTTGTAAGCTGTGGCAAGGAAGTTCGAATTGTTGTATGCGGAACTTACACGAGATGTAAATTTCTGAATAGCTTGTCCGGCAAGATTGTGACCCTTCGCCACATGGTTAGTGGAGTTCGCCACCTTCATGTTCGCACCGTCAAGCTGACCTAATGCTTCTACAAGTCTCAGTGTCTTATCGGAAACTTCCGGCATCTCAGCGAGTGAAGTGATAAGGTCATTCAGTGCTTGAGCAAGTTGCGGAATGTTCTGTGCGGCTTTCTGCGCAGAAGATAATCCGAGAGCGTGTATCGCTTCTGCGAGTCCGGCAAGAGAAGTAAAGTCACTAGGAATCTGAGCAAACGAGAGTTCCGTAAGTGCCTTTGCGATAATCGGAATGTTCTGTGCGCCCTGCGTGGCAGATTTCAGACCAAGTTTCTGCATCCCATCACCGAGTGCTTGCAGACTTGAGAAGTCAGGAATGGAAACGTCACCGCTTATACCACGTAACGACTCAACGATCCGTGCAAGATTCTCTCCGATAGCCGTACCTTTTTCGTTGCCGATTTTTCCGGCAAGGGTAGTCAGCGAATTAAGACCGCTGAAATCGGGAATCGTCACACCCTCTAATTCCTTTATCGTTCCGAGTAGGCGTTGCATCGGAGACACGCTTTCCTCAGTAACCTCGGATTGCGTGAAGTTCTTCATCGCATTGGCAATCTTGTCCGCATACGAATCAATAACACCGCAAGCATCGTCAAACGATATTTTTACCCTGTCTCCGCCTTGAGCCAACTGATCGGCTTCTGCTCTTGCTTGTTTTAGAATCTCAACGAACTTGCCAAAGTCGTACTCAAATCCCATGCCGCCGGGGGCTTCAACCATCGCTTGTCCAAGCAGACCAGTTTCTTTCTGAATCTCAGCCGCCCACTCTTGGAAGTCCTGTTGGGTATCATCCGTAGTCGTGAACCGCTTCGAACCGCCAAAACCCTTGCCGATGGTTGACATTTCACCGAGAAGATAGTTATATCTACCGTCACGATAACCGTCTTTATCGGTTGAATTTATATATACTTTGCTCCCGGCTTTCTGCATGGCACTGAGCGAAGATTCAACCGCTTCAAGAAGTCCGTCATATGCCCTTGTCGCTTGGACAGCTACATTTGCGTTCTCCTGCAACAGTTTTATTGTACCTTCAAGCGCACCGTTGAAGTCATCGGAATTTCCGTTAATTGCATCTCCGAGATGCATGAAGGAAGTGACGACCTTATTGATACTGTCCTCGCCAGTGATTCCGAGCGATTTAAGTTCAGGCTCAAGTTCTTTCCGAACAACATCTGCAACGGTTTCAGGCTCTTTCTTTACAGGAGTAAAAGCCTGTTCAATTTTCTCTGCTGCTTTTGTGAAACCAGTTATTGAGCCGGAGACCTTTGACAGCGACTTTGAGAACGCTTCGAAACGGCTTGTGTCAATACCGCTGACGACTTGATTGAGCCGTTCAAATCCGCTTGCCATATTGTCGAGAGCGGACTTATATTTTCCGGCATCAGTGAAGTGCTGTAAGGAGCCGGAAAGTAGATTTAATTTTGTTTGTAAACTGTCAATCGCCTGTATTGCCGGATTAACGCTTGCGCTAATCTCAATCGACAGCTTATCTGTTAAGTTTCCGTTGTCGGGCATTTCTCTGACTCCTTTTGTTGTTTGGCAAGTTTGGAATTGGTGGATATAGTTTCGAGAGACATAAAGAGTGCTTCTACCTGACGCATCTTTTCATCTTCCGACAACTCGACCTCTTGCTGAGATTCTTTGACCTGTGCAAGCAAGGGCTTATCCATGTACTCAAGCGTGGATTTCCGACCATTGAGAACTTTGTCAATTGCAACCGCAACTGCGTTCTGCACATAGAATCCCATGCGCCACATTTCTAAATCTCGTTTTTCCTGTTTCCGTTTATCGGCTTCAATATGCGGATAAAGTCGGCTAGGACTGAGTGTCCAAAACAATTCCTCTGAAATGCCGAGAGCAAGGCTAGGAATCAACCATTCTTCAACAACGTAATCACGGATAGAGTCATACTCTTTTACTTCTTCTCGTCTGTCTCCGCTTCGCTCTGAGTCTGAGTCTCTTCCTCGTCCTCTGTGACGTTGACTTCCTGAAAAAAATCATTAAGACTTTCTCCGAGCGCATCATACAGAACGCCGAGATCACCGTGCTTTCTGAGATGATTCATAATCTCTGCTCCGGCTACGTCTGCATTACCGCCAAAGTAAAGAGCGAAGTATGCTCTGATAGCGTTCATCGGAGTAGAGCGTACATCGTTGATATTGACACCGTTCATCTCCATCATGCAGATACCGTTGAAATCGAGTTCAAGCGGAGTGTATCTTTTACCGTTGACTACGAAAAATGTTGATTTCTTTGCCATAGTTCCCTTTCCCCTATGCTTTTAGGCGCATAGAAACCTAGATAAAAGGAAAGGGGCAGACCGAAGCCTGCCCCATGTTTAAAAATTTATAGCGTTATTGAATTATAATCCCGTGCCCGGCTCAATCGCTGTGTCCATGCCGATATATTCCGTAACAACAAGCGGAATCTCGACTGTGAGCAGAGAGTTCTGACTGAACTCCGGCATCGGAAGTTTCTTCGGCGGCTGTGCTTTGAAGAACCACCCCTTTGTCATATCGGGATGATATACCGTGAACCACATCTCGGCTTCGCCAGTAAGACCCTCATAAGCGGTGAGAACAGCTTCCCACTCAGTAAGAGTAGCCGGAGTCCAGTTTACGGTAATCGGAATTGTCTCGTCCGTGTCGGAGCGACCTGCGATTCTGCGTGTTACCTCGTCTGTGAGGGCAGAAGCGTCAATAGACTCCGGAGAGAGAGAGAGACCACCGATTGCATTGATTCTTGTAAGTTCAGTGAACTTGTTCGGCTTCGTTGCGCCCGAGCCGTAACCAAACTTAACACCAAGTGTTGAAAGACCTGCAAGTGCCATATTTTAGTTCTCCTTAATTAAAAAGAATCGCCCTCTCCGATAATTCTTCGGAATCGAGCGACACCAGTTTTCTTCTCATGCGTTGTAGTATAAATCGGTGTCATAATCGCACCGAACCGCATTTGTTTCATAGCGAGGACAGAAGCGTTCATCAGCTTCTTAACGTCCTTCATCTGCCCGTTGTGATAAATCGTGACCTGTATTGTCTCCATGACAGCATTGATAGAAGTGTTGTCCAGGTTTTCGCCTGTTTCCAAAGAGGACACTTCCTCAAGCCATATAGCCGGAAGTTCTGTCGGAGCAATGTCGGAATTGCTATTCGTGATTTTAAGTTTTTTAAACTGGCTATCGGGAATCAGCTTTTTAAGTCTGACCTTGAAGTGTGTCAAAATCAGACCGCTTAATTCCGCAAACCATAACTCATTACCATTCATTATCCGAACACCTTCTTACACGCATCGTCTACGCTTTTGTACATGGTCTCCATAGCACCGAGCATCGGCATAGAAGCCTTAGTACCTTCCGAGATTTCTCCTGTCGGAGTGACCCACGCATTAAAGCGACCAAGCGAATATCCTTTCCGACCTTTCGGGTATTTGCCTATGGCATAACCCATTTCCTCACCCCACGGATGAGGTGATTTACCGAGCATACTCTTGCCACCGTTCTTTGCGATACCTGCCCCGAACTCAATGAACAGTATGTCCTCACCTTCGGCAGTAATCGTCATAACAACATTATTTCCGACATAGGACACATCGCTGACCCTGACAATAACATTCTTGTTAGAGTCGCCATCGGTATTCTCAATGCGTTCATCAGCAGTTGCGATACCACGGTCAGCAAGTTCTTGGAGAAGTCGTTCTGCCTTGATAAGTAGTTGCTTCTTGTAGTTCTCAAGGTCGTTCACCAGTCGGTTTATTCCGTCTACGGAAAGCGGATATACTTTCTTCTGCGACTTAGCCATTACTGTTCATCCTCGACAACAGGTACAGCGTAATGTTCTGAGTAGAAGCGACACGCTTTACGATCCAATCAGCCGTAGTTTCATCCCAAACTTCCATATCTCCGGCACTCGGCTGTACACCGTCAGTCTCTTCATCGGATATAACATCATGGTCACTATCGCTAATGAAGTAGTCGTCCGTGATACGGGTCTTAGGCTCGTGCCACTCCCATATGAGAGAGGATTCCGTAATCGGCAGTTCGCCACGGTTCATCAAAATCAGTGCGTCATATGCGCTTATATCAATGCCATATGCACGATATATAGCAACATTTCCTCTTGCGTAGGACTCAGACCCAACGGGCATGATGTTTCCGATAAAATCAACCGGAGCATCGTAAAAATGGTCTGAATATCCTTCGAGAACGGGAACACGTTCACCGTCAACTTCCGTGTAAACAATGTTCCCTTCCGCATCTGTCTGATAGATTTCCTGCCGCTCATGGTAGAGCGCATATTTAAGTTTCTGCTTATTCTTCAGTGCCGTCCTCATGCGGACTCACCCCCACTTCCGGCAGTCCGGTAGCAATGCTTGTGAGGATGCTGAGAATACCTGCGAGTGCAGAAGCACTAGCTACAAGTGTCCAATTAACATCTCCGATTGCTACGGCAGTTCCGATAGTGGCAACCGCTGTCTGAGCAACAGTCCTGATTGCACGAATTAAAGCAGCTTTAATAAAATCGTTCATTTACGCACCCCCGTTATTGAGCCTGTTTTCAACTACTTCCACACGTTTTGTGAGTGCATCGAGCGAACTTTCAACGGATACGATTCTGTCACTGTGTTGTCGGATTTCTTTGTTGAGTTCTCTGACCGCATCCCGTGTGTCTCGCCCTGTTGATATAACCTCATCAAGTTTCGCATCCATCTTTGTCTCGGAACGGATACGTGACTCGATTTCCTTTGAGTCGGCTTGTCGGTTTCCTCGCAATCCCATGTACACGGCAAAAGCCACGGATATAACGCTTATCCCGATGCGAAGCCACTCCATAGCTTCTGGTGACATACTTATATAGACCCCCGTAATAGTGACTATCCCCACGTAAAATACGTACCCCAGAGCATTATGTACGTCACATAATGTCCCGCTCCAACCACGCTCTACTACACTATCCGGCTCAACGGTATAATGCCGTTAAATAGACGGTCACGGTCTCGGAAAGTCCTTGTCGTGGAGTTTTCCGTGGAACTCGTCTGAAACTCGATGCCGATAGTGTTATAGTCGAAGAGTGCCAGATTGAAGATATGGGAGTAGAATTGCGAAAGGTCTTGTGCCGCACGTTCGTCAGAATAGGACGCAGGATATTGACCGTGATAGTTCTTTGTCCGTGCCTGTAATACTTCTCTGAAAGCCGTATTCAACTTAGACTCGACAACTGCGATTTTATATCCCGGTTCATTTTCCAACTG
>Ga0326513_10002516_pt1 | contig 13550 bp, 13 predicted proteins | sample 2_2465_0518_D_FD_203654 | JGI IMG/M metagenome (GOLD analysis project Ga0326513, IMG submission 203654) | Bovine rumen microbial communities from UC Davis, California, United States - 2_2465_0518 | ecosystem: Host-associated > Mammals > Digestive system > Stomach > Rumen | place: USA...
GTCGGCCGGCGCAGGGTCGCCCATCCAGATGTCGATCAGCTCGCAGAGGGCGTCCGCATATTGGCTGGCGGTCACGGAACCGGCCAGAAGGCTCGTCTCCTTGGAGGAAGTCGGGAAGAGACGGTTCAACTTGAACGGGATGCCAAGCCCCTTGAACCATTCATACAACTCGCGCATACGGCCGACATTGAAGGAGGTCGTCAGGCAGATGGCGGACATCCGCATGCCCGCTTCCCGCAAAGCCGAAATCCTGGCGAGAATCGTTTCGGACGCGTCTGTGCCATCGGGGAATACACGATAGGGGGAATTGTAGTCAAGCGAGAAGCCGATTGTCGAGGCGAAGCGGGATTTGAGAAGCGGGACGAACTCGTCCGTCGCGAATGTGAGATTTGTCTGGATTCGGTTGTGGATGGCAATGCCGGACGGTTCGAGCAGCCGGGAATAAGCATCGATGCATTTTTCGATGAACTCCGCGCCCATTAGCAGGGGTTCCCCGCCGTGCCAGATGACTGTGAGATCCGAAACGTCCTGCTTTTCGCAATAGGTCCGTATCCACTTGAAAGCCGCCAGCGCCTCGCCAAGATTCATCGAGGAATCGAAGACTTCGCGTTCCCTGGCGGCATAGCAGTACCTGCACCGCAGGTTGCAGCGGCTCGTAGGCTTGAAGATAACGGTCAACTGTCCGCCCATGGAACAATCCCCGCGTCCGTTTGGTTTCGCGACGGAAGCATTTCCGGCCGATTCCACGGGGACGCCATGGCAAATGCCTCGGCGCCCGCGGGACAGCCCGAGGCGGCTAGCCCTGAATCGTTCCAAAGGAGCAATCGACGTATTCCTTGTACTTGCGGGCCGAGTCCTTCGGGGCGGCGCTTCTTCCGAGGGCGGCCTTCAGGATTTTGGACAATGCCGAATTGGACGATGCGGCGCGCTGGATCGAATCCGCCGCCTGGGAAGAATCAGGCGACTGCCGGGGCATGGGGGCCATGCGATCCCTCGCTACGGAATCGAGATTGACGGCATCGGCCAAGTTCCTGGGTTTCTTGTTCATGTTTGCTCCTTTGGATGTTGCGTTTACGAGTGGAACGGACTTCACAACACCGACGCGACGCCTGCCCGCCCGGCGACGACGGAGTTGAGCAGCCCTGGGTTGAAAAACTGCGGGATGTGCTGGAGGAGTCCTTCCTCGGAGGTCGAGAACCGGTCCTTCCAGGTGCGGCAGGCGTAGAGCGCGAGGTCGAGGAAAGTTGCGCTGCCGACGGGCTGGGGGACGGCCATCGCCGGCAGGGCCGTCGCCGCCTGGGCGGACTGGACGGCGGCCTCACCGCCCATTGAAAGAATTGCGTCGGTGTAGCCGTCGGCTGCGCCGGCGCGCCAGCCCTCGTTCACAAGAGTGCGCGTTGCGAACAGGCCTCCGATCTTGCCTGCGTCGAGGGAATACTGGGTGCCGGCGGCGGCGGTAATCCAGCCGATGTCCTCGATGCGGATGCCGCCGGCGGGCCGCGAGGCCGATTTGAAGCAATCACCTATGCGGCGCATGAAGTCGCAGGAGGTGGGCGGGACGGGGGCCGAGGCATCCTTGCCGATCAGACCACCAGAATGGCACGCGTCAATTATGCAGACGAGCTTGACGCCCTCCTTGAAGGCGGCGATGTCGGACCATAAATCGGCTTCGAAGTACGGGCGGTCGTATGTGCAGAGGTAGGTGTCGTTGTCGGGTGCGGCTTCGGGGTCGCGGCCGCCATGGCTGGAATGGAAGTACAGGATGACATCGCCCGGCCGCGCCGACGAGGCCAGGTCGGCGATGGCGCGGCGAATGGACTCAAGTGTGGCGCTCCGGTTTTCAAGCGTCCTGATATGCGACAGGGACCAGCCGCCCAGTTCGCGGCAGGCCGCGGCGACATTGCGGGCGTCGGCGATGCAGCCGCAAAGGACCCCTGGTCGGTGGCCATCGGGATAGACGGCATATTCGTTCACGCCGACAAAGAGGCCGTAGCGGGTGCCGGCCAGCGCAAAAGGCGCCAGCGCCCTTTGCGCGACTGGCGGCTGCCCAGCCGCCTTCGGCGCCGCGCCTGAAGGGGCGAGTCGGGCGTCGATGCGCTTTTCAAGTTCGGCGGCACGGGCGGAGAGGCGCGCGTCGAGGGATTGTAGGCGGTTTTCGATGTTCATGGTTGGAAGGTATGTCGTCCGAGGACTAGTGAATGCCGAGTTCACGAAGATTCGCGGAAATCTGCGCGACATCCAGCCCATATTGCTTGGCCTTGTCCTCCTTTGACGTCAGAAGGTTAAGAAGGCGCTCGCCGGAATACGGGTGCGTATGCTTAGTCATCATCTCGGCGCGGATTGCTGCAAGATTTTCCGGCGACGGGACGCCGCGCGGTCGAGGTTCAACTCTGGCGGGGATCTTCTGGACGGGAGGGGTGACAAGACATGGCCCTTTCAGTCGGCATGGTCTAATGGCCGAAGGTTCAAATTCGGAAGCGGCCTGCGCCCGCACCGAGGGCTGGACGGCTGGGCGTATGAAGTGCCGGATGCTACTTGATGTAGCATTTGACAGATTCCGCCTGCTTCAGCCATGCGTCGAGAAGAGACGAGACGGCCGCCGCGTCGACTTTCTCCGGGACCTTGGCGAAGGGAACGGAGACGCGGTCCAGGTGGAGGCTCGCGCCGCCCTTGGCCGACTCCCACGCCGGCGCATTGGCGAGCTTGGCCTTGGCGGCCGCGACGGATTCGGCCGTAATCGGGCCTTCAAGAAGCACGGCGACTTCGGCGACACGCGTGCTCTGCTTGGGGCGTCCGAGCAAATCCTTGGTCTCCTCCGTAATGGTTGACTGAAGCGCAAGTCGTCCCGTTGCGCGGATTGTGGCGACGCGGTCGAGATTGACGTATCCGCCTTCAACCGGGTACCAGGCGCGTCCGCGATGGCAGCAGACGCCGCAGGCGGCGCAGGCTATGACGGCGATGGCAATGGCGCCTGCGGCGCAGACTATGCATTTTCTCATGGTTCTTCCCCTTGTGGTTTTGGTTGAAAAGTTTACGCGTTGGAAAAAGATCAGCGTGGGCAGGCGCGGCGCGAGATTATCTCGCAAACAATGAGGTTGTAGACGAAGCAGCAGGCTAGGACCGCCGCTGCCGCGCCCGCGTGGGCGAAGAAATGCCTTACAAGCAGCAAGCCCGCGAGCGCGTCCGCCGCAAGGAGGCCGGCGAGCAGCAAGGCCGATGCGGCATTGGACCGCGCTTCACGCGCCCGGACGACAAATGAGACGGCAATCCACGGAAGCAGCAGCGCGAGGAGTGCGAAAACCCATTTCCGCGCGGGGGATGCCGCGCGACCCGAAGGGGCCTGCTTCGGCGGTGGCCACGTCCCCTGGAAGGCGCCGGTGACGACATCGGCGCCCTTGCGAGTGTCGTAGAGCGAAAGGTAAAGGGCCGCCGAAGCCGTGCCGTTTGTGGAGGCGACGGCGTCAAGCTTGCCGCGGACTACAACATCAATGCCAACGCGACGGCCAGCGCGGAGGCATTCCTCTAAACTGGTCGCCTCCATGATTGTTTTTGCAACGTCGCGGACAAACGCCGTCGCTGGCGTGCCCTTGACCGGCGTCCAGCCGTCGCGGCGCTCAAGCTCCTCGCGCAGCACGGCCGTAGCATCGTCCGACGGGTCGCGTGAGAGGTGAACGGCAACAACGGAAGCCGGCAGAAGGCCCTCGACCCCCCTTGCCGCGTCAAGCGCCTGTCCAACTGCGGCGCGAACGGCCTCGCGCTCCTCCGGGAGCAGCGGCACAGGGGCGGGGCGCAGCCAGAAATAAACCTGAACGCCGAAGAACAGCACGGCGAGACTTATGAACAGCGGGGTGGTCAAATAACCGAGAAACAGCAGCCGTGCGCCCCTGACGAAGTGGGCGCCGACAACGACAAACAGGCAAACAAGTGCAAAAACCGTCCACATACGGGTCTCCTTATTTTCCCTCAAGGATACGCTTCACGCGTTCGCGGCCGGCGGCCAGCGAGGCGTCGATGTCGCGGCCGGCGGCGGCCGGCGCGCCACCGATTTCGGCGGCGACTTCGGCGTCGGTCTGCTTGTCGAGCTCCTCCATGGACGGGATGTAGTCTTCGAGGGAGCCCTGGGCGCCCTCCATCTCCTTCTCGTAGAGCTTGTTCCAGAACTTGTCGGCGTCGAGCTGCTCGCCGAGAAGCTCCTGGGAGGCGTCGAAGACGTCCGACACCCGGTCCGGATCGATCTGCACGACCTTGTTCACGGCGGCGAGGGCGGAGGAGAATTCGTTGTCGCTCTGGGCCGTCTCCATCTTCACAAGATACTGCTCGAAGACCCAGCGCTTCTGCTCGAGCTTCATCGCGAGCGTGAGCGCGGCACGGTAGCTGACGAGGGCGCGGTTCGCGGCGGCCTTGTCGCCCGCCTTCTTGGCGGCGCGGACGGCCTCGAGGTGCTTCTGCGCCTCCTTTTCAAGGCGCTTCTGCTGCTCCTTGACGGAATCGACGGCGTTTTCGGCATCGCGGAAGGCGTGGCGCCGCTCGCGGCGCGCCTCGCGCTCGCGGGCCTTCTTGGACATGAAGAGTGTGAAAAGTGACATGGCTCGATATCCTTTCTGGTCAATTTAGTTACGCGTGCACACCTTCCAAAGCCCCCAGGCGAGGAACAGGTCCAGCAGGCAGTCGCCGATGGCCCAACCTACGCCGTAACTCCAGCCATGCAGAAGGCAGCGAAGCGCCCAGAGCAGGCTAAGAAACGCGCCGAGGCAAAGAAGGACAAATACGATTTTTACGGCGATGCCGGGAATCGTGAAGAGGCCTGGGATTTTCAGCCCCGCATCAAGGTCGTCCATGACCGTGTGGCATTTTGTGGGGCAGCCGCCATCCCTGCCGGACGGCGCGGCGGCCTTGTTCGCCGGATACGGCGCTCCGGCGAAAGACCCGGGCGCCGGCTCCGTTGACTCCGGCTGTCGGCCGTCTTCCGCGGTGATGCCGAGTTTTTTATCGATGGCGTCGCGCCGTGCGGCGATACGCGCATCAAGTTCGGCCATCTTTTCGTTCAAGTCCATTGCGTGACTCCGTTTTGCGTTGCATGCATGCCGCCTGGCGGCGTGGGAGGCTATGGTCAGGCCTCGGCCGGAGTTTCGGGGACGGGGGCGGACGCGGCCGGTGCGGACGCGGCCGGCGCCACCGGGACTTCCGGCTCGGCAGCGGCGTCGCCGATGTCGTCGAAGGCGGCGAGCTCGTCGGCGAAGGAGTCGGCGTCGTCGCGGTCGTGGCGCTTGCCGGCCTTGTCGAGGTCGCGGACGGCGTCGGAGATGTTCTCGGCGTCGGAGACGGCGTCCTCGATGTCGTCGGCGAGCTTGTCGATGTCGTCCTCCTTGAGCGTCTGCATGCCCAGCGCGACCTGTTCGAGGAGGCGGCCGCGAACGACGGTGATGGAATGCTCGTTGTCGAAGAGGGCGGTTAGCTGGCGCTCGTTCGCCTTGTATTCGGCGAGGAGGTTGCGGAGCTCCAGCTCCAGCATCTTCTTGCGGGCCTGGGGCGCGGCGGCGTAGACCTTCTTCTTCGCGGATATCTCGGCCGCGAGGGCCGTGTTGCGGGCGAAGATCGGATCGCGCCTCTCCTTGTTGGCCGCGAGGGAGGCGTCAAGGGTCTTGAGCATCTCCTCCGGGTCCTTCTCGTTGCGGATGCGGCGCACGAGGTCGCCGGCGAGCTTGCCGGCCTTGGCGGCGAAGTCGCCGACGGAGGAAAGGATGCCCTTGAGTCGGGAGGCGGAGAGTTTCGCCTTCGCGTTCTGGACTAGTTCTTCGTCTGGTGTGCTCATGTCTTTTTCCTTGTCTTGCGGCTCGGGGCTTTTCGGCTCGCCTTGAGTTCCCGCCGCGCCGCCATTCCGGATTCCGGGTTCCGCATTGCCCATTTCCGACGCATGCAGCGGGGAGGTTTCGGAACCGCCGTGGGCGGGGCAGCGGTGGGAACTCCATGTCGCCGCGTGCAGGGTGCAGAAGACGGCCTCGCAGCCCGGTTCCGAGCAGCGGGCCGCGATGGCGTATTTGTTGGGAAGTTCCTTCCCGCAGACGCAGCAGGTCGGCATGGGAATCAGTTCCTAGTTCGAAGTTCAGAGTTTGAAAGTTCGAAGTTCAAAGTTCAAGGTTAGCGGACGCGGGTGACAGCCTTGAAGAAGCTCCCGATGACGAAGAGGGCCACAAGGGCGGCGCCGGCCAGAACAATGATCTTGGGCCAATTGTACTCCACCCATGGGATGTGATCCTGGATAGTGTCGCTCCAGAGGACGTCGTGGGTGTCGTTGCGCTCAATCGCGGCCTGGAAGTCGAGATCGGCCATGTATGTCGTGTAAAGGTTCATGAAGCCCGGCTCCTCGTAGAAGGCGAGCTGGCGGACTGCGCCGTAGATTACGGCGTCGCCGGCGGCGACGGGGATGTCGCGGAAGACGGCGCGGGCGCCCTGCAGCGAGGCGAGGTCAAGCTCCTTGGCGACGAGGTCGGTTGTGACGATGGCGTCGCGGGCGATGTAGGTGCAGTAGCGGTCCTCGTCCCCCGCGAACGGGGTGAGCACGACCGACTTGACGGCGGCGAGCTTGGACTGGGCCTTGAGCGACTCGGACATCTTGGCCGTGGCGCTGTCCTTCAATTTGGCGCGGATGGCCAGCGGAAGTTCGGATATGCCCTTCGGGACGTCCGCGCCGGGGACATACCAGCGCTTGGCGAAGAGCCCGCCCCAGACGTGCTTTTTCGTCTTCACCTCGGTGGCGTGGAGTTCGAGTTCGACGAAGATGCGGTTCTCGGTCTTCTCGCAGGCCCGGACGCTGCCGTATATCAGCACGTCCGTCGCCTGGAGCGAGCCGATCTTATCGACGGTCCTGGCATCGAGAAGCCCGGCTTCGGATTTAAGCTCGTTCCAGCCAAGTTCCTTGACAACGGCGTCCCACATCGGATCTTCGCGTCCCTCGACGTAGGTCTTGCCAGCGTCCGTGACGGCTATCTTGAGGTAGCCGGCGATGGCGTCATCGCGGTCGCCATTGACGGCGAGGACCGAGAAACGGGTCCCGGCCGGAACGGGAAGCGCCTTGAGGGAGGCGAGGACGTCGCCCTGGGCGGCGGCGGCAAATGCCTGGCGCTCGCCTTCGCCGAAAGAAGCGTCGGCTGCGGGGGCCTGAATTGCGAGCATGGCTGCGGCGATGGCCGCGAAAATAACTTGTGCCTTCATGGTGTATTTCTCCTATAAAAACATCGGGGGGTGTGACGTCCTCGCTACTGAAGATTCAGGTTGAAGGAGGGATTCTGGTTTACGACGGCGTGGATGAAGCCCTGGGGATACTTGGCGCGGCGGTAGAGGACGCGGAAGGCGGCGATCTTCGCGGTGCTGTCACGCATCTCGGTTTCGCAGCGAATGACGCCGTCCATCGCGGAAATCGCCCTGACGAAATTCTCGATGAAGGCCGACTCCCCGCCCGCATAGCGGTCGATATTGGTGACGCGCAACGTGCGCGCCTCGAGCGGGACCTGCTCCGGGGTGACATTCTCGCCAATCCACTTCTCGATTGCGGGCTTCATCGCGGCGGCCACGTCGCGGACAGCCTTGTCCATTCCAAGAGAAGCCTTGTTGCGGCCGCGGAGAATCTCCTCGGCGAGGAGGCGGCCGTCCGCGGCATCCTCAAGACGCATGGCGGCGGTTCCGTCAAGGGTGTAGTACGTGTCGGCTGAGTTGTCGTAGAGCGAGGTGCCGGCCTTGACGCCGAGGCGGATGTCAGCGGGGCCGCCAGCGACGACGTTGAACTTGCGCCCGCGGAGCGCACCGGTCGCCGCTTCGCGGACCAGGGCGGCGAATGGGGCGGAATTTTCATCGGCCGGTTCGACGTCGAGGGCGATTTTCATCATCTCGGCGCGGTCCGAGACGGTATATGCCGCCGGGTCGGGAATTACAATGCGCCCCGGTTCCGGCGCTATTTGGGATATGCCCGGAGTCGTGCTGGCGCAGCCGGCGGAGAGTGCTGCGAGAATCGCGGGACCGATGAGACTGCGGAGATGTTTTGTTGTCTTCATGGTGGGTCTTCCTTAACTTACGGATGAGGTGGTTAGTAGTAGTAAAAATGCTTATTGGACGAAAATGCCTGTTCCGGGGATGGCCCCGCCGACAAGGTGCATGAGCCGCTCCGACGATCCATCCGGCGCTATGACGCGCAGCCGGCCGCGGACGAGCCCAACCTGGAAGCCGCTAACGGCGCCGAGGAGCCCGTCGATTCCCGCGGACCCCCATACCACCAGGAGAGCCTTGTCCGGCGAATCCTCCGGCAGGATGGACAAAGACGCGACATCGCATTTCGCGTCACATCCTGCAATGCAGCGCGAGCGGTCCTGCGCCTCCATTGAAAGGGACAGCGCGCCGCCCGGAATGGCGTATGGCGCAAGAACGACCTTGACGGGCCGGCCCGCTTGGATGCGTTCGTCCGAAACGGACATGCGCCCATTTATCGCGATGCCATTGCTTGACTTGCGCCAAACGCGGCTTCCCTGGTGCTGTTCGCAACCGCCATCACGGAGGACAATCGCCCCGTTACTTTCCGAAAGCGTGAAGTGCACGCCGGAAAGGTATCTCGTGCGGGACTCGTCGACGCACCCGTCCGGAGCCATAGCGCAGAGCTGGACGTCGGCGCGGCGCGCGGAACGCCCGAAGGCCACCGGCGCGGCGCCGGATGCGACCGTGAGCGTCCTGCCGCCGCAGCAGAGCCTGACGCTTTCAAAACCCACCCTGCACGAGGCGAAGGGGACGTCGCGCCATTCGGCCGGGCGGTCGAACACACTGCGCTCGTCACTCCAGCGATCGACCTTGACTCCGCCAAGGGCGCCAAGGTTCATTCCGTCGAACCTGTTGATGCCCGTGTTTTCACCGGCATTGATCGTGAACGAACCGGCACCGCCGACGACATCGACGCGGTTCCCCGAAAGGGCCATGCCCGTCAGCTGGCGCATCGGCGTGAAAGACTCCCGGACGCGGTCAGCCATCACGACCTCGACGCCGACATCGGCCTTGACCACACCCGCCATTTTCGGAGTGAACTGGAAAGAACCCTCGCGGGTCTCACCTGCCCGCACGAATGGGAATTCCGCCGGCGCAAGCGCCTCGCCGTTCACCGAGACAGAAATAACGACGGAATCAAGGCAGCAGCGGAAGGTCATCCGATATGCGAACGCCCCGCCGGAACCTGCGATGAACTGCCGGGCATCGTCCCACTCGAAAGAGAACGGCGCGTCGGGCGAGCCGCCGTTCGGCGCCGCGGCCGCGCGTGGAGACACCGCAGGTTCGTCCAGGCGAAAAGCCTTGGCGGCCATGGCTCCGGGCGTGGCCTCCGCCAGCGGGTTAGCGGCCGGCGCTGGCTTGTCCTCTGGCGGAAGAACCGCGCCGCAGCCGTCGCAGAACGCCGCGCCGGGCGAGCCGCCGTTCGGCGCCGCGGCCGTGCGTGGGGACGCAGCAGGTTCGTCCAGGCGAAAGGCCTTGGCGGCCAGGGTTCCGGGCGCGGCCTCCGCCGGCGGGTTAGCGGCCGGCGCTGGCTTGTCCTCTGGCGGAAGAACCGCGCCGCAGCTGTCGCAGAACGCCGCACCGGCTTCGACGGGCATCCCGCAGGAGGGGCAATTTCTTATGCTGGCGGCTTCCATTGGTCGGGCGTACTTCGCGTGGTTGGATTCTTCCGGACGTCACATGGGCAATCCGGCCCTATTTGAAAATCTGCTGAGCCGGGGCCGCGGGTGGCGCGGCCTCAGGACGCTCCGCGGCCTTGCCCATGACCTGGGCAAGCGCGGCGATGAGGCGCTCGTCCTTCGCGCTGTTGTCGCCGGCGAGCTTCTTGATTTCCTCGACGAGGCGGTTCATCGACTCCTTCTCGCTGACGGACTTGGCGGCCAGGGCGTTCGCGGCGGCATCGCTCGTGGCGGCGGCCTGGCCGAGGAGCTGGTCGGCGGTCATCGTCTTCTGGACGTTGAGCTTGGCGACTTCGACAAGGGCCCTCATCTTTTCAGGGTCGTCGGCCGTGGCGATAAGCGCCTCAATCGAAGCGCCCTTCGCGTTGGAGAATTCCTGGTTCCGCGCCTTCATCTTCGTGTCGTCGATGTCGCGGTCGATGTCGCGAAGGCCTTTCAGGCGGGCTATGTCGGCGGCGTTCTTCGCGGAGGCGGCGGCGGCTTCGGCCTCGCCGATGCGGCGGATGCGGTCGGCGTCGACGTCGGTCTTCGCGGTCTCGAGGGTGCGCGTGCGGTAGGCGTCGAGGTCAATCTTCCCGGTCTCGACCCGTTTCCTGATCTCCTCCTCGCGGGCCTGGATCTGGAGCAGTTCCTCCTGGCCCAGCTCATCCTTGAGCATTGCCTCGACGGTGTAGGCGCGGAGTTTCTCCTTGAGGGCGACGTCGTGGTCGGTGTCCTTGAGTTCTGCGGCCATCTCCGCGGCGCGACCTGCGGCACGGCGCGCCACTTCGTATTGCGCCTCCTGCATGGAAATCTGGTTCTGCTTCGCCATTATGACGAGCTTCATCTCGGTATCGCGCTCGACGTCGCCGATGTCCTTTTCCTGGGCCAGCTGCGCCAAATAGTCGGCAAGCTCCTGCTCGGTCTTCGCCTTGTCCATTTCGGAGCCGTTGGCCGTCTTGAGTTCGGTGGCGACGAGTTCGCGCGTCTTTGCGAGGAACTCCAGCTCGCGGCGCTTCTCTTCTAGTCCGACGTTCGCCATGCGCACCTTCTCGTATTCCGGCGAAGTGAAGTCGGCCGCGCCGACGCGGATGACCTCGAAGCCCCAGGCCTTGAGCGTCTCGTCGGCCGCCTTGCGGATGGCGGCCTCGAATTGGTCGCGGCGGGCCGGATCCTTGACGAGGTCGTCGATGGTCGAAGTGGCGCAGAGATTCTTGATGCCGTACACGAGCGTCGAGGCGATGCTCGACGAAAGCTCCTCATAGCTGGCGGAGCGAGCGTCCTTCATGAAATTCGCCAGGAAGTCGTCGGCGCGCCCGCGGATGAAGCGCAGCGTGAGTTCGGCATAGACGCCGACGTTGAAGTTGTCGGCCGTGAGCAGACCTTCGGACATGCGCAGCGGGACGATGAACTCGCCGGCGTCGACGAGCACCACCGAACGCGGCGGCGGGTTGCCGAACCAGTTGATGGCGCGCAGGGTCGAGTCGGGGTCGTGGCGGCCGGGGCCAAGGACCGAGGACTCCTTGCCGGCGTCGATGAGAATTGCCGCCGTGCCTTCCTGCACCTGGATGCCCTGCCGGAGCATGTTCTCAACCTCGCCGACCTCAAACCGCTCTGCGAAGAGGCCCTCGGCGCGGTTCCACACGCCGCCCGCGAGATCCGTGCGGCTTTCGGGATAGAGCGCGTGGTTGCAGTTCCAGCAGTGCGTCATCTCGTTCCCGACCCACTTGCCGCATGAGGGGCACTTGGTCCATCCCTTTGGCGCCGGCGCGCCGCACTTCGAGCAGAAACGCGCCTTCTTCTTCACGTCATGGCCGCAGATGCCCCAGCCATACTTGGCGAGGACGCTGCCGCGGGAATGGAAGAGACCGGTCTCTTCGCGAAGAACCTTCTGCGCGGCGGCGAGCTCGTCGCCCGTGAGATGGCGGCCTGTTTCAAGCGAAATAATCGCGGTGCATTTGTTTGAGAAGAGTCCCATGTTCGTTCTCCTTGTTGTTCTTTGAAGATTTCAGGCTACCTCGCGACGCCGCCGTGCGCCGCACAATTGCGGACACCGCGCCGCGTCCAGCAGTCGTTGCAAATGACCTCTTCGCAGCCGTCCGCCTGGCATACGTGCCTGAGCGACGCGCGGCTGCGGTATGTCTCGCCGCACACGGAGCAGACGCCCCCGCCGGCGTTTTCGCGCTTTTTCGATTCAAGGTATTCGTCAAGGTCGGTGCGGGAAACGCGGTAGAGCTTGCCGAGGCGCAACGCCGGCAACTCTCCCGACCGCGCCAGCTTGTAAACCAGCTGGTAGGTCACGCCGAGCATGTCGGCCACCTCTTCAAGACTCAAAAATTCCTTTTCTCCCATTGCTGACACTCCTTGTCTCAATTTTGATGCCATCAATTTACATTATTTTTGATTGTCTGTCAAGGTGTTTTTGAATTTTTTTTATTTTGTTTTTATTTTTGTTTTCATTTCTTATGCATTACTATTTGAATAGCGGCCACCACCAGACATCTCAAAGAATTGAAGAATCAAAGAATCGGATGCGCTCGCTATTTGGCGAACCCTTGGACAGGACGGACAGACCGCCCGCCGTCGCGGCTGCTGCGGCCCGTGCCGCGGCCGCCCGAACTGAAGTAGAGGCCCCACGAGTTGAGGTAGTCCGAGCGCGGGACGGACGACCAGTAGTAGCCGTACGAACCGGCATAGCTGAGCGAAGTCCCGTTGCCGTCGCCGGCGGCGGGGAGGAAGATGCTGGCGCCGGCGTAGGCGCCACGTCCTTTGACGACATGGCCGTTCACGCCGTTCACCGTCGTCCACGTCCAGTCGCACTTGCTGCGGAGGACGTCAAGTTCCTGCTTAGTCGGCATGCGCCAGTTCCCGCCCCAGTGGACATGCGCCGCGTCATGCTCCGGCGCCAGGACGCCCGCCGATGTTATCCACCCCTCGCGCTGGAGGGTGGCGTTGTTTTTGCCGAAGGTTGGCGTGTTCTCGGCACTAAACTTGAAATTCCTAGACGAACCGTCGCTGGCGACCCAGGAGTAGCCCTCTCGGCGATAGCCAACCGTGTCGCCCCACCAGAAGTAGAGACCGGAATCCTCCGGCTTCTCCGCGCCGATGTTCCGCGTGGCCCAATACGGCCCGCCCTCCCAGAGCTGGACTCCTCCATGTTCGCGCGCCTTGCGATCGGCTTCCGCCTTTTCGCGAGCGAGGCGTTCTGACTCTTCCTTTGCCTTGCGCTCCGCATCCAGGCGCGCATTTCGCTCGGATTCAGCTTTGCGCTCCGCCTCCTCCTTCGCCTTGCGTTCAGCGTCAATGACCCCCCGCGCCTCGGTTTTAAGCGCCAGGGCGTCCCTGTTGCCGGCGTCCCATTCGAGCGCCTTTCCCGCCGTGTCGAGGCACTTCTGCCACAGTTTCGACTCCCCATAGGCGCGGGCCTCCGCGACAAGCGCCTCGGCCTTGGCGGCCCGGGCCTCGTTTCGGGCCGTCTCAAAGAGCGCCTTTGCGGAGGCGTAGCCGGCGGCGGCCTCCTCGTACCTGCCGCCGTAGCGCTGCGCCTCGGCGTCCCTGCGCGCGCGCTCCGCCTTGCGCAGGGCGCCCGCCGCCAGCCTGGCGGCATCCGCCGCGGCGCACTCGCCGGCCAGCGCGTCCAGCTCCCTTTCCGCGTCAGAGAGACCCGCGCGGGCGGGCGTGTTGCGCTCGATCCAGTCGGCGGCGTCGTAGATGTCGCCGCGCAGCTCCCTGGCGCGGGCGAGAGACGTTGCCTCCGCGCAGGCGGCAAGTTCCTTTTGCGCGTCGGCGATGGCCTTGCGCCGCTTCGAGAACTCGCCGTCCGTCCAGGTGCCGTCGAGCGACGAGACACGCCGCCCGACGGCCTTCTTG
>Ga0326513_10002517_pt1 | contig 13549 bp, 19 predicted proteins | sample 2_2465_0518_D_FD_203654 | JGI IMG/M metagenome (GOLD analysis project Ga0326513, IMG submission 203654) | Bovine rumen microbial communities from UC Davis, California, United States - 2_2465_0518 | ecosystem: Host-associated > Mammals > Digestive system > Stomach > Rumen | place: USA...
CCTCAGACCGTCAACGTTCTGGCTCACTCCGGGCAGACCAGGGGACGCTCCGGGCAGTTCCGGGACGCCTTGGCTACTTAAGTAACAGCGCCGGACTACTTAAGTATATCGGGATAGAATTTAGGGGTTGACAGAGTGATATACTTGATATATAGTATAGTCAAGGCTTAAGGGCTGAGATAACTATAGGTTTCTATATCTTATATCAGCACTCAGCCCGGAGGTCTGTAACTAATAACTTTATTTTAACCTATAAGGAGGTAGCATTATGTCAGTATTTAGTAAGTATCGTAGGAATATGAGCATTGATTGGGGTATCGATACCAGTTCTTATCCGTTTGTTAAATGTTCAGAGGTAGAGCTTGACGTTAAGATACCTATTTTCGGTATGTTCATAACTCCCGATAGCGGTTACGGAGAGGGTGCTATTGTAATATTAGAGGAAAGTCTCCTCTCACTCCCTCAGAGATACGTCGGACAGATAAAGGACATGATGGACGACTCGGAAGTAGTCCAGGCAATCAAGGATAACAAGGCGGCTATTATCGTTACTACATTCGAGTCCAAGAAGTTTAAAAAGACAGGCTATGATGTAGAATTTACAGATAGATAAGCCTTTCATACTTTCTATACAATTCACTCCCAGGAGCGGCAACTATTACCAGTAGTTGACCGCTCCGCTTTTATATGATATAAATAACATAGGTTATATAATAAAGGAGGGCTAAATTTATGACAGCTAACGAGGTTTTGAAACTAATTGACGCAGGATTTACCAAAGAGGATATACTTAAACTTGACGCAGACGCTCCAGTAGTGCCGACTGAGACGCCCGCGCTCGAAACCCCGGCAGAGGTTAAACCCGCCGAGACTCCCGAGGTAAAAGCCGAGCCTGTAGCACAGCCGAGCGGTGTAACTTTATCCGACGACCAGTTTACTAAGCTCCTCCAACAGCTTAACGTAAAAGGCGCGTCTTTAGACGTACCGCCGGAGACGGATATCAAGTCAAAGCTCGCGGAACATTTTAAAGAAGTAACCATTGGAAAATAGGAGGATTTTATAATGGCTAACACACTCACACCCAGAGACGTCTACGCTTTAATGAATAATATAGTATCCCAGGCAACGGGACAGACGTCTATTTCAGTAGTAGATACTTCTACTTTTGTATCAGTAGGCGAGACTCTGCTTAGAACGTCAGCAGAGAATACTCTTAACGCTATCTCTACAGTTCTCGCAGATACTATTTTTTCTGTACGTCCTTATAGAGGTAAGCTTGAGTCTCTTAGAGTTTCACAGAGACGCTGGGGCGCACAGGTTAGGAAGATTGTAAACCTTTACAGCGACGCCGAGGCTAGCGAGGATTGGAATACAGACCTTAACGGTACACAGCTCGCAGACGGTAATTCTATCGATATGTATAAGATTAGAGCGCCCAAGGTTTTACAGCTTAATTTTTATGGTACTGCAGTACTTCAGAAACATATTACAAGATTCAGAGACCAGCTCGCGCTCGCTTTTTCTTCTGAGGAGGAGTTTATCAGATTTATTGACGCGGTTATGGTTGAGTTCCAGAACGAGATAGAACTCATTAATGAGAATAAGTCGAGACTCACTCTTATTAACTTCATGCTCGGTATACATGATATGGGACTCCAGGAGGTTGACCTTGTAGCTGAGTACAATTCAGAACATAGTACAACATATACACGCGCTCAGCTTCTCACTACATATATTGAAGATTTTATGAAGTTTGTAGCGGCTCGTATTAAATCCGATTCGGAGCTTATGACGGAAATGTCTGCAGATATGCACGCTAATATTACAGGATACCCGTCTATTCTCAGACATACTCCTAAAGAACGTCAGAAAATGATAATGTATAATCCTATCTTTATCAAGGCAGAGGCAGAGGTTTACTCCGGGCTGTTCAACCCTCAGTATTTGGATATCGGAACATTTGAGGGAGTTAACTTCTGGCAGAGTCAGGACGCGCCTACAGCTATCACAGGCACGCCCAATATACTGGACGTAGCAACAGGACAGAGCAAAACGGGAACTGCTAATATAGGTATTGATTATGTTCTCGGTCTGCTCTTTGATGAGGAGGCTCTCGGAGTAATGCCTCAGTTCGATTATTCAAGCGTAACGCCGTTTAACTCAAACGGCGGCTATTGGAATATTTTCCAGCATTGGCGTTTTAATTCGTACTGTGATTACACTGAGAAGGCTATCCTTTATGTTCTCGGAGCAGGAGGTGTATAATGGATATTAACACCATTAGTACACTGATAACCTCTGTTGGGTTTCCGATTGCGGCGTGTATATGTCTCTTTTATTTGCTCAATAAGCAGACGGAAACGCTTAACGAGCTTAAAATCGTAATGACGAAACTCATTGACAAGTTAGACGTCGATATCGAAGTCCGGCAGGACAAATAAATATTTGGAGGTAGACCCTATGGCGAGAAAAATCTCAGCCAAGGGTCTACAGCTCCTCAAACAGTTTGAGGGCTGTAGACTTACGGCATATTGGGACGTTAACGGGTACTCTATCGGCTACGGGCATCACGCCAAGGATATAACTAAAGGTATGGTTATAGACCAAAAAGCCGCCGACGAGTTTCTAAAGAAAGACGTTGCCAAGTTTGAAAAAGCGGTAAATGCTTTAAAATATGACTTTAACCAAAACCAGTTTGACGCTCTGGTAGATTTTGCGTATAACTGCGGAGCAGGTAACCTTTTAAAGCTTACCGCTAATAATACCAGGTCAATCCAGCAGATATCATATAAAATCCCCGCATATTGTAAAGCGGGAGGAGTCCGACTTATGGGACTGGTAAAACGACGCAACGCAGAAAAAGTTCTTTTTGATACACAATGCGAGGATTAAGCTATGGCAAATATAACAGCCTATACAGGTTTTAGTAAAAGAAAAAACAGCACTAAACAGCCTACAGGCGGTACTTCTATAACGGCGACTTTAAAAGACGACGTTTCTATGGTACAGCCTGTTTTCATTGTGCAGGGAAATAATTTTACTTATAACTATATACAGTTTGCGGGGCGCTATTATTTTGTTGATGATGTTGTAAGCCTCCGTAATAATCTTACGGAGATACATTGTAATATAGACGTTCTGGCAACTTATAAGAGCGCGATACAGTCAACATTTGCTTATGTACTTTATTATACACATACTAATACTGAGATCGCGGACCATAGACTCAGCGTTAAAACGACGCAGACTACCGAGTCGGAAAATGGCTCTTTTGACTATTTTGGTGTAGGTTTTACTCATGTACTTACAACAGTCGGAGAAGACCATGTAAACTCTTATAAGTTAAATCTCTCCGAGATAAAGGAAATTGTAAGTACTAGATTTTTTGAATCATTAGACAAGGAACTGTCAGACGTCCCGGCTATTGATACTTCAAGCGTAGAATCTGCAATAAGTGACGCGGGGCGCTTTATAGTAGACCTGCTTAAGTCGGCGGCTATTGCCAGTACTTATGTAGGTAAGCTAACCGACTGTATACGGAACTGTTATGTTTTGCCCATAGACCCAGCCGCTTGGGGAGGTAGTCTTGAGTCTGTATATCTCGGGAGGTGTGATACTGGTAAGCAAGGCTATGCAATAGGGGCGGCAGATAGAGTCTTACATGATTCGGCAACAGTAGCCATACCCTGGCAAGCTACGGACTGGCGGCGTAACGCTCCATACCATGAGATTTATCTATATATTCCGGCTATCGGTTTAACTACTATATCGCCCTCAGACGTAATAGGAGAAAATTATCTATATGTTGACGTAGAAGTAGATAAACTCTCGGGCGACGCTATATTTAATGTAGGAACTGCTAGCAAGGTGCTGGCACAATATACTACTAACGTAGCGGTCAATTTTCCTGTAGGGGCTAACAACGTCAATCCCGCCAGAGCCGCTATGGCTGTAGGTAATTTAGCGGGTTCTATAGCGTCCGGTAATATAGGGAACACTCTAAGCGACGCATTAGGTCTGGCTAACGCTATACAGCCGCAGGCTATGTCTATAGGTTCAAACGGCGGCGGCGCATTTTTAGGGCTTGTTAGTTTCCAGGGTAAAAAAGTATACTGTTTTACTGTTTTCCATGATACGGCAGTTAGCCCCGCTAGCGTCTCGGCTGTAAAGGGAACTCCTTATAATGGTGTTATGAGTCTCGCAGGCGTTTCGGGTTACGTTCAGACGAGCGGCGCATCTGTAGATATCGCAGGATATGGCAACGAAAAGGATATTGTAAACAACTATTTAAATGGAGGAATTTACATTGAGTGATACAGCGCCTATCATGTTCGACCAGGACATGCTATTAAACCATTTCAACATACAGCCCTCAGTCGTAAAAGGCAGGGCTAACGCCGGGGTAGAGTTTTATAAGAGACTTCTATATACTAAGATATATTCGACTCTAGACTTTACATTACCCGATACCTGGAAGAAAAATTATTTTAGGTTTTGGATCTTTCATATAGGAAGTATCGGAGTAATATATACCAACGAATTTGGCTGGGTTGCTCAGCCATATAGTATTATAGAGCTCGACCTGTATTACAACCCTAAAATTATACAAGTATATAACCAGTTTATAACGACGCCCAAAATAGGCGCGGTCGGCGTCAATGCCGGGATTATAAAATGTATGGACGACTACTGGGGACTTGATGATATTGTTACCCGGTACTCAACAGAGCTCGCGCAATGTGACCGCTCTATCGACGTTAACCTTATGAACAGTAATGTAACTGCTTTCTTTAAAGCCAAGAACAAAAAGGACGCAGACGCTATTAAAGAGGCATACGCTGAAGCGACGACAGGCAAGCCGTTTGTAGTAGTAAATAAGGAAGTAATGGACGAGGAGAGTATCGAAACACTCCTCCCGAACATGAAAAATAATTATCTGGTTAATGACCTCTTACAGTCTCGACGCGGTATTATTAACGCTTTTCTTACTGAGATTGGTATACGAAACGCTAACTACGATAAACGCGAGAGACTTAACTCGCAGGAAGTAAGCGAGAACAACGACGAGACAAGCGCTATTATAAGCGTCATATATGACAATATCAAAAAGTCAATGGACGAGATAAACGCAATATCCGGGCTTAACCTGGACGTAAAACTTCATTATGATTATACAGAGGAGGGAGCGGAAAATGGCGAGATTAACTCTTAATGGTATGTATCAATATGACCCTACTCTATTCGACGGTATGATACTCCCGGAGGATTACGACAGGGACGCGCTGTTATCGGAAATAATGAAAAGGTGCGGACAGCTCTACCCTTATCATCAAGTACCGCCTATACTTAAGGCTGATATAAGGCTTTGGTTTTCCCGTAATTATCTAAACTTTGACAGGATAATGGACGCGTTAACCGCTGAGTATAACCCTATAGAGAACTACGATAGGCACGAGCTCAGCACAAAAACGCCAGACTTGATCGATAAGAGCACTCTCTCGGGTAAAGACTCGACGCAGGCGAGCGGTACAGACTCCACTGTACGCGAGTATGATTCTTATAAAGAGACTGTAACATACTCGGGAGACGATACCAGGGAGACGCAAGTATCAGCATTTGACTCCTCGGCATATCAGCCGAGCGAAAAAGTAACGGACTCGAGAACAAACAGAGAGGACGAAAAAGAAACAAGCGGGTCGTATTCAGACAATCTCACACACGGACGGAAAGACGAGACCACTTATGGAAAGGTTGACACTGTAACCCATACCGGCACAGAGGGCTATAGTTCACACATACACGGGAACATCGGTGTTACAACAAATGCTCAGATGATAACCGGGGAGTTGGAGCTCCGGCGCTTTGACATTTACACCGATATCGCGGCGCGCTTTGAACGTGAGTTCATTGTGCAAGTTTATTAACAGGAGGTTAAAATATGGCTTTTAATTACGAGTTCCCATATACTGACCCTAACCTCTATAATGATGACTGGTTACTTAAACGCATGAAAGAGCTTTTAGCTCAGCTTGACGAGCTGGAAGAATGGAAAAAACTTTGGCAGGCTGAGTATGAGGAGTTTAAGGAATTAGTCGACCAGATAGAGGCGGGCAACTTCCCGGAATCTATTAGAAATGCGTTCGCTAAATGGATGCAGGAAAACGCAATTAATATAGTCGGAGAACTTGTTAAAATGGTTTACTTTGGTATTACTGACGACGGCTATTTTGTCGCATATATACCAGACGGCTGGGACGATATCATATTTAATACTACTGGATATGATATTACTATTGCGGGCGAGGAGTTCGGGCATTTAACATTATCTTTTAATACCAATTAAGGAGGTAGCAGTATGGGAGTACATACTTATATAGGCGCTCGTTATGTGCCTAGATTTATGGGTACTTATGACCCTACACAAATTTATGAGGCGTTGGATGTTGTAGAAAATGGAACAGGTACAAGTTATATAGCGCGTATAAATGTACCTGCGGGGACACCATTAACTGATACTACATATTGGTTTTTATATGGTTCTACCTCCGGCGCTATAGTAAATCTGCAACACCAGATAGACGCTATAAACGATATCTTGAATAGTTATAAAAAATATGAAACTATGAGCGATGTTATCGCTAATGTAGCAAATCTGGACGCCGGGGATATTGTAGAAACTACAGGCTTTTATAACATTAGTGACGGAGGCGCGGGGCTTTATCTTATTACAAATATCGTGCGCTCTGATATGTTCTGTATAGATATAACAGGCGGGTTATATGCAGCATTGATAGATAGTTATGATGATGTAAATATTTTAAAATGCGGAGTACATGAAGGTCCGGCAGTTACACAGGCAGAGGCTGAGGCTAATACGGATATTATTAACGACCTGCTCGACGTTATTTATACTGTACATCCTACAACGGTTCAGACTAATGGAAAATATAGAGGCGGCGGTAGTATTTATTTTCCGATAGGTATTTACCGTATCGGTAAAAAAATCACCGGGTTTGATGGCAAAATCAATTTAACAATACATGGTGACGACGGAATGGCTACGAAAATAACTCCGTATTCCGGCGTTTCTATTCCTTTTATCGAAACTGCGTCTACATTCTCGATAACATTGTGTTTATGTGTGCATGACCTGCAAATATCGGGATTTACTGAAGGTGTAAAAATAGAAAATGGTGTCAGCTGTGAGATTTTTAATTGTCTTTTTGAAGGCTGTACCGATGGTATTTCACTTGATTCATTTGTTGACATGCATATCCATGATAACCAGTGTATCAACTCTGCTAATGGACTGCATATTTACACTGCACAATCAAATAGCACAACCTTGTATTATGAACGCAATTATTGCGCACATAATACAGGCAACTGCGTATATATCCAGGGAGGTGCTAACGGTTATAGGACATTTTATTTCAACGAAAATATTTTCGAATATACGCCCTATGGAATTTACGCGGTTAGCTCCGCGACACATTCTCGGATATATGTGAGTGATAACCATTTTGAACAATGCACGAGCTTTGCAATTAGAGTTGACGGTGTTGGTCTGCGGCTGAAAAATAATGAAATTGACACAAATATAGCTATTGCAAATCCTAACGGTCAGTTAATCGACCTTGATAATTTTACACAGGCTTTTGGCGGCGTTTCCTTAAACAATAATAAGTTAAAATTGAAATGGTACAAAACTAATGGCGAGTTTACTGATACTGTACTTAATAAATTTAGAGTAAATGCTAAAACGCTCACTTTGGGTACTTATCCTCATAGAGGTAGTGGCGCTACTAACTACTATAAAATAACCTATACTTCTAGTACAGGTATTTATAGTTGCGTTGGTACTTGGATAGATGGAACACAAGCATTTACACCTGTTAGCAGTTCAGTAATATCAAGTGGAATTTCTGCTCCTTCTACAAATGCAGGTGGTACTGTTGCATTTACTGACGCGAGCGGCTTAAATCCCAAAATTGATTTAGAATACTACGGAGAAGCCGCACCCGGTTGATAGAAAATAAAAAAAGAGCCCCGGGCATTTGCTCGGGGTTCTTCTATATGTAGGCTACTAATGGAGGGTCAATCCATGCGCTACCGTTTCCGACGGCTGACCGACGCGCTGAGCCTACTTATAATATAACACACGTTATAATATTAAATCAAGTATTATACGTTTGAGCTCGTAAGACTCAAAACATATACAGCCATTAACATAATATTTCTTTAGAGTCCTCCCATAATCATCATAAAAACATAGTCTGTCTGATTCATTATTTATATTATAGTTAATGGTTTTAGCCTGGGCGTATGATATATAAATGAAACTCTCGCCCTTTTTCATATATACATAAGCCTTGCCAATATGAGCGACAGGTCGAAACCCTGTGAGAGACTGCCGTCCTATGAGGCTAAAATCTTCATATGCAAATTTATTACCGAGAGCCATATCAGCATAAGTACTACCCGCCGTAAGTTTATATAGAGCTGTTTTACTCTTAGCCTCTACGAATTTATCGGAGCTTTTTAACAAGTGTATAGCGAGCCCTCTATCCTCAAAATATAAGTCGCTTTTACCCTTGCGACTCATTTTCTCGATATCTGAGACTATGCCGAGCTCGATAAATATATCGTTATATATGTCGTTCGAGTTAGCCAGCATATACATAACCATAGGCGGCTCGCCTTTTAACTCTCTGTTTCTATTCATAGTCTCATAGGCATTAAGTAAAGCCGTACCCTCGTTTTTAATACGTCTTATATGTTTCTCCGGGATAAACTCATCATAAATACAGATATTACAGTCCGAAAAGTCCAGAGAACGGATAGACGCAATAGTCGAGAGAGCAACCCCGTAACCTATAGGAGCGCCTACTGGCTGTAGTTTATCCTCGACTAACTCCCTGTTATAAATTCCCGCGAGATTTTTAACTATTCGTGATAAACCTACATCACGCCCCAGGTCTTTATTTAAAGGCTTAAATGGATTAGCTCCCTCGCCTTTATCAGAATCAAGCATAAGGTCGAGCTCCTGGGCTGTACGTCTCATATATATGAAACGTTTATCTTTTAAGAGACATCCCTCTAAACCGCTGTAAGTCTTACCAGTTCCTCTGCCTCCTATAAAAGCCTGCCAGGGATAGCGCGTGTCGTAATAGTCCCATATGTTTATATAGTCCATTTAGTCCTCCTCTTTATCCGATAATCTGCTCACTACATACTCTATAAGTTTTAACAGACCTCCTAATAAGAACATACAGATAGTTAATAATATTGCTAATATTGTAAAATGATTTTCGCATATTTCCCTTATTAACTCCTCCATAATTACCTCCTATTGTAATATGTCGTAAACATTAAGCCCGATAAGCTCCGCATATTCCCCGGTAACTCCCAGCTTATAAGTCGAGTCTATCATACCTATATTAGAAGCGGTCAGCATTGTTACACCGTCAACAGTGATATAATGCTTGCCTGTATCGTTATAATAGAGTTCTTTTCCTCCAGCCTCCCGGAAGATAAACCCGGGCTTAAAATTATCAATAGAGCCCATTTCGCGAGCGCCTATTTTCTTATCGACGCCGGATATAGTAATATGAAACCCCTCACTGTCTGTATAACAGTACTTTTTTGCACCCAGCGTCTTAAACTCCTTATAGGGCTCTCCTGCTGTTTCATGATCGTACACGCCTAGATAATAACGTTTACCCTCATAGTCAACATAAGCTCCCCGCTCCTCGCATAACTTCCGAATCTTATCATTTTCTGCCTCTATGCGCTTTTTGGTATCATCGTCCATAATACCCTTACATGAGTCGGTATCTACATATATGGCATTGTCAGCTCCTACTATGTCGATTAATTTTTGTAAATGCTCCCGGGCTCTCGCAGTCGTCCAAACACCATGAGCATATACTAAAAACGAATTACGCGACTTATAGAAATGCTCGAGCGCCTCCTCAATATCGGGAGTCGTTACTTTCCAGGCGCCGGAATCGTCTATCGTTATAGACTGCCTTACCGGGTCAGTATAAGTAAGTCCAAAAACGCTATTAAGACGACTTTTCATTTTATTATAGAGATAGATATAATTAGCCCTAGCCTCTGGGTCTGTCTCTTTTTTAATCTTAGCCTTAAGCTCTGTTTTCATGGCAAAATAATGTAAAATCTGTTTACGGAGGCACTCGGGCATATATCCATATTTTGAGATATAAAAGTCCGATATTGAGAGAGAGCTGTAGTCATATTGCGAGCGGATTATGCGCCAGTCGATATCAGTAACTGTCATACAGAGCCAGTCTATACTAAGGACGCGCCCATTATCATATTTACCTTGACCATGACGCCATAGTTTAGCTAATGGTATGTATGGTATAGGTACATTTTTCTTAATTGTGACATCCGTAAGTATAACCCTAAATAAACAGGCATTTTCTGCTAAGAGCTCCTCGAGCTCTGCCTCGCTCTCTACGTCTCCATAATATGAGAATTTAGTACAGGGCATAAGCTGGGTTAACTGCTGGTACGGATAGGAGCTCGTTACGTCGTATGAGTCTATATCATACCAGACCCTGTTACTCATAAACCTGTTAGCGTGTGTATTACCTCCCCGACCTGCCTCTTTTAATAAGGTATAAACGTCTGCGCTCATGCGTTGTTTTTTAAATACTTTATCCCTGTAATGTTTATCTTTTCGGGTTGCATTACGACACTCCCGCCTTATATAGCCCGTACTGGTTAGCGGTATGCTCGTTAAGTCGTCATCCTCATTTATTAGACGGCGCTCTATGAGCTCGTACAGGCTTACTACATCAGAAATACAGTAGCCAAACTCTGTCTTATTTAACGGAGTTTTGGAGGTCCTTATCTTCTTATAATCCAAGTCGCCCGCGGCTTTAATATGCTCGACGCCGAGCTCGTTCTCTGTAGCTTTTTCCAAACTCATATTAGTAAGTTTCTGGCTACACCTAAATTCGAAGCCTGCGCCACAAAATACATACATAGGGGAGCGGCTCTTATTAGCGAATACCTCGAAACCTCCTAAATCCTCCTTTAAAAAGTCCCGGATAAATTGAAACTCATATCCTGCATTATGTATGTAGCAGACTATACGTCGCTCCTCGTTAAGCTCTAGCCAGTCGCTTATCTCGTGCATGAGGTCGAGCCAATCCTCCCAGGTACGCCCGTAGACGACAACTCCTCCTATGCACATTTGCCAGTGATACATAAACCCCTCCGGCGCCTCGTTTGTGTCGGGCTGTACTGTAGTCGTCTCGATATCGAATGTCATAAACGTTTTAAAATATGTAATTTTCTTGTGCTTAGCGCGTTTCGTTAACTCGGGTATCTGGAAAAACGGGAACTCTTCGACGGTTAAAGCTGGGACTCGGTCAACGTCTCCGCTAGCAGTCTTAATAAATGCAGTTCTCATTTTTTCCTTATTTTAATAGCTCCGAGAGCCTCCTGTACGCCTTTTACACTGATACGTTCGTTATCTTTGAGTCCTTTAACATATTTATTAAGAGCCGTTACTATCTGGCGCTTAGTCGCTCCCCGGTCAGCCGCGACGTCGTACTCCTCTACAAGCTTATCAGAGTCCATAGACTCAGATATCTCTGTATATGTCTTACTATTGAGGAAGTCGTAAAAGTCCTTACTGGTAACCGTCTCCTCATTTAAAGCGGCTCTACTAATTATGCCGTCCTCCTGTTTTGCTGTCATAAATGTAGCTACACGAGCCGCCTCTATCTCGTGCATACCTCCGACGCGGCTACTTTTAAGCTCCTCAAAGCCCTGTAATGCCCGTATCTCCTGCTTTATTTTTGATACCTGTATTTTTCCTGTATCCTTGTCTATGTACTCTTGCGGTTTTAATACCTCACTAAATCTCTTTCTATCTCTGTTCCTTAAGTAGTCGCTCATTAAGTCGTAAGCCCCGAAAGTATATGACTCCCCTGTTATAGGGCTTTTTGTATCTCGGAGTCTTACTATCCTCTGATTCATTACCTTAGCGAGCTGGCGGCGTACTTTTAGTAGTTCGTCTATAGTTGTGCCTTTAGCATATGGGTTAAAATCCCGGGCATATTGTAGGTTATTTCTCGGCATTGTCTACTCCTCCGTAAATCTTCTTACAGTCTGCGAGCGCGTTCTGTACTATGTTAAATATGATAGAATTAGCTCCCGTTTTCCATGTGTCCGGGCAGTAAAAAAGCCTGGTCTCTATATGCTCTATAACATGGTTAGCTCCGAGTCGGTAAAGTTCCCTCATATCTGACTCCATAGCCTCAATATCTCTCATAGTTAATCCTCCTCGACTGCTAAGTCATTCATGTATTTATATGTTACATCGATACATTTACGGATATATTCCGATTTCGTTATAGGTCTCCCTGCTATAGAGACGGCTCTAAACCAGCCGTCGTTAAGTCTCCTCATTTCGTCGTCAGAGAGTCTTATAAGAATTGTGTTGTCTTTCTTCTGTTCCATGATATCCTCCTATAAGTAACAGGTTAATAAAAACGTTATGCCTACCCCGATAGTGAGCGCCGCGAGTATGAGCTGGCGGTCGTTGCTAATGCTGTAATTATACATTATAAATCCGATAAACGTTAAAATTACGCCGATTATGTAAAATATATTGTTGAAATTACGCATTTTATTTCTTACTTTCCTGTGGCTCACCTATCAAGGAATACAATTGACTTCTCATAATACTTGTCTGTTGCTCTAATGCTTTGATTGCCGTATCCAATGTATCATCTATAAGTTTTCTTTGTTCTTTGGTTACGGGGTCAACAAAAGCTACTCTTATCATGTTAATGTTTGCGATTGCTTCTTCATTTGTCATTCGTCTGCTCCTATTCTATATTACGCAGTATATCGCGCATGAGTGCGACGCCGGAGTCGCAGGAAATGTTGACGCTCTTACGGTATCCGTTGTCATACATGAGGACGGCTATCTCGTCCCCGTTTGTGAGGCGTTCGTAGCGGATATCATCAAGACCGACTCCTGCGACTGTTAGCTTTAGCGTTGCTAGTAACCATTTAATAATTTCTTCCTTATCCTCGTAAAAGTACATCATTTATACTCCCTCCTTTATTAAGCCTCATTTGCTAACATTAAATCAATTGCTGTTATCTGTCCGCGTAAACGCGCCGCAGTTCTTAATAATTCTTTTCTAGAATGTTTGCAAGCGTTAAGAGCTAAATCATCAAGAAAATCTGCCTCCTGTTCTAAAAATCTTTTCTTTTCTACTAACTCCGTTCTAGTCATTTCTAAACCTCCTATCAAGTAATCAAGTTATTATGCGTCAGGTCTCTCGACCTTGTAAACATTGTATATCACATATATACAAAAGTCAACCCTAAATTTATAGCAGGATATACAGACCGATATACTTAAGTAGTCCGGCGCTGTTACTTAAGTAGCCAAGGCGTCCCGGAACTGCCCGGAGCGTCCCCTGGTCTGCCCGGAGTGAGCCAGAACGTTGACGGTCTGAGGAAGCCGCGCGGTCAAAATGAGTGTGTGTTACTT
>Ga0326513_10002518_pt1 | contig 13548 bp, 29 predicted proteins | sample 2_2465_0518_D_FD_203654 | JGI IMG/M metagenome (GOLD analysis project Ga0326513, IMG submission 203654) | Bovine rumen microbial communities from UC Davis, California, United States - 2_2465_0518 | ecosystem: Host-associated > Mammals > Digestive system > Stomach > Rumen | place: USA...
TATATGGTAAACAACAAGAATTAACACATGTATCAACTAAATCTTCTTTAAGATGCTCAGTATCTATGTATATTGAATTAGATTTACCATAATGACTATGAAAATCTTCAGCATCAAAATATACAACATAATGTATGCCAAAAAGTGTAGATGATTTTAATTCAACAACTACTTTTGCTGCATTAATATAATCAACTTTTAATATCATATTATTTAATTTTTTTATATGAAATAATTCTAATAGGAGCTGTCGTATTTGCTCTACAATTAAAACCAGGGGATATTGCTATATAGTTAGTTCCTTTATATGAAGTTGTACAAACAATAAATGTAGTGTCATTTTCATAAATTTGATAATTACAATTAAATATAGTATCATAAATTATTGTTGTATCTGGATAACTTACCGAATACTTACAATTTACTTTATATGTTATTGTATCATTCCAACATGATATTAAACTAAAACATATAAGAAATATTAAAAATAGTTTTTTCATATTTATATAGTTATTTTTATAAACCTAATTCAGTTTTATCTTCAAAATTATCGCATCTTTCACCTTCAATAGGTAAAGCATATTCATCCCACATCTCACAAGGATAACCATAAAGGCATTTCTCACATAATTCTTTTGTTACTTTAACTGTAGCCATAAGTCATAATAATTTAATAATTTCTTTATCTATAGTTATAAAATATTTTGTTCATTAAGTTTAATAATCATGTCATAACAAACATCAATTAAATTTTCTTTCTCACCTGTATTAATCATATCTTTCCAAGAATAATTTCCATCTTCATACCATTTATAATTTCCATAGGCAATTTGATATAAATCTGTATTTTCATTTAATGCATATTTACGAATATCAATATTATATGTGGTTTCAGAGTATTTACCCTTTTCTGTAAATTTACTTGGCAGTAAAATCATTAACTTTGCAAGACTCCAACAAGGAACATAAAACTCTTTAGCTGTATATTTATAATACGGTATAAGCCACGGCAAATTATTATATTTTAGAGTATCATCATTGATACCAAAACACATATCCGCACTTTCAAGCGGAAGTATTTTTGCAAGAATTTTGCTTTGCTCTATATCAGTGTAATTTTTAATTACTGTCATAATATGTTAAATTAAATTTTCAAGACAATACTTAATAGCAGCATCATAAGCACTTTCTTTATCTTCATAAACCCATCCTTGAGAATATTTTTCACCAGTTTCAGCAACAACTATCTTAACATCCCAAAGAAATTTTTCATCATCAAGTATACTACTTAAAACAGGTATAATAGCAATATGTTTTTCTTTTTCCAACCACTTTATTGCCATTTGAAGAGTCGGTGCTAAATAAACAGAATCCCAAGATGGACCTGAAAATTGACCATCTGCATTATAAGAATAATGCGGAGAATTTTGACAAAGCACTCCCGTAAATCCCGCTTCTTTCAAAAGTTTAGCAACTTCAAAAGAAACATAATCTTCTTTGATATTCATATTTTATTAAATTAAATTTGTCAAACAATATATTAGAGCCTTTTCTATTGCATCTTCATAAGTTTCAACAGGTAAACAATCATCAACAATAATTTCATGTGTTAACAAATTAGTAATACAAGTACCATATGGATGTGTCACTTCTCCATCTTTAAGTAAACAATAAGTTGATGGAAAAATGCCAATATTATGTACTTTCCTTAGCCATTTCATTGCTGTTTGAAGTGTTGGAGCCGATGCAACATAATTAGGTAAATTATGATTATATCTAAAATCGAGTGTTACTATTTCTCTAGCAAATTTTTTAGATACTAAATCATACAGACACCAAGACTCTTCATCAAATCCTTTCTCTTTCAATAATTTCGCTACTTCAAAAGAAACATAATCTTCTGTAATATTCATATTACCAACCATTTTTTAAATTCATATCTCCAAATTGCTGACCAAATTTAGCAATTTCTTCTTTGGAATAGTTACTAAACAAATAATCAATTTTTTCCTCACTCATCTTAGATAGTACATATTGGAAACAATCAAGAATCATATATGACTCACGAGGAGTTATATTAATGGATTCGAATTCTTTCTCATATTCAGCGTCTAAATCAAATTCACTTACAATATCTTCATAAATTTCGCATTCATAAGTTCCCCCATTATAAAAAGATATTGCAAATTCAAATTCATCTTTTGACACCCGATTATGAATATCGATATCTCCGTCATCTAAATCACGATGTTCGTGATTAATATATTTAATTAAAAGATGTTTGGCATTTGGATTATATTTATATCTATCAGGACCTTCAATAGTTTTATCAACATCTTTCATATATCGTCTATATGTAATCATATGATATTCATGATCCCATCGATCCCCATTATAAGGTTGGGTATCTTCTAAATCTTTAATCTCACCAGTTTCTTCATCTATATCAAGGTTAATCCTATCTTCAAGATTATTATCCTTAATATACTTTTTAATGGCTTCATCTCCTTGAGCCACGATCTTAAATTTACCTTTATGAAATTCTGTGTAACTCATATAAAAATTTATTTAAATGATATTTTAATTGTCCATGTTTCCCCAGATTTAGAAAAATCTTGTTTAACCTTTACTTTATAACCAAGCTCATTAATAAGTTGATTAATTACATACTCATCGTCTGGTGTTAAAGAGTATAAAGTGCAATTAATTGTCGTATTACCATAATTTAAGGTATTATCAATAATATCTTTAATAATTTGAGAATTACTCTTTTTATAAAGATTACGTAGTTTATTAATTACTAATATTAAATCTAACATAGTATCAACATCATACGTATTTAAAAAATCTTGTGCATTTTTATTTATCATCGTATTTCTCTTTAATTATATTTTGATTTATTGTCTTTAAACAATTCTAAATATAAATTACAAAATAATTCAGTCATCTTATAAAGAGTATTGCCTATTCCTTTATAAAATGACTTCTGATTAAGTTTCTTATCAGTAACTATTACAATATAGTTTTCTGATTTAAGTATTTCATAAATAACTTTAAGTTTATTCATTTACAATCTATTTAAGATTTTATCATATTTTTTCATTTGTTTTTGACGATCCTTTTCAATAAGATCTAAAGTTAAATCCCTATCAGAACAAATAGTACATTCATATGCAAAAGTATCGATATAATCATTATAATTATCTTTTTCAAGTGTATGACTATAATATTTATTATCTAAATAAGAATCTTTATAAGAATCCCATTTAATAATCTTACCAGTAGAAATTTCCGTAACAATTCTAACTACTCTTTTAAAAACATTTAATATACAATCACTCTCATTGGAGTAATAGATAATATAAATATAATCACCTGGTTTAAGTTCACTTAATGTTTTCATTATTCATTATTTCTTTAATCAACTTAGTTTGAAGCTCTTTATCATCATTTCCAATAGCTTCCCAAAGTTCTCTTGTAATTTGTTCTTCTTCACACCCATAAGGTCTATTACCTTCGCTAAATCCAAGCAATCCTACTGGAGCGATTTCATCCTGAAACTGCCACCATTTAATATTATATTTTTTGCATTTCCACATCCAACTATCAATATGTTGCTCCAAAGTACCAACATTATCAGGATGACCATAAAACGTTACATTATCTTTGAAAACCCCACATTTATTATTCCAAGTCCAATAAATAATAGGACGTGAAAAATCTTCAATCTTATTAAGCTGTTTAGGATGTCTCCACATAATATTTTATATTTAAATTGTAATTATAATATAGAAATACTATGTATAAAATTCAAATAATATATAATTAGTTATTATGTTCTCTACAATATTTCTTTGATTGCCTAGTACTTTCACTATTTTCATGAATTAAATCATAAGCATCCCAATCACCACTACATTGACACCATTTCTTAGCAGTTTCTTGGGCCCATGATAAATCATTAAACTTATAATGTCCCCAATCATCACAAATATCAATACTTCCAATCTTTACATACCAATGTCTTCCACCAGGCCACTGTAGGAATCTGCAATTTTCATATTGATATTCATAAGGGAATTCAAGTTTTTCTTTCCAAACTTCATCATCATATTTTGGCCAATCTTTAAGAGGACAATAAGCAAGACCATCGGTAAAGAATATTGGCTTTCCACTATTGAAACAATTGATCCTATCCTTATAAGTTTTATCTTCAAGCGAACAAGCAGCTTCAAACCAACTTTGACCCTTGATTCTCATGGTCATCTCAACTGCATTTCGCCAATGAGAACTGGAATGATTACGACTATAAAGATATTTGTGCCCATCAACTGAACTTGTTTGGACACATACATTATCCTTAAAATCATTAAATCCTTCCTCAAATTCTCTACCACAAAACTTCTTGAAATGTTCAATTACATCTTCAAGAGTTTCAGGTTTAAGATACCAAGTATGATTAAATTTTACAAAATGATACATAGTTATTATCTATTCATAACTAAAAACAACCTTTAAAGTTTTCCAAAACAAAATTACGTGCATTCAAATACATTAATACTCTTTCAGCAATATAATCGCTATCATACAAACGAGAAGAATCAATCAAATTAAACTCAACCATTGTATTGATAATGTCCAAAATTTTCTCTTCAAAAGTCATATTACTTATTATTTACAATTTTATTAAACATTTCAACTTCCTCAGGAGTAGCAATCTGAAATTCTTTATCAGTTGTCTTCCAAATATATGACATTACATTTCCATCTTTGCTTGGGCAAGACCATTTAAGTTCACCATCAATAACTGAATGCCTTCCACGAGGATAACCTTGCTTAGTCTTACCACTATAATCAAAATATTCATTGAATAGTTTACAAATTGTTCCGTGCTTCATAATTAAATAAATTCTACAAGAACAATTGAAATAATAGTAAAGATAAAGAAAAACCAAAGAATGTATTTTGTATATTTCTTATTATCTTCATCACTTATAACGCTCATTTGGTCTTGTGTAAGATACCAAAATGGCTTAAATTCTTGATATTTCATAATGTTTAATTTTGTTTGTTATATTAATATAGTTAAACATTATGAAAATTTCAAATATTATATAAAATTATGACAATTTTATCTAAAATTTTATTATAGTTTATTTTTTGTTTTTAAAATATTCATCAATATTATTTACCCAAATATATCCAGTACCATTACAATATGGGCAGCTTTCACCAAATATTAACCATTTACATTTAAAAGTTTTTCCAACGCCTTTACAATGTTCACACGTTATATATCCTCTCATAATTATCTTTAATATAATGATACATACCCTTATATGTATTTTCAACATTGTATGTCAATTTAATATTATTGATAGTTTCTTTATCAAATCCAACAAATATAAAAAGATTCTTTACAAAATTAAATCTTTTTCTTTCATCACATCTATTTGATAAAATACAACCACTACAATTACAAGCATTTTCCCATGATATTATAAAAGGAATAAATAAATATAAAAAAAGTAATGCCCAAAAACTATTATCACCAGTAAAATAAACTGTTAAAAATGGTGATATAAAAAGTGAAAGACCAATCAATAGTCTAATAAATGTTCCTGATGCCATAATTAATTATTTTTAAATTTTTTAATCTAATTGGATAGTTTGTTATCTATTCTATATTATTCCCAACTTACTTTCTTTTCAAGATATCCTTTACCATGACATCTTTCACATTCTTTATACTTCCAATAACCACCCATAGTACCTTCCCAATGTTCATACTCGGGTACATACTCAGTTCGCCATCTGCCTTTACCTCCACAATCTGGGCATACTATACGGGTACCTTCTAAAAGCATTTCATGATGTTTACATTTTTCTTCATCAGTAAACTCTTGACCATCTTTAGAAATATAAACATTATACTTCTCTACAACTGTTCTTGTCCGTTCAACTGTTTTCATATCAAATAATTCCAAATATCTTTAATATTTTTCTTTTTCTTACTTCTTTCCTATACAATCTATTAAAATACTTTTCTGATTGTTCAAATTCTCCTGGATGCAATCCATCTCTATCACCAAATACTTGACCAAAAACCTTAAGATACGCATCAACATTATCATATTTCATACGAGATGGATTACAATCTAAACAATGTGATTCACACCAAGTACATGGTTCTTGATATTCATTATAATTCATTTCTACACATTCCTAAACTCATCATTTGATTGTTGATGATTTGATCTACTTCTTTCCATGAAACTGGAGTAAAGTTATTGTTATCGACCCCAACATCATATTGAGAAGTAAATAACATCTTCATACGGGCTTGATCAAGGCCTTCATCAGTATATGGTGAAGTATGAACATGACCAAATAACTGATATGTTGCATCTACACCTCTCCAAGCACCAGAAAAAGCTAACATAGGATAGTGATTAAGAATGATATGACGCTTACCAATCTTCATATTGATTTGTTGAGTCATATGTTCAAATCTCCACTTATGTTCAGTAACAATACGTCTCCAATCATGATTACCAATTACAAGATAAATCTTACCATGCAACTGCTTCAAGATTTCATCTACTCGCTTAGGATCACCAAATGCGACATCTCCGAGATGAAATACAATTCCATCCTCAGGTACCTTGTCATTCCAACGGCGAATCAATTCCTCATCATTCTCTTCAACATCCTTAAATGGACGTTTACAATACTTAATAATGTTCTCATGCATAAAATGCGTGTCACTTACAAAATATATATTTTGTGCTTGTTCTTCTGTAAAAATCATTCTTTTATTTATCATATTTTAAAATTTTTGTTAATAATGCACCACTAACTTTATACTTTATACCAATTTCTTTTCTACTTAAACCATTTTTAAAATCTTCTTTAATTAAATGCCTAATAATTTTACCTTTTTCTAATTTATTTATATAATTTTCATTAATTTTATCCCATTTTCTTTTTAATAAAGGAATATTTAATTTTAATAATTCTAATTTTAAATTTCTTATAATAGGAAATTCTTCAATTTGTAAATATGCATATCCTTTACAATTAATCCCACAATAATTTTTATTATTTAAAAGTGAATTAAATTCTTGTAAAATATGTAACCATGATGAATGTACTTGTATTCCTAATTTTGCATCTTTCCTATTTGTTTTTTGTATAATTGATCCATCACCATCAATATATCCAGCAAACATTGAAAGTAATAAATTTTTATCCCATTTTAATATAGTTTTAGGAGGATTATATGTTTTATTATCTTGTATATCAAATTTTTCTTTTATTTGTTTTACTATTTTTGAATCTTGAACGCTTAATCCGCAAAAACCAAATATTTTATTATTTAATTTTTTATATTTTATTTGTATATCTTTTTTATATTTTATATAATTTGCAAATTTTTGTACTTGATCTTTATCTTTAATTGATAATCCAAATCTTAATCGATTATTTATTATATTTCCATCTGCCAAAATAAATCCAATCCAATAAAATGATTCATTAGTATCATTTAATAAAATGGATAAATCTCCATATCTATCATTATTTGCTCTTTTATATGTTCCACAGTTTCGACATAATGTTTTATGTTTTTCTGCATTATCTCTTGTTGATTTATAATTATATATTATTTCACGTCCACATTTGGGACATATTCTTTTAAATTCCATTTTTATTTAAAAATAATATTTTTGTGCAATATTATTGTATCACAAATAAATTATTTTTCATATTCTAAATACTCTTTAATAGTTGCATCTGGATGGCTATTAAAATAAACTTCAATATCACTATTACTCATAATCGCTAAAATCTATATCTTTAATATATGTTGTATATTTGTTTTTAATATCAAAAAGATTAACTTGAATATACCATTCATCAGGATTTTTCTTTCTCAAATACTCTTTTTTCTTGAAAAGCTCTGATTGTTTAATCTCGTTAAGATACATAACATGTGTCCATGCTGCTCCAAACTGTATATATTTTTCTTCTTTAGGGTCTTTATCCAACTTATAAAATATAATATCTTTTCTTATATATGTTATTGTAAATGGTTGGATAGGATCGTTATTAAACATTCTTGAAATTTCTGGTGAAAGCTTCATTAATTTAGTGAAATCAAAAACACCGCGAGAACCCTTTTTAATAATCTTATAATTAAATTTACTTTTAAAAAAGTCTTCTAAATCCTTAATGCTTCCATCTAAACTAGAAGCATTTTTAAAAAATTCTTTAAGTTCTTTAATCTTATTATCAAGTTCTTCTTTTGTTTTCATATTTATTAAGTTTAATTTTACATATATAAATATAGAAAATATATTATAAAATTCAAATATTATATATTATTTGATTTTATTAATCAATATTGTGAGTTAGAATTTCGCCGCATCCATAGCATACATTATAGCTATCATCATATAATATACAGAATTGTCCAGGGGCGGCAGTTATGGGTGTATCTGAAATGATCTTCACATTCTTGTCAGATCCATAAAACATTAACTTTCCAGTATATACTTCAGGTGTATGACGAATCTTAAACTTAACATAACAAATAAAATTAGCATCACCATCAGCATATGTACGATGGAAATAATCATTAATTAAATTTCTAGTTAGCCAATTAACATCCACACAATAAAACTCTGTAATATTTGCATCATACTGATTAGTTGATACATATATAATATTCTTATTTGCATTCTTACCTACTACATACCAAGGACCACCCGAAATACCAAGACCCTTACGCTGACCAATTGTATGGAACCAATGACCATGATGGGTTCCCAACTTTTCACCAGTTTCAATATTGATTATATCACCATCATTAGTCCCAAGATACTTTGCAATATAATCATTATAGTTAATCTTACCAAGGAAACAAATGCCTTGAGAGTCCTTACGCTTAGCATTTATAAGATGATTCTCTTCAGCAATCTTACGTACTTCATCCTTAGTCAAATTACCTATAGGGAATAACATTCTATGAACTGGTACTTTATTTGTATCGATATTTGCAATAAAGTCTACTTGATCCTTAATAGGATCCTTAGCTGGACTTATCCAATACTCAGGAAGAATAGGACTACCATGATGATAAATAGTAGCATAATGTCCAGTGGCAATATAATCATACTTATAACCAACCTTATCATAAAATGCACCAAACTTAATGAGGGTATTGCACATTACATCAGGATTAGGAGTATAACCATGATAAACTTTATCCATAGTATACTTTACAACGTTATCCCAATATTCCTTATGAAGATCAATTATTTCAAAATTAACTCCATATCGCTTGGTGACAGCCTGACACATCTCAACATCCTCATCAGATGTACAGCTATATGAATCCTTCTCATCAGGACCAATATGTATATAAAAACAATCAGGCTTCTCACCAGCTTGGCAAAGCATATGCAATGCCACTGAGCTATCAACTCCACCTGAAAGTAATAAAGCAATCTTATGCATATTTATTATTTATTAAATCACCAATATAAACTAAACCTTCTCTACTACGGGCATTAAGCCAATTAAACATATTCTTAGGATTTGCCCATATACCTAATATTTCTTTTATAGCTTGTTTATATCCATCTTCATAAGCATGTTGTATATCAAGCATTGAAAATCCTTCATATAGAGAATAACTACCGGATTTATCTTTTATATAATTATCAAATTTCTGATCTATTTTTCTCATTATTTCTTTCCAATTAGAATATTATACATAGCATTTAAAGCTTCAATTTGATTATGTTCAGCTTTATCTTTTTCGATATCTTCTGCTACTTCTTCAAGGAAATGAATAAGTTCCCAAACTTTCTTAATACTTCTCATATATCTTCTAATTGTTTAGTTTCATTATTCCATTTTTTATCATGAACCCAAAGCATTTCATTTAGTTTTGCAATTTCATCTTCATTTGCGGGTCTTTTATAAGAACCTCTACCATTCAATTCCAAATTTTCTGTTCCATCCCTTTCAATAGATGCAAACATATACCAATGATTGGCATAAATTCCTATAGCATCTTGTGTTGTTACTACATAATCTCCGGGTTCAAAATATATTTTTTCAAGATGAAGTCTCATATTTCCATCACTGGAATTTCCATCACAATCAAATTCATAGATTTTTTCGCATGTCCCAAAATCAACTAATGCAACAATTGGATATTTGCTACCTCTTTTATCGGCACAAAGCAAACGGATTTCAAATAAATTGTTGGGTGAAATTGACTCAGCTCTTAAATGAATAGTACTACCGCCTAAATAGTTATAAAATTCCATATATTTCCCATATTCACAAAGGGGAGATCCGTAGTTACAACTCGAATCATATTTCTTTCCATCACGACGTTCTATCCAGTCTTTACAAAGATCAACCCAACAATGATCTTTAACTCCATTTATAAATCTATTCATAGTTTTATAAAATCAATTAATCCCAATTCTTTAGCATTATTCAATAATCCAAGAACATAATTATTAACTACCTCCTCATCCCCAACTTTTCTAATATTCCTCAAGAAAAGCGTATAATTAAAATAATGGTCCAAATACGACTCGGGATAATTAAGCAATGTTTTATTAATGCTTATGAGTTTTACTTTAGTTTTAGCCATAATTTAATCAGATAACAATATTGCACCAAGTAAACCAGATATAATAAGAATAACAGTTAATCCTATAAAAAAACAAATTGTTGCATCCATAATTGTATATTTATATAATTTACAAATATAATATAGAAACTTAATATAAAAAATTCAAATATTATTTATATTTTATATTTTAAAAACGTGTGTTAGAATGCATTGAGAGTCACTTAATTATTAAAATAATATAGTTTTATTAAAAAATAATTTGATGTGACGAGAGTGATGCTGAGCAACAAAAAATAAAGTTTTAATTACTTTTAGATAATATACGATTTAATAAACTAATAGATTTAACTGGATGATATAATGAATTCTCAAAAATTATATCATTATCTTCATCTTTAATACGTTTTAATATATGTTCTTCTTTAGTATATTGATAACATTTTTTGAGTTTTTCATTAAATATTTTTACAGATAATTCTTTAAACTTAATCATTGTAGGAATTACCCATTCATGATGTCCAAACCATCTTTTAGTTTTTAATTCAATATTTAATGTATTAGCTGTATATTTGTCTATAATATACATATTTAATACATGATGAATTAAATCATAATTATTAACATATTCAGGATGTCTATTATATCCCTTTCTTGACCAAAACCATATATTTAAATCATCATTTATAGGAGTTTCTGGATAATATACATTATGATTACTTTTAATTAAATCATTAAATAATTCTACTATATTTCCTGTATATAGCATATCATCTTCATAAAACATATAATAATCATAACCATGTGAAGAAGCAAAATCTATAAATGGGTATGGTGTATTTCCAACATAACCAACTGTATTAAATCTTGGTGAACGTAATAAATCATATTTGCGAATTAAATCATTGTAAGTAAATATATATGAATTATATTTTTTAAATTCATCAAATTCAGTAATTTTATGATTAGTTTCATCAAATAATAGATATAAATCAATATTAGTATTATTAGTTTCTTTATATAATTTTTCTAATATTTTTTTATTTATATCATTACAATTACTGCATAAAACGCAAATACAACCGTTCATAATTTAATTAATATATTTTTTAACGTATTTTTTGTCAACAATTAATTCTTTAACATTTTCTGATGGCATATTAAACATTGCATTATTCATTACATTTTCCATTGTTCCTCTTAATCCTCTAGCACCAAGTTTATTTTCAATAGTTTTTTCAACAATATATTCTAATGCATCATTTGTAAATTTGAGTTTTATATCATCTAATTCAAATATCTTTTTATATTGTTTTATTAATGCATTTTTTGGTTCTTTAAGAATTCTAAGTAATGTCTTTTTATCCAATTCATCTGTATATGTAATGATAGGTAAACGACCAATTATTTCTGGAATTAATCCAAATGATTTTAAATCTAGTGGACAAATTTCTTTCATATAATCCTCATCAGTTTTCTTTTTTGAATTATCTGCATTAAAACCAATGACTTGCTTATTACAACGTGACTTAATTTTCTTTTCAATACCAACAAATGCTCCACCACATATAAAAAGAATATTCTTAGTATTAATTTTAATCAATGGTTGGTCAGGATGTTTACGACCTCCCTTTGGTGGAATATTTACGATTGAACCTTCAAGTAGTTTTAAAAGACCTTGTTGAACACCTTCTCCAGATACATCTCTAGTAATTGATGGATTATCTGATTTTCTAGCAATCTTATCTATTTCATCAATAAATACAATTCCGCGCTCAGTCTTTTCTACATCATAATTAGCAGCTTGATATAAAGAAACAAGTACAGATTCTACATCTTCACCAACATAGCCAGATTCGGTCAAAACAGTAGCATCAGCAATAGTAAATGGTACATCTAAAAGTTTAGCTATAGTTCTAGCTATCATTGTTTTACCAGACCCAGTAGGCCCGACTATACAAATATTACTTTTTTCAATTTCTACATCATCAGTAATATTACAATTAATACGTTTATAATGATTATAAACTGCTACAGCAACACGTTCTTTAACACGATCTTGACCAATTATATATTGATCTAAAAACTTCTTTATTTCTCGTGGTTTAGGTACTTCTGATAAAATAATTTCATTAATATTATTTTTAGATTCTGTAATATATTTATTTGCAATAGCCACGCAGTCAGGACATATTGCTCCATTCATACCTACAGCTAATAAAGCAGTATCATCTATTGGTTTACCGCAAAACGAACAATATTTGGGTGTATTTGTATTATCCATATTATATTATTAAATATGTTAGTATCAAAATATAGTTATAATGATTTGTGTAACACTATTATTGGTAAAATAGTTACTTTTGAATCAGATTGTCATTTTTTTCCAAATTTTAAAATAACTGGAAAAGTATTAAGTATTAAAATAGCTTCAAATAATGAATACTTAATAAATGTAATGGTAAATAATGGAAAAAGATATGATATTGGATCACATATGCATAATCTTTCATTTAAAATAAATTATTAACATCTATAACTTCATCTTTATGATTTATCCATAATTTATAAATTTCTTTCATAAAACGTTTATGCGTTCCATTTTTTATCATTCGTTTTTGTGGATTATTTAAAATATGAATTAAAAAATTATAAATATTTAATAAATAATCAGTATGTTCTAAATTTATTTTAGGTTGAAATAACATATCAAGATATTTATTTTTATCTTCATTTATTTCTTTAACATAATCCAATAATTCATCATTAGTTAATAATGTAGCATCAATAAATGATTTTTCATTAAATACTTTATGCGATAATTCAGGATCTCCATAATAAATTGGAATAGTTAAATTATAAAATGCATCAAATATTTTTTCAGTAATATAATT
>Ga0326513_10002520_pt1 | contig 13542 bp, 6 predicted proteins | sample 2_2465_0518_D_FD_203654 | JGI IMG/M metagenome (GOLD analysis project Ga0326513, IMG submission 203654) | Bovine rumen microbial communities from UC Davis, California, United States - 2_2465_0518 | ecosystem: Host-associated > Mammals > Digestive system > Stomach > Rumen | place: USA: California...
CGGTAAAACATGGCTTGTTGACGGACGTACCGGCGAACGCTTTGACAACCCCGTAACCGTAGGCTACATGTATTACCTCAAGCTGCATCACCTCGTTGATGAAAAGATCCACGCAAGAAGCACAGGTCCCTACTCGCTCGTTACTCAGCAGCCTCTGGGCGGTAAGGCTCAGTTCGGCGGCCAGCGTTTCGGAGAGATGGAAGTTTGGGCTCTCGAGGCTTACGGCGCGGCTTATACCCTGCAGGAGATCCTGACTGTTAAGTCGGACGACGTTGTCGGCCGTGTCAAGACCTACGAGGCTATCGTTAAGGGACAGAACATTCCCGCTCCGGGAATCCCCGAATCGTTCCGCGTACTCATCAAGGAGCTCCAGTCGCTTTCACTCGACGTAAGAGTTCTTGACGTTGAGGGCGAAGAAATTGATATCAAGCAGAAGTTTGAGGAGGACGAAAACCTCGCTGACGCTGCTTCAACCGAGTTTGAAGAGGACAACGTAATGACCTCGATGGACGGCTACACCCTCGACGAGGGCGGCGAGGAAGGCAATATGTTTGACGACAGCCTTGCCGACGAGGAGCGCGACGACGACATTCTGTTCGACTTTGACGACTTCGGTACAGACGAATTATAAGGAGGAAGTAACATGATAGACAACAATATTTTTGATTCAATTAAAATCGGTCTTGCTTCCCCCGAACAGATTAGAGCATGGTCTTACGGCGAGGTAAAAAAGCCCGAAACCATTAACTACAGAACGCTTAAGCCCGAGCGCGCGGGACTTTTCTGCGAGCGTATTTTCGGACCTACAAAGGACTGGGAGTGCCACTGCGGTAAGTACAAAAGAATCCGCTTCAAGGGCAAGATCTGCGACCGCTGCGGCGTTGAGGTCACACGCTCAAAGGTAAGACGCGAGCGCATGGGCCACATCGAGCTTGCGGCTCCCGTTTCACACATCTGGTACTTCAAGGGTATTCCTTCAAGGATCGCCCTTATGCTCGATGTTTCTCCCAAGGTGCTTGAAAACGTGCTGTACTTCTCACAGTACATCGTTACGGATCCCGGCGACTGCCGCGACCTTGCAAAGTATCAGTGCCTCAGCGAGACCGAATACAATGATATGCGCGAGAAGTACGAGGACGACTTCAAGGCAGGCATGGGCGCTGAGTCCATCAAAGAACTGCTTGCGGAAATCGACCTTGACGCTCTTGCCGCCGAACTCAAAGAGGAGCTTGAAGCCTCCTCAGGTCAGAAGCGCATCCGTCTGTTAAAGCGTCTTGACGTTGTTGAGAGCTTCAGACTTTCGGGCAACCGTCCCGAGTGGATGATCCTTGACGTAGTTCCCGTGATCCCGCCCGATATCCGTCCTATGGTTCAGCTTGACGGCGGACGCTTTGCAACATCAGACTTAAACGACCTTTACCGTCGTGTAATTAACAGAAACAACCGTCTTAAAAAGCTTCTCGAGCTCAACGCGCCTGAAATCATCATCCGCAACGAGAAGAGAATGCTCCAGGAAAGCGTTGACGCGCTCATCGACAACGGCAGACGCGGTCGCCCTGTTACGGGCCCCAACAACCGCGCGTTAAAGTCGTTGTCGGATATGCTTAAGGGTAAGCAGGGACGTTTCCGTCAGAACCTGCTCGGTAAGCGTGTTGACTACTCGGGACGTTCCGTTATCGTAGTAGGTCCTGAGCTTAAAATGTATCAGTGCGGTCTGCCTAAGGAAATGGCTCTTGAGCTGTTCAAGCCCTTCGTTATGAAGCGTCTTGTTGAAACGAAGGCAGAGCAGAATATCAAATCGGCAAGAAAAGCCGTTGAACGCGCAAAGGAAAACGTTTGGGACGCTCTTGAGGTTGTAATCAAGGGACACCCCGTAATGCTCAACCGTGCGCCAACACTTCACCGTCTCGGCATCCAGGCGTTTGAGCCCGTGCTTGTTGAAGGCCGCGCAATCAAGCTTCATCCGCTTGTATGTACAGCGTTCAACGCCGACTTCGACGGCGACCAGATGGCTGTTCACGTTCCGCTTTCCGCCGAGGCTCAGGCTGAGGCACGCTTCCTCATGCTCGCGGCTGGCAACCTTCTTAAGCCCTCCGACGGCCAGCCTGTTGCGGTTCCTACTCAGGATATGATCCTCGGTTCCTACTATCTTACGCTCGATAAGGACGGCGAGAGAGGCGAGGGCAAGGTGTTCCGCAACGTGGACGAGGTTATGATGGCGTACCAGACAGGCGTTATTGAGCTTCACTCAAAAATCAAGGTTCGCCGTGAGATGGAAATCGACGGCAAGCTTGAAACCGCAATTGTAGACACCACAATCGGCAAGATAATCTTCAACAATCCTATTCCTCAGGACCTCGGCTTTGTTGACAGAAGCATCCCCGAAAACAAGCTCAAATTTGAGGTTGACTTCCTCGTAGGCAAGTCGGGACTTAAGAAGATCATCGACGCTTCAATCAAAAAGCACGGCGCTTCGCGTACAAGCGAAATGCTTGACAACATCAAGGCGCAGGGCTATAAATATTCAACGATAGGCGCGCTGACCGTTGCCGTATGCGACGCGGTTATCCCGCCCGAAAAGAAGGCTATCATCGCAAAGGCGGAGGAAGAGGTTGACTCTATCCGCGACGAGTACATGATGGGTCTTCGCTCCGAGGAAGAGCGTTACGAGGAGATCCTCAACATCTGGGCAAAGGCTACGGACGACGTTACCGCCGCTCTGCAAAGGAACCTCGACCGCTACAACCCGATCTTCATGATGGCTGACTCCGGTGCTCGAGGCAGTATGAGCCAGATCCGTCAGCTCGCTGGTATGCGCGGACTTATCGCCAATACCTCGGGTAAAACAATCGAAATTCCTATCAGAGCTAACTACCGTGAAGGCCTGAACATTTTGGAATACTTTATTTCTTCGCGTGGTGCGCGTAAAGGTCTTGCCGATACCGCGCTCCGTACCGCTGACTCGGGTTACCTTACAAGACGTCTTGTTGACGTTTCGCAGGAGGTCATCATCCGCGACGAGGACTGCGGAACTCACGAAGGTCTTGAAATCTTCGACATCAAAGCCGGCGAATCAAACGTTATCGAAAGCCTGCACGAGCGTCTTATCGGACGTTACCTGCTCGAGGATTTCTGCGACGAAAACGGCAACGTCCTCGTTTCAAAGGACGTTATGATGGGCGAAAACGAGGCTGATATCATTGTCAACTCGGGCGCTCAGAGCGTAAAAATCCGTTCCGTACTTTCCTGCCGCGCCAAGCACGGCGCGTGCCGCAAGTGCTACGGCTCAAACCTCGCAAACCGTCAGCCCGTTACTGTAGGTGAGGCTGTCGGTATCATCGCTGCTCAGTCAATCGGTGAGCCCGGTACTCAGCTTACAATGAGAACCTTCCATACCGGCGGCGTTGCTTCGGCGGAGGATATCACACAGGGTCTTCCGCGTGTTGAGGAGCTGTTTGAGGCCAGAAAGCCAAAGAGCCTTGCAATCATCAGTGAAATCGACGGTGTGGTTCGTTTTGAGGAAATCAAAAACGCTCGTCACGCAGTAGTATTTAATAAGGATACAAGCGAAGAAAAGGCTTATCTTATCCCGTTCGGCTTCCGCGTAAAGGTTGCCGAGGGTCAGGAGATAAAGCGCGGTGACAAAATCACCGACGGTGCTGTAAATCCGCATGATATCCTCGATATCCTCGGTCCCGAGGCGGTTATGAACTACCTCATTTCTGAGGTACAGAGTACCTACCGTTTGCAGGGTGTTGAAATCAACGATAAGCACATCGAGGTTATCGTTCGTCAGATGATGCGCAAGGTCAAGGTTGACGACGCAGGCAGCACAAGCTTCCTGTCAGGTCAGACCTATGACAAGAACGACGTTCTTTATGAGAACGAGCAAATCAAAAAGCGTATCGCGGCAGGCGAAACCGACCTCAGAGAAGCTACATTCACTCAGCTTCTTCTCGGTATCACAAAGGCTGCTCTTGCAACAGACAGCTTTATGTCAGCCGCTTCGTTCCAGGAGACAACAAGAGTTCTTACCGACGCCGCAATCAAGGGCAAGGTAGATCCGCTCGTTGGTCTTAAGGAGAACGTTATCATCGGTAAGCTCATCCCGGCAGGTACGGGTATGCAGCGTTACGCAAGCGTTGAGCTTGAAAACACCAAGCCCGAGCTTGTGTCCGACGACACTCCCATTGAGGACTTTGACTTAATATAATTGTAAAAAAAGGTTCGGCTATGCCGAGCCTTTTTTAGTGAGTAGTGGTTGGTGATTAGTGGTTAGAAATTTGGTCGTGCAGACAGAATGGAGAAATCCCCTGTTCATAGAAGTTTGTTTCCTTTTTGTGGGATTATTTTTCAGAGTTTAGAGTTGAGAGTTTAGAGTTTTGGTCGTGCAGACAGGATGGAGAAATTTCCATTGTAGGGGAGACCCTCGCGGTCTCCCGATAGCTATGCTATAATTTGCCGGGAGGCTGCAAGCGCCTCCCCTACATTTTTATTTACAACTATGCAAAAAAACGGACGACCGTTGCGGCCGTCCGAATAGTGTAAATATTACGTTAGACAGAGAACAAAATCAAACAAAACATTGTTTCTATTGCCCTCACAACTTCCAACAGAAGATGTATTCTCGCGAAACACAGACGCTCCCTAACAAACCGACATCAAAAACGCGACATGAAAAATACTTGACGGAGAGCGGGGGGAGTAGTATAATAAAATGTGATTGGAATGATTTTATGAATAAGGTAAATGAAGTAAAACTCAGGCTTTGCTCGCTTTCGGTTTTCAGAGGTATTCTGAACCGCAGCGTTGTCAGGGCATATTACAATCTGCTGTGCGCGATTGAGGAGAAACCCGAGGTTTTTCTTAACCTTTACGGCAGCTTTTACTCGCTGATAAGCGAACGCGGCTGTTCCGACAAACTCGCTTATTCGCTCACCGAGGCGGCGCTTTTTGACGAAAACTGCTTTACCAGAGCCGCTGCCGGCGGAAAATATGACTCGCTGCCCGAGGATGTGCTAAGAGCGGTAAAGCGCGACTGTCAGGTGATAATCGACGCTTCAAAGCTCAGCGCGGACGAGGTTCTCAGGGCGTATAAGTACTACGACGAGATTGCCGATATTGCCGACGACCTGCCAAAGTGGGAACAGGGCGAATGTGCCGACAGCTTCAGGATGTTCGACGGCTCGCTCGAAAGGGTTGCTCAGTGGTACCTGAAAAACGGCTGCGGAATGTTCGCAAGATATAAGATGTTTGTATGGCGCGACGGCGATATTCAGCCTGTGCTCCACTACGATAAAATCGATATGGACGACTTCACGGGCTACGAGCGTCAGAGAAATAAGGTCTTGGCAAATACCGAGGCGTTTCTCGACGGAAAAACCTGCAATAACTGCCTGCTGTACGGCGACATGGGCACGGGCAAAAGCTCAACCGTCAAGGCTATAGCCAATGAGTTCAGAAGCAGGGGACTGCGGATAGTTGAGATCCCAAAAGAAAGACTGATAGATTTTCCAATTTTGTCCGATAAAATCGCAGCGCTTCCGATGAAATTCATTATTTTCATCGACGACCTTTCATTCCAGCACCAGGATCAGAGCTACACCACCTTAAAGGCGGTGCTTGAGGGAGGAGTCTCGGCTTGCCCAAAGAATTCACTTATCTACGCTACCTCAAACAGACGGCATATCGTTAAGGAAAAGCTTTCCGACCGCTCGTTTGAGATCGACGATATAAATACACGAGATAATATGCAGGAAAGCCTGTCGCTGTCCGACCGCTTTGGGCTTACGGTTTGCTACACGGTTCCGAATAAGGAGCAGTTTGCTCAAATCGTATGCTCGCTCGCGGAAAAAGCGGGACTTACGCTCCCAAAGGATGAACTTTGCACCGGCGCCGAGCGTTTTGCACTTGCAAAAGGAGGACGTTCGCCGCGCTGCGCCAAGCAGTATGTTGAATCGCTTTTCTGTTAGAATATTGCTTCGGTCTGCGGCAACGGAATTCGCAGCCAAATAAAAACGGAGGATTATTATGAAAAAGATTATTTCATTTTTGCTCGCTGCCGCTGTTGCGGTAACCTCTGCGGCGGCTCTTGCAGGATGCGCGGGAACAGAGTACCCTGTTGAAATCGCCAACATCCAAATCAATAAGGAGCCCGAAAACATCGTTGTTCTTGACGCGAACACCGCCGATATCATCGCATATATGGGCTATGACGGCAAAATCGTGGGCAGAAGCGACCAGGTTGACCAGCAGGATTTGGGCGCTGCTCCGAGCGTAGGCGCAAGCACTAACCCAGATGTTCAGAAAATCAAGGATTCGCAGGCAACCGTTGTATTTGCTTCCGATGCAATCAAGGAGTCGGCTGTCAAGAGCCTTGAGGAGGACGGCATCAAGGTTGTTCAGATTTCTTTTGCGGATACTCCCAAGCAGCTTTTGACCAACTATAAGACGCTCGGCAAGATCCTCGGCGGCAAGACAGCAGGCGAGAAAAAGGGCGAGGAAGCGTATAAGCACCTTGTTGAGGAGATGGAGCACATCCAGTCAACGATCCCCGTTGACCCCAATACAAACGCTCAGCCCGACACAGTCTGCTACCTGTATTACGAGGGCAATAACCTAAAAATCATGACAAAAAATACATACGGCGAAATGCTTCTTGAGTACACAAACTGCGTTAACGTCGCTGGACAGATCGACGACGATTCAGTTGACGTTCAGGTGCTCAAAACCGCGCAGCCCAAATATATCTTCTACTCCGATGCAAACGCGCTGAAAGCAATCAAAACCGATTCGGTAATGTCAAAGCTGCCCGCAATCAAGGCAGGCAACGTGCTCCAGATTACCGACAGCGAGATGAAGCGTCAGGGCGGCACAGCCGTTCAGACCGTAAAGAGAATGGTTGACTTTGTTTACAAGGGCAAGGCTTCAACTCCCGAGCAGCCTGTTACAACTGCAAATCAGAAGGCGACCGAGGCTCAGCAGGCAACAAAGGCAGCGGCAGCTCAGCAGGCAACACAGCCCGCAACAAAGGCAGCGGCAAATCAGCAGGCAACTCAGCCGGCAACAACGGCTCAGAACGCAGCGGCAAATACATCCGTTGCAGCTCAGTACAAAATCAACCTCACAGGTCTTTCGCTTAAAAAGGAACAGAAAAACGGTAACGTAAAAATCATGCAGAAGCGTCTTTACGACCTCGGCTATATTGACGACGCCGAGAACGTAACGGGCTACTACGGCGAGGTTTCCGAAAAGGCTGTAAAGGATTTTCAGCAGGCAAACGGTATCAGCGCCACGGGCACAGCCGATAACGCAACGCTTGTTAAGCTGTTTGAAAAGACGGCAAAAAAAGCAGGGTGATATAAAAAAATGGGGCTAAGCTCAAAACAACGCAATAAGTTTTGAGCCGCCCCTTTAATATAAGGGTGAAATCATGGCACATCCGTTAAAACATTTTATTACAATCACAAAGCACCGCCACAAGGTAATTGCCAACTGTGCAAGAGCGGGTATTCTTTGGCAGGGGCTCAGGCACGATTTGTCAAAATACTCTCCGACGGAGTTTATCCCGGGCGCGAAGTTCTATCAGGGAACGCGCAGCCCGAACGAGCGTGAGCGCGAGCTGTACGGTGCGTCGCGAGCGTGGATGCACCACAAGGGCAGGAACCGCCACCACTACGAGTATTGGAACGACTACAATCCAAAGACAAAATCGATTGAAAACGCGGAGATGCCAACGCGTTTCCTCATCGAGATGTTCTGCGACCGTGTTGCGGCAAGTAAGACATATAACGGCGATAAGTATACCGACGAACACCCCTATAACTATTTTCTCAGGGTAAAGGGCAAACACCGCATGCACCCAAAAACCGAGGAACAGCTCAATCTTCTGCTCGAAATGCTGCGCGACAAGGGGGAGAAGGAAACCTTCGCCTACATCAGGAGAATGAAGAAATGAGCGCCGCACAGAAGCTTGCGCACCCTTTTCCTCCGCTGTTTGACAGCATGTCCGACACATTGATTCTGGGCAGCTTTCCGTCGGTGAAGTCGCGCGAGGCAATGTTCTTTTACGGCCATCCGCAGAACCGCTTCTGGAAGCTCATGGCAAAGCTTTTTGACGAGGAAGTCCCCGTGACGATTGAAGAAAAATCCTCGCTGATTCTCAGAAATCATCTTGCGCTGTGGGATTCAATTCGGTCCTGCACCATAACAGGCTCGTCGGACAGCTCGGTCAAAGACGTAGTTCCCAATGATTTGTTGGTGATTTTTGATAACAGCAGGGTAAGCCGTGTGTTTTGCAACGGCGCGCTGTCGCATAAAATGTATATGAAGTACATCTTTCCTCATACAAATATCAGCGCGGTAAAGCTTCCGTCAACCAGTCCCGCAAACGCCGCGTTTTCGGTTGACAGGCTTTATGAGCACTGGAAAATAATACTTGACAGGTAAACGGATTCGACAAATCCGTTTATTTTTTTTAATGCCATAAATGAAATAAAATATGCACTATCTATGCTAAAATAATAACGTATATGATTTACTCGGGAGGCTGATATAATGTCAGAAGTAATCAGAATTTTCGTTGAAAAGCGCGACGGCTTTAACGTTGTCGCAAAGCAAACCCTGTGGGATATCCGCCACAATCTCGGTTTAAGATCCGTTGAGGACCTTCGCTACATTGTGCGCTATGATATCGAGGGGCTTACAAAGGATGAATATGACAAGGCAAAGGGCATTGTTTTATCAGAGCCCAACGCCGACGTTATTTATGAGGAAACTCTGCCTGTTGAGGACGGCTGGAGAGTTTTTGCGATGGAGTATCTGCCCGGTCAGTACGACCAGCGCGGCGACTCAGCCGAGCAGTGCGTTCAGCTTTTAACTCAGGGCGAACGCTGCAAGGTGCTCACCGCAAGAGTTATCTGCCTTAAGGGCAATATCACCGACGAGGAGCAGAAAAAGGTTGAGGAATACCTCATCAACCCCGTAGAAAGCCGCCTTGCGTCGCTCGATAAGCCGCAGACGCTCGACATGGAAACTCCTGTTCCCGAAAATGTAAAGCGCGTTGAAGGCTTTATCGGCTGGAACGACGAGGAAATGGCTGAGTATTACGGCTCAATGGGCTTTGCAATGACGCTTGACGACCTCAAGTTCTGCCGCGACTACTTCCGCGATACCGAAAACCGCGACCCCAGCGTTACAGAGCTGAGAGTTATTGACACATACTGGTCAGACCACTGCCGCCACACCACCTTCCTCACAAGACTGAGCGAGGTTGAAATTGAAAAGGCGGCGCTCGGCAGTGTTATCGAGGACGCGTTAAAGGAATACTACGCAACACGCGACGAGGTTTACGGCAAGGATACAACAAGAATAGTTTCGCTGATGGATATGGCTCTCATGGGCATGAAGAGCCTCAAGAAAAAGGGAATGATCCCCGACCTCGACGAGAGCGAGGAAATCAACGCCTGCTCAATTGAGGTTCCCGTAACAATAGACGGCAAAACCGAAAAATGGCTCGTTCAGTTCAAGAACGAAACCCATAACCACCCAACCGAAATCGAACCCTTCGGTGGCGCGGCTACCTGCCTGGGCGGCGCTATCCGCGATCCGCTTTCCGGACGTGCATATGTTTATCAGGCGATGCGAGTAACAGGCTCGGGCGACCCCACGATTCCGTTCAAGGATACGATGCACGGCAAGCTGCCCTCACGCAAAATCACAACCGGTGCTGCAAACGGCTACAGCTCCTACGGCAACCAGATCGGTCTTGCAACAGGTCAGGTCGTAGAGCTCTACGACAAGGGCTATGTTGCAAAGAGAATGGAAATCGGCGCGGTAATCGGCGCTTCTCCCAAGGAGAACGTTATCCGTGAAACTCCCATGCCCGACGATGTGATCGTGCTCCTCGGCGGACGCACGGGACGCGACGGCTGCGGCGGCGCAACAGGCTCATCAAAGGCTCACACCGAAAGCTCAATTGAAACCTGCGGCGCTGAGGTTCAGAAGGGTAATCCTCCAACAGAGCGCAAAATCCAGCGTTTGTTCCGCAACCCGAACGTAGCGAAGCTCATCAAGCGCTGCAACGACTTCGGCGCGGGCGGCGTATGCGTTGCCATCGGCGAGCTTGCCGACGGTCTGACGGTTGACCTTGACAAGGTAACAAAGAAATACGACGGCCTTGACGGCACCGAGCTTGCAATCTCGGAAAGCCAGGAAAGAATGGCTGTTGTTCTCGATAAAAACGATGTTGATAAATTTATAAAATACGCGGAGACCGAAAATCTTGAGGCTACAGCCGTTGCGGTCGTAACCGAAAATCCGCGCCTTACTATGAACTGGAGAGGCGACACTATCGTTGACCTGAGCCGTGAGTTCCTCAATACAAACGGCGTTACCCAGGTTGCAAAGGCATTTATCACCGCTCCTAAGGCTGAGGACTGCTACCGCGAGGCATGTCCCGAGCAGCTCTGCGACCTGCCGTTCGAGCAGGCAATGGGCGAGAACCTCTCAAGACTTGAGGTTTGTTCACAAATAGGTCTTGCCGAGCGCTTTGACGCTTCAATCGGTGCTGCTACCGTAATCATGCCGTTCGGCGGCAAAACCCAGCTCACTCCCCAGGAGGCTATGGCGGCAAAGATTCCGCTTGAGCAGGGCGAAACCGACGACGCTACGGCTATGTCCTACGGCTTTATCCCGGCAGTTTCGCGCTGGAGCCCGTTCCACGGCTCGGCATACGCGGTTGTTGAGTCAACCTCAAAGCTGCTTGCGATCGGCGCGAATCCGCTCACCGCAAGACTCACCTTCCAGGAATATTTTGAACGCTTAAACGATGTTCCCTCACGCTGGGGCAAGCCCGCCGCCGCGCTTTTGGGCGCAATGCAGGCTCAGCTCAGACTCGGACTTCCGTCAATCGGCGGTAAGGACAGTATGTCGGGCTCGTTTGAGGATATCGATGTTCCGCCCACACTCGTTAGCTTTGCCGTTGCAATGACAAAGGCGAGCAAGACGGTTTCGGCTGAGTTCAAAAAGGCAGGCTCAAAGGTAATTTATGTGCCTGTTCCCGAAAATAAAGAGACGCTTATGCCCGACTGGGACAAGCTGATTGCAATGTACAAGGCTGTTTACGCGCTTATGGAGCAGGGCAAGGTTCTCTCTGCCTCGGTTGTAAAAGAGGGCGGCGCTGCTGCAAGCGTGTGCAAGGCGGCGTTTGGCAACAAGTTCGGCTTTGCTTTTACAAAGATCCTTACAAACAAAGAGCTTTTTGCTCCGCTTTCAGGCTCTCTTGTGCTTGAGCTTGAGGACGGCGCGCAGCTCGATGAAAGCGTTGTAGCCTATGATCTCGGCGTTGTAACCGACGACGGAAAAATCACAATGGGCAACAGCAGCATAGATGTTGACGAGCTTATTGAGAAGTGGACAGCTCCGCTTGAAAAGGTATTCCCGACCAAGGCCGAGTGTCCCGAGGTTGAGGTTGAGGCTCCGCTCTTTACCGAGCGCAACACCTCGTCACCTGCAATCAAGGCAGCAAAACCAAAGGTGTTTATCCCCGTATTCCCGGGTACAAACTGCGAGGTCGACACCGCCAGAGCCTTTGAAAAGGCGGGCGCGGAGGTTGAAACCCTCATCGTAAAGAACCTCACCCAGAGCGGAATTGAAGAAACGATAGAGCGCATGGAGCAGATTATTAAGAGTTCACAGATGATTACGCTTCCCGGCGGCTTCTCGGGCGGCGACGAGCCCGACGGCTCGGGTAAGTTCATCGCCACAACCTTCCGCAACCCGCGCGTTGCCGAGGCTGTAAACGACCTGCTCAAAAACCGCGACGGACTTATGATCGGTATCTGCAACGGCTTCCAGGCTCTTATCAAGCTCGGACTTGTGCCCTACGGCGAGATCCGCGAGCTCAAGCCCACAGACCCCACACTGACCTTCAACACCGTGGGCAGACATATCTCTCACATGGCGTACACAAGAGTTACCTCGGTTAAATCTCCGTGGTTCGCAGGCGTAGAGGCAGGCGACGTATTCGCAATCCCCGTTTCACACGGCGAGGGACGCTTCTTTGCAGACCTCGAAACGGTTAAGCAGCTTGCCGCCAACGGTCAGATCGCAACCCAGTACGTTGACCTCAGCGGAAAGCCCAGCGGCGATATCGCCTACAACGTAAACGGCTCAATCTGCGCTATTGAGGGTATCACCTCACCCGACGGCAGAGTGCTCGGAAAGATGGGACACAGCGAGCGTAAAGGCGACGACCTCTACAAGAACGTTCCGTTCGAAAAAGATCAGAAGCTCTTTGAAAGCGGCGTTAAGTATTTTAAATAATATATAAGTTTATCGGGCGGCGCTTGCCGCCCGATGCTTTTGTAGGGAAAGTCAAATAAAGAGAAACAACATTTGACTATGAACAAAAAGCCTCCTTTGATAAAGGAGGTGGCACGCCGCTCGCGGCGTGACGGAGGATTTCTCAGATGAAGTATTATATTATCAAAAACCTTTGATAGAACGAAAATGTTAGTGCAGTTAAATCCTCAGTCAATCCCTTGCGGTATTGACAGCTCCTTTGTTAAAGGAGCCTTGCTTACCGTCATCTCAACATTTGACAATCATTAAACAGAATACACAGTTTTTTAATAAGCTGAAGGGGCTTAATGCGACAGCCCCCTATGATATTCAACTTTTGTTTAATTTTTTTACCGTGTGGCTTTTTTACAGTTTGAACAGTCCGCAGGACTGTTTTCTTAACGCTCGCCTTCGAGTCCCTGTTGGCGCAGGGGGTAAAATGAAAATGGGGCTGTCGCATTAAGCCAAAAATTACCATGTCATTCCGAGCGTAGCCGAGGAATCCCCCTAATAGGCAATGTCGTCAACTTAAGCATTCTAATATAATACGGATAATCAAAATCAGCGGTTCAAGCGACCCTTCAGTCGCCTACGGCGCCAGCTCCCCTGCGTAAGGAATTTCCCCTAAAAGGGGAAATGTCACGAAGTGACAAAAGGGTTGCCGTTTTCGCCAGAAAAAGCTGTCAGCGAAGCTGACTGAGGGGTCGTAAACGTTATTGTTATTTCTATGACTTGCTATTCAAATGCTTTTTCTCTTAAGTTGACGACATTGCCCTAATAGGAAGCAAATTGTTATTGAATTAGGGGATTTCTCCACGCACTTCGCTTAGTCGAAATGACATTTTCAGATAATAATCGCTTAATGCGACAGCCTCATTTTCTGGCTTTTCACTCCACCTTTGATACAATTTTTATCGCGGTCGGTGGCTTGCAGAAAAAGTACACACGATTTTCATTTGTGGATGCTCTATTTTCATTTTGGGGTGTGTCATTTTCATTTAAAATCGATATTATCAAGAATTTGTTAAGTCGTACTTTACAAATTTCTTGGAATCGGAATTTTGTAAAGTTCGGCGCATTGTAAACGTGTGGCGAACGAAACGGTGCCGGCGGTTCTCATTGATTACTGAATCAGTTTGATACCCATTTGCCTCAGACCTTCCTCAAATTCTTCTATGTCCATCTCTCCGCTGTCGAACA
>Ga0326513_10002521_pt1 | contig 13534 bp, 14 predicted proteins | sample 2_2465_0518_D_FD_203654 | JGI IMG/M metagenome (GOLD analysis project Ga0326513, IMG submission 203654) | Bovine rumen microbial communities from UC Davis, California, United States - 2_2465_0518 | ecosystem: Host-associated > Mammals > Digestive system > Stomach > Rumen | place: USA...
TGATATTGATACCCGCCTGAAGCTCGCTGTACTTCTCGCTTGCGGCAGTCTTTGTCTCGTATGTTTCCGATACTCCCGCGGTAATGCTTTCGGCGGTCTGTTGTAATTCAGAACGGAGCGTCCGAGTGGTCTCTTCCAACAGCTCAGACATACTTTCAGCCATTACGCCGATATGCTGATCCTCAGACGTGGTGATATATCTGCCGTCGCTTGCTATAAGCTTCGAGTAACCGACATAGTGTTCTAATCTCTCATACGAGTTACGTAGTTCCTCGCTATTATTGACGAACTCGTGATATGACGCATTGACCGTGTTTAGAGCGCCATCTACAACGCGAGTGGAATACTGCATTGTTCCGTCTGAGAAGCTAACGAGCACGCACGACCATATAAACTTACCTTCCTGCCATTCGGGTATATCAGTCGTAAACAGATTGTATGCGGGCGCGTGGTCGCCGTCTGTATTAATGGCGTACAGTGGAGTTATGGACGTAACACTGACACCGTCCGCGCCCGCGTCGCCCGTATCGCCTTTATCCCCTTTGATCTGACCGACGTTGTTCCAACGGTTATTTGTCGCGTCCCATACGTACAGGTCAGAACCGACCATCCATGCGTCGCCTTCGTTGCCGGTTGCGGGCAACTCAGAATCGGAGCTTTTACTGCCTTTAATAGATACACCCGCGCCGTCGCGTCCGTCCGCGCCTTTTATGCCCTGTATGCAGACGGTATTCACCTCTGATGTTCCGTCGGAATAAACGGTCGTTGTGCGCTGCCATATATATTTACCGGGTTCCCAAGCAGGAGATCCTTTACTCCACTGTGACGGCGCGGTTGTTGCAGAATTAGATACGCCGTATTCATTCTCAACAGCGGTTACAATGGTTTCGCCTATGCTTGAAAAATGAACGTCACCGGTCTGTAAATTCCAGTAGTTGTTATTGCCGTCAGATATCACACCGGTCTTTATCAGATCGGCGTTTATCGTACCGGCGTTGATCCAGTCGGCGTCTAAATTGTCAACTGCAAGATACTGAAGCAGCGCGTTTCCGCGGGCGTCAAAAGCCCCGCTCCACGTTGCGCCGCCGTCGGACGATACCGTTATGCTGTCGGCGTCGAATTTCCAGATATATTTTGAGCCTTCAAGAGTAGAACCGTCGTGATAATATTTGATTACGCCGCCACCCGGAGCTGTTTCTTCGGTGTAATGTAGCCCCAAAGAGCTGTATATGCTGTTTTCGAGCGCAGCCCTCGCCGCTTCTCCGCGTTCCGCGACGACGTTTCTCTGTTCGCGTTCTTTGGCGATAGCTTTAGACAGCTCTGTATAGCTTGTCTGGGATTTGACCGCCGCCGGAGTTCCGGCACACTGGATCGTTACGCCGCTGCCTAAAAGCATAGACCGGGACGTTACGAAACTGAAATACTTGCTTCCGTCGTTCGTAACGACATACATCACGTCGCCCGCCTCGATCAACGGGTTCGTAAGCGTCGCAACCTCTAACGGGCGAAACGCTCTGTCGTTTACGTTCTGCCGGATAGCCCTTGCCGCTGTAAGAGCCTGTCCCGCGGATATGAGCCTGTTGCCGGAAACAGCTATGACGTAATCATCGGTACCGTCGCTGGGATAACTCGCTGTGCCGGGTTCCCCCTCCGCGACTTCTTCCGTCACGGTGATCTTTGTTATAACGCAATCGTGTTTCTGTATTTTCGCGCTTTTGAGCGATTTGATAACGTGATATCCGTGCTGTTCCGCATATACGGGATCATACCTGCTTGACGCGGGTATAGCGGAAGATATGACCGGGTACCATGCAAGCCTTAACACTCCGTTGTTGTCGAACTTCGCAAAACATCCGGCGAGCTGCGCGACCATAGCCACAAGGTCCGCATACGTCATACTGTCGTGCGAGAACGGCAGTTTTACTGCGTATGTTTCGTTCGGGAAAGCCTCTGACATAAGGTGAGACGAGCTGCCGGTACAGGCAACGACCGCCTCTGTTAAAAGCTGTCTGAGCGTCGCTGTACCCGAATTATAAGCACTCTGATACGGACGGTTGAACAGTCTCGCCCTGTCAGTGCAGACAAAAGATATCAGCGATCCGTTATAGTCAACGCTGTCAACCCAGAACCGACCGAGAGATATATACTCAACCGCGCCGCCAAGCTCCAAGCCAAGCGATATGTTTGTCAGTTCCGCGTCAATAAAGTCATAGACGGAATCATCTGTATATGTTCCGTCCATATTGTTGATAGAAAATGAGAATTTCGTTGAAACGAACGCGCCGACGGTGAAGTCCTCGCCCTGCGCCGTCGCGTCCTCGATCTTCGCAGTATCGCCCCAAATCTCATCTTCGGTCAGTGTAAGAGTGCCGCCGTTCTTCAGCAGCATTGATATTGTCAGTTTATAATCCGTGCGCCCTGACTGGACCGCCTGAATGAATTGTGCGCTTGCGTTTATCATTCCTTATACCTCGATAATATCAAAGCTGATATTTGAGTATATATTCCCGTAGCCGTCCGCCCACGTATACACCGCCGCGCTTCTGTCACCGGCATAAAAGCGTTTTGTCGTCATGCCGTTCGTGAGCGGATCAAGATATGTAACGTTGAAGTATTCTTGTTGAAAAGCATTTAGGACTTGTGAGGCGATATCTCCCGTGACGTTCTGCCAAGACAGCGAGAGCTTGACCTTCTGCGCTATCATCTGCTTGTGCATTACGGCGTCAAGCGTTCTGCCGGCGTCCGGAGCGCTTACGTCCTGAAGTCCCCACGTCACGCCGGAGGGGTATAAGGTCGTGCCGTTTACGGTTATACCGGTTCTTGCCATATCTTACACCCCCGCGACAACGTGATATCTGTTGTTGTAATACTTCTCGCCTTTGCGGACAGTCTTGTAAAGCGTCTCGCTGTCTGCCGTGACAGTGACCTCGACCGTCGGAGCGCCGCCGTTCTGGTTTGCTCTAATGATCGCCGCCGCCACAGCGTTTGCGATACTGCCCGTAGCGTTGAGAATACCTCGCTCTACGCTCTGCTGCATTTCGTCGGTGTTCATAACGCCGGTCCGACTTCCCATCTGGGCGACGACTTCCGCTCCGGCTTCGCCCGCGATGAACATTGTTCCGGCGTTGACCATACCGCCGTTTTCAAGGCGCGGTATGCTGACAGTATGTAAAGTTTGAATATTAAATCCGAATTTGCTTCCGCCGATACCGGGAACCCAACTCGGAACATCAAAAGACAGTCTGTTAAGAGCGTTTATCATGTTGTTAAAGGCGTTGATTACACCATTTACAAAACGCTCTATAAAGCCGAGAATCGCGTTTATCGGAGTCCTGACCGCATTCTTGATACCTTCCCACACATTGGTCATGGTGGTTCGTATACGCTCCATGATACTTGTGATCCGATCACGAACAAAATCAAACGCGGTCGTGATACCGTTCTTCAATCCTGAAACTACATTCAGAATACCGTTCTTAATGCCGTTCCAAACATTTGTAGCGGTATTTTTGATACTGTTCCATGTGTTTGTAAAGAAGTTCCTGATACCGTTCCAAATATTCGTGGCGGTTGTTTTTATGCCACTCCAAAGCGAGGTAAAGAATGTTTTAAGCGCATTCCAAACGGTTTTAGCCGCAGTTGAAATGATTTCCCATAATCCGAGCCAGAAATCTTTAAAACCGCCCCAAACCGCTTTCGCAACCATTACTGTACCTTCCCATACACTCTTCATAAAATCGAACAAACCTTCGATAACTTTCATTACAAAGTCAGTTATCTTGTCTGCCAAATCTACAAAGAAATCTTTAATGGAAGTCCATACTTTAACAGCAACTGCCTTTATCTCGTCCCAGTGTGTCACGAGCAATGCGCCGATCGCAATCAGTGCCCCGATCGCCGCTATTACTAATCCAATAGGACTTGTCAGGAAAGAGATTGCTGCGCCGACCCCGGCTACAATCGCAGATACCGCTTGAAATGCCACAAAAGCGGCAACAGCCACTCCGACCGCGGCAGCAACACCCAGTAAAACCGCCTGTCCGAAAGATAACTGATCTATAAACTCTTTAAATGAAGTTTTGCCGCTTAACAGGTCGTTCAAGTCATTCAAGAGATCAGTTATAGACTTGAGCGCGTCAACTACCTTGTCACCAACCCACTCACCAAGCGGCTTTAAAAACTTATCCCACAGCCATTCAAGTAACGGTTTACTCTTATCAACCACTGTGTTCAGCAGTGATATCGCCGCTGATATGAGGTCGATTCCGGCAGGGACAACGTCCTCAACAGCCCATTCAGCAAAAGGAAGAATGATATTGTCCCAGACCCATTCAAGGGCTTTGCCTATGTTGTCAATAAGCGGCTTTATCTTCTCAAGGAAATTATGTACTGACTGTAATAACGGCGACAAATTGAGCTGTGACGCCCAGATTTTGGTTGATTCCGTTATGCGCTCTATCGTTCCGAGTATGCTGTTGAATATGTTCCATATCCCCTGAACAATACCGGTGCCGACTTCGTTTTCTTTCCAAGCGTTTTTAAAGCTCTCAGCCAGATTGCCGACCGTGCCGACAATGTTCTGAACTATGCGCAGGATCGTTTCAACGCTCTGCTGCCCCGTACCGTTAAGCCAGACTGTACGGAAACTTTCACCGACAGCGGCAAGCGCATCTTTGACCTGCTTAAACGCCGTTTTGATAGCGTTTATCGTGTTCTGTCCTTCGTTCGTCCAAGCGTCCTGAAACGGCTTGAAGAAATCTATAAACGGATTCTTCATCGCGCCGACAAGCGCGACCTCCTCAAACATTTTGGAGTAGTCTTCGCCGCTCTTGCTTTTACTGCTGTTTTTTGAGGAATTATCGTTAAGGACGTTGAGCTGATCGAATCCAAGGATGGTTTTCTTTAAATCCTCGTTAGCCTTTTTTGCGTCGTTTGCCGCTTCCGCGTACTCTTTGGGATATCTGATAGCTTTCGTCCACGTACTCGCACCGGATAACCGCGCAAAGAGCTGATTGAACGTGTTTATAAGCTCGACGGCTTTATCAACGATCAGGTCGATAGCCGGAGCGAGCATATTTACAAGCGGCATCACGGCTGCGCCTATGCTGTTTCTGAAATACAACAGCGTAGTCGCTATGCGATCCATCGACGATGCGAACGGACCGTTTATCGCTTTGCTGTACTGATAGGCGTTGTCGGTGCCCTCTTTTAATCCCTTTGTGATAGCAGACAACGCCGCGTTTATAGCGCGGTACATCGTCCGCTTCTTTATCATGGTGAACAGGTTGCTCAGTCTTGATCCGAAATCTGACAGCCTCTTTGTAAGCGGACGGAACGGCAGCGCCATTGCCGAAAAGTACAACTTTACCGCCTTACTGAGCTTTGACGCCGCAGACTGTACCTTGAGCAACGCTTTTGTGGCGCTATTCTGAAACTCTTTTATCGCCTTTTGAGGATCTTTTATAGCTTTTCTGATTTCAGCACCGAATTTACTGAAATGCGACGTTGTTTTTGCGAGTTCATCCCGTGTTCGTTTTTCTGTTTGTGAGACGGCTTCAATCGTTCCTTCAAAGGATTGTGCTACGGTCGGATCAGCAGACGACGCACCCATTTTCATCTGAGGCAGATTGAAGCTGCCGACAGTGCTGAGCGTCTGAACGCCGCTCGACATCTCCGCAAGCTTTGAGAAGTCAACGTCCTTGAGCGAATCGACCGCGTAACCAAGAGCCATTATCCCCTCTGCGGTGTGACCAAACTTTATTTTTCCGACATCAGATAACCCCTTGATCCCGTCGGCAAGCTGTTTGAGCTTATAAAAAGCGGAAGAATCGACGTGAGAAATGCTTTCGTTGATCTTATCGAGACTTTTCTGAATGGCGTCAAAGCCTTTGTTGCCGCCGCTCGTCGCGCCCTTGATTTTCTCAAGAGTCGTTATCAGCTTATCAATGCCCTCTGTCGCCTTGCCTGTGTCACCGGTGACTTCTATTCGTAAAGTGTCGATAACAACTTCATCTGCCATCGTCAAGTCACCTCCTGCTCTCTCTTCTGCTTGTTCTGCGCCTTTGTAAAAGCTTCCATTCTCGCTTTGATTTTCTCGTAGCGTTTACGGGCTTCCCGTTCCTTTTTCTCCCGAACTTCCTTATCAGTCAACGGGAACGGCTCTTCCGGATATGGAACGGGTTTCGCGTTCTTTTTTCTGAACGCCTGCAATATCGGTGCAACGTCAAGCAATGCCTCGTATATGTACGCGCCTTGCAGCCATAATTCCTGATTGCGACGCTTGTTTTTCAGTTCGTGTGCTTTTCTGTAATATTCTGTCAGCCGGCAGTCGTCGTTCCAGTATTGATTGTAGGTCATGCCGATAGACAAATAAAACGGTAGGTGTTCGTAAAACTGTTCGGTATAAGTAACAGGGGCGGGACGTTGCGCTATCCCGCCCCCGTAGCGGGGTTCTGAGACACCTACCAGCTCGCGCCCCAGCTCGCGTTTCCCTCGGATTCCTCCGGTTCGTCCATCATTGCCTCAAGCGGTTCGTTATACATCTCCGCAAGCTTGCCTAAAAACTCAGCCTTGTTGGTAAGCTTTTCAAAGATCGCGTCAATAACACTTGCCTTGACGTAACGATGATGAGCAAGGAACGCACCGGCGAACAGTACGGGCAGCGTTGACATCGGTTTGTCCTGAATGTCACTTGCCACAAAGCCCTGCCGTTCCATTGTCTCAATGGATTTCCTCGTAAACTCAAGCGTATACTCGGAGCCTTCAAAGTTGATAGTTATTGTCTTTGCCATAAATTGACCTCTTATTCAGAATCAAGTGTAATAACGGTAGACGGAGCAATGGATATCGTCATATCAACGACCTCGTTGACGCCGCCGCCGGAAATAAACACCGTTGCCTTGCCTTTAAACGAGAATTTGCCCTCTGTTCCCGTAGGCGTTACTACGCCGCCGGACTCTGTGCCGCCGAACCATACGGCGAAATCGGTCTCGACGTCCTCAAGCTCTTTTACCGCCTGATAATCTGTTTTGGTATAGTTCGCGGTAAAAGCCATCGCCTCCTGAGACTGTATGCCGGGAATATACGTCGCCGCGCCGTCGGACAGCGTGGTCGTTTCAAGCATTTCCGGCTCGCCGCCAAGATCGGGATAGTCCTTGATATCAAGCAGCTTCGACCAGACGCTGCCGGTCTTTTTCATCAAAAATACTTTATATGTTGAAATAGCCATTATATTTACCTCCTGTAAATAATGTGGTCTTTAGAAACTATCGCGGTATATCGCGCAAATATGCGGTATTTCGTTGCAGCGTCCATATTGACGGGGCTTTTTGTCGTTCGGATAAATCCCATCGCACTCATAGCGTCGTCAACGGTCTGTATGATCGCCTTGCATTCGGCTTTCTTGCCGCTCGTCTTGTTCGAGTAGGCATTGACCTCATACATCACGACAGCGTGGTTTTCGTTGCTTCCGCTGTCGATTGAGCGCGTATACGGGTAGTTATCCGCTTCCTCGATACAAACGCACGGGAACTTCGACGGGCTGTAAGTTGTAACGCTTTCTACGGCGATCCCCGGAAAAGCGGCTCTCAGCGCTTCTGCAACGCGCGTATATACCTGATTTTCAACGTCAATCACCGTGGTACACCTCCCGCGCAATTTCCGCTATTCGCCGCCGCATTTCCTCAGAGGCAAGATACATAGCCCTCGCGGGCGGATTGCCGAACGTATGATATACGTTGCCTCTATCGGACTCGCGAACAAAAGTTCCGTTTGTTCCGCCTTCGCCGTAGTAAGTCCAGCCTTTAGGGTTCGCGCCCTTGCCCTTCCCGTACTGACCGCGTATCATGCCGAGTTCTGCCGCCTTTTCGTGCTCATCAGACCACATAACGCCTGCTCCGAACTCAATGAACGTGACCGCTTTGCCTCGCGCCGTGATGAGCAACCGGTTTTCACCGATCCATTCCGGTGCCGGATCGACTTCAACGTCGTCTTTCTTTCCGTCGTACTGTGCGCTTTTGAACTTCAGCGTTGCGGTATTTATGCCGATCTCGGCAAGCCGTTCAAGCAGTTTATGCTGTTTCGCTTCAAGCGTATCGCGGTACTTTTTCAGGCTTGATATCGTTTCCTCTAATCCGCTGACTTTGATCTGCATCGTCACGTCACCTCGACTTTGCTGACAGCGATAGAAACGCTGTTAAGCGACCGGGCGACCTTCTTGACTATGTAATCAAAAATCAGATTGCCGTCGTCGTCAACGACCGGAGGAACGTCAATACAAAGTACCGTATGTTCGTCTATCGGACAGGATAGATCGTCTGTGACGATCACCTTGTCATACTGGAGCGAATTGCCGAACTGCTCTACCGACGAATTGCCTGTTGCGGGTGATACGTTCGCGCGATAGACGGCGGGCGGCGTGTACAAGGTTCTCTTTTCGCCGCTCTCGTACCCGTCGCCGTCCGTCATATCCTGCTGCTCAACGAAATTGGCGTAATAGAACAACGTCTTGTTGCGTTCCAAACATCTCATGCCGCAGCCCTCCGTCAGAATGGAGCGCAGTACGGCAATACGTTTTTCAGCATTGAGGCGGGAACGCTCGCGCTCTCATAAGACCGGCTTATGCCGTTTTCGTTATGAGCCGTTTCGCCTTCCGCTCCGCGCTTGTTTATCAAATATGCCGCGATCTCTATCTGCGTGAATTGATATTTTGAGGGAACGGTCAATTCTTCATCGTGTCTGTACGGATAACAGCGCTCAAGAATTTTTGCCCCCGCGATATCAAGATAGGCAGACAGAACATTTTCGTTACTTTCTTCCGTAAACGTCGCAAGCTGTGCCAGCATTTCTGTACGCGTCATCTGTCTGCCTCCTTCCGTTAAGCTATTGTGTACCAGCCCTCGGTGGACGGGTTATCATTCGCGCCGGGAGTAACCACAACATAACCGGCGCCGTCCTTCTTGTAATAGGTGGTCCCGGTCTGAACGGTAGTATCGCTTGTAGCGGTCGCGGTCTTACCAACAGCGATGTGTATATCCTTCGTCTCGTCGGTAAGGGCGGCAAGGTAATACTTGCGGCTGAAAATGGTGTTAAGACGGGTATTTGCCGCCGTCTCGGAACGCTTGTCAAACGTCACCTGCTCGATCTCAACGCCCTTCTTGTTGAATATCGTAACGGCTTCTTTTGTCGCCATATAGACGTCACCGGAAGTAGCGTCTTTCTTCGTATACAGATTGACGCCGCCGACAGTGCCAACGTAGCCGTTCCTTGCGAACGCTTCAACATACTTGAGGTCGTCTTTCAGCGCTTTTCTTATGGATGCCATATCAGCGGGGCTGACAAAAGCAAACAGCGCGACGCCCTCAAGATTCTCAAGGTTGAGCATTGCCTGAGCGTCTACAAACGCGGCAAAATTCAGCGCCGTAACAGGAAGTATGCGGGTCGCTTTCGCGAACTCACCGTAGATATCGCCGTTTACGGTATTGAACATATCGGTACCCATGTGACGGGTGCCGACCGGAACAAGCATCGGGTCGGTCATCGCCTGTTCGTCGTAGTATTCAAACCTGTTCTGCGCAAGCAGGATTTCATACTCTTTCTGGATGTAGCCGACCTCGATGGACTGGGTGTTGCCCTGCCCCATCGTAAGCTTCTGCGTACCGTTAGTAGCCGAATAAACGTTGATCTTGCGCTTCATACCGGCAGTGCCTTCAAGGGTATTGTCAACGGTGCAGAAAGACTGCAAATCAAGGTGTGAATTAAACTGATCCTCTACCTCGTTAGAGAGGAAAAAATTATCGTATATGGTGTGCGCCATTATTTATTACCTCCATAAAGATTTTTGTACTCTTCGGGGTGTTCTGTCGAATACTTGAACCTGTCGGCGGGTGAAAGTTTGTGGAACTTCTCAAGCGTCATCGTTTCTCCGCTGTCGCTTCCGCCGCCTGCCGGTTTCGACCCCTGCCCCATCAGTGACGCTTTATAAGCTTTATCGTGCTTATCAAGGAATTTTCTCTGATTGGCAAAGACTTTCGCCGTATCTCCTTCAGCCATAGCTTTAGCCGTTTCCGCGGCTAAATCCTCGTCATATCCGAGCGCTAAAAGCTGCGCTTTGTTTCCGGTAACGATCTTCTCCTGCTGCATTTCCGCAACCTGTTTTCTCAACGTGTCAAGCTCTTCCGTGTGTTCCTGAGCTTTGCGCTCGTCCTCTGATAACAAAGCGTTGTGTTTGCGCTTCCACTCAGCGGCTTCGCTGTTCGCTTTAGAAGCGGCGTTTTTATACCTCTCAAGCTCCGCCGCGTTGTCATCAAACTCGTAAGCCTCGATTGCCGCGATCTTCTGTTCCGGCGTCATGTCCGCGTAACCTTCAATTTTGCTCGTGTCGATCTTTGCCATAATTCCTCCTGCGTTTGTTGAAGCGGTTCACTCCGCTGTATTTTCTGTTTTTAGGGCTTGTCTGCCCGCTGCGTTATAAAGCGTTCACTCGCTGATATCATCAAAAAAGCCCGTCGGCTGTTTTGCGTAAATAAAAAGAGACTACAAGCGCGTTATGCTTGTAGTCCCTGTTGACTGTCTCCCGCTACCCGGTTATAGCGGTCTTTGAGCGGATTTTTCGCTCGATTTCGATAACAACGATGTTACCGTTTATCTTCTTGACTTCGGCGTCCCCGCCGTGTCTGATGATCTTAACTATCTGTTCCGCCGCTTCCGGCGGCAGGCTTGTCGCGTTCAATGTCTGTTTCTGACCTCCTTATACCAGCAACGGCAGTTCGGATGCGGTTTCGGCGGTAATTCTTTCAGTAAATAAACCTTGCCGTCCCGCTTATGACAGACAGAACACGTCTTTTCATCCTTTTCCGCTACCCAAACGACCTTTTTGACGTTGTTGTCAGTCATCGCCTGTAAATAAGCTTTATCGGTCACTATCACGGCGTATATGCGAGCCATGAATGACAACGCCCTGAGCGCGGTATCGACCTCCGCTGTTTTCGTCGTGCTTGCGATCAAAGCTTCAGCAAGCCTCGACCTTTTCCGATCAAATTCGTTCGCATAAACGTATTTGCTGACCGGATCATACGCTGACAGGACAAAATCAAGCCAATCCTCATCTATTTTGCGTCCGACGTCATTCTTGACTTTATCGGTGTAGACGTGCTGCGCAAGCGCAAGATAAGCCTCACGGATGATCTCATCGGCTTCGGCGTAAGTATCTTTGACCGCCTGCATGATATTCAGCCTGTCAAACGTCATTACGCTTTTGAGCTTGCCGAATATCTCTATCAGGCGATTGTTGATATACTCAATTATCTTGTCCGTCTTCCTGTACATCGTCTTCAACCGCACTGTTCAACTCTTGCCTGATCTCCTCTTTCCGCGCTTCTGCGTATTCCTTGCTCAGAGCATACGCGAGATCGGGGAAAGCGAACATACCGCAATGTTCAAAGGCAAGAAGCGGGTGTATCTTGTCGTTCGCAAGCATCATTGTCAGGACGCTTGCTTTTGCCTCGATATTTTCATAATTACGCCTTGTAAAGCGGATTTCTATGTTTGAAAGTTTAAGATTGAGATCACGGTAAGTATTCGCAATATCAATGGCGAGGCGCAGGAACCGCTTCTCTGACATCTTGAACATAAGCTCCGTGTCTTTCGCCCTTGCCTCGGCGTCGGACCATCCATCGCGCATAATGACAGCGGAGCCGGTGTCGCTCGTAGAAGAACCGCCGTTTCGGTTCGGCATACCGCAGATAACAAGTATCGTCTGATAGGCGTAATCAACAAGCGTCTGCGTCTGCGTCTGATTAAGCTCCTGCGTCAGATAAAAAGCGTCGCCGTCTGTGGGGATTCTCAGTCCGCCGTTTTCCTTTAAGGCTCTCAGGTCGTCGGACTCAAGATCGACGCCCTTTAACACAAGCAGCGCCTGAATGAACTGCTCCACGCCGTCAAGCCTGTTAGACTGCATATTATTCAGAGCGTCAAGAAGCGGAAGCACTATCTCAAAAGCGCCAAGCCGCGCGGAGTTTGCCGGATATTCAATTATCGGGATATCCCCGTAAATGTGATCCTCTATCTTTGTGATAACGTCCGGGAACGGCGTCAGATCGGCAAAATCAAGCACACCGTCATACGATATCTCAAAGAGTTTGTTTTTCGTATATACGGAGTATATCGTCGTTCCGTCATCACGCGTGACGTACAGAACGCCCATCATCGGCTTGTGCCCCAGACCGCTGTGATAAACAACAAACGAATTTCGCGGATCAAGCGTATAAAGCTCAAACGGCGCTTCATCCTGTTCACTTTCCGGGTCCGGCAGTATCATTCTGTACGCAGTGCCGCATATCGTGAACCAGTCGGCAAGCTCTTTATCTTTTGCCGCTTTATCCTCAGCGAACACGTAATCATTCAGCGCGTTTATCGCGTCGTATATAGCCGTGTCTTCGGTGTTGCCGCGATTGACGTACTGGACCGGCTCGCCCATAAGATACCCGACCTTGAACGACACTATCTCATTTGCCCGGTTCTCGACTATCTTGTTGCAGATATCCTCTCTGAACTCTTTAGTACGTTGAAGTATCGGCTGCCTGCCTTTGTAGTAGTCGTAAAGATACTGTATCTCGACGCGGTTCTGATTATGCACCGCCATAGCGCGGGAAAGCGCGATCAACACGTTATCAGCGGTTATCTCGTCAAAATCGGTATATATTACACGTCTGCCGTATAGTTCCAAACCGAACGCTCCTTCCCGTTATTTTGATACTGTATTACGCAGATTATCATTTTTCATACTAAATATAGCATATTCTTTTATGCTTGTCAATACTATTGCACAGCATATAGAGCATATGAGAATAATTTCATTAAAAAAAACGCTTGAACACTTCCGCGCGCATAGACGGACGCAAAACCATATCGACCGCCATTGCCAGCGAATCCGGCGCGTCGTCGTGCTTGTTTTTTCCGAACATCTTGAAGGAATACACGTTCTGCATAAACAGACTGTATTCCTTGCTGCGCTTTCCTTCCTCCCGGAAGATCATCAGCTCTCTGATATCCGGCGCTTTATCGAATATCCTCTGTTCTTTCGCCTTGTTCGTAGGCGCTGCCTTGCTTGTAAGGTTGATACGTATTCCTTTTTGCTTCAACAAGTCTTGTACGCCGTCCTTGTACCCTTCCGTCGCTTTCGTACCCTCTATCTGCATTGCCTGTACGCCGTGCTTTTCAACAGCGTTTACAAGCAGCGGCTGTGTGACCCTCTTGTCCTCGTTGCTGTATACGACGTCGTGGACGTAGATATCATCCCCGTACTGGAAGCAGACCGGCGCAGCCACGTAGTCGCCGCCGCCATACGCCGGATCGACCGCAACAAATACCCTGTCAGGCTCGCCCTCCGGTAATACGCCGTTGTAAAAGCGCAGCTCACCCGGAGAAAACAGCGTGCCGTCGCGCTCTATCGGCTCCCCCATATACTGTGCCGTCCAGCTCGCGATATCATTATTCCGCTCAAAGCTCGCCCGTCTCTGATGATAATATTCCGTAT
>Ga0326513_10002522_pt1 | contig 13527 bp, 17 predicted proteins | sample 2_2465_0518_D_FD_203654 | JGI IMG/M metagenome (GOLD analysis project Ga0326513, IMG submission 203654) | Bovine rumen microbial communities from UC Davis, California, United States - 2_2465_0518 | ecosystem: Host-associated > Mammals > Digestive system > Stomach > Rumen | place: USA...
GTAGTAGCCGGCTATGCAGGTACAGGTAAATCAACATTAGTGAGATTTATCATCGCTGCCTTAGATCTATTACCGCATGATGTAACTTATGTTGCATATACGGGCAAGGCCGCGCAAGTTCTTCGCTCAAAAGGCTGTGCAAATGCAACAACAGCGCATAGATTGTTATATAAATCTATACGGCAAGCAGACGGCTCTTTTAAGCATTTCCCCAAGCGAGAACTTGATCAGACTTATAAGTTAATAGTCGTAGATGAAGTTTCAATGCTTCCTAAGAAGATGTGGGATTTACTACTTTCTCATGGTGTCCATGTAATTGCTTGCGGCGACCCCGGTCAGTTGCCTCCAGTAGACAAGGATCAAGACAACCATGTGCTTGAACATCCGGATATTTTTCTGGACGAAATTATGCGCCAGGCCGCAGACAATGATATTATTCGTCTTTCTATGGACGTTCGTGAAGGTCGCGCAATTAGTGCTTTTAAAGGCAAAGACGCGAATGTAGTTAGGCGTCATGAGTTGTGCGATGGTATGTTACAGTGGGCTGACCAAGTTATATGTGGTAAGAACGCTACTCGTCGTTCGTTAAATAATCATTTCCGTGAACTGGTTTGGGGAAAAGATGTAGAAACCGCTCCACTTATTGGAGATAAAATCATTTGTCTCAAGAACGATTGGGACCATGTAACTGAAGTAGGCGACGCACTAGTTAATGGTATGACTGGAGAGTTAACAAAAATCGCTACTCGCCCTGACGATTTTCTCGGAAAGATGTGTTTTATGGATTTTATGCCAGAAGGTGCAGATGATAACGACTTGTTAGACTGTGCTTTTCATTCTCTTATCACCGATTGGAAGCTAATTACTACTGGTGTGCCAACGATTACAAAAGAAAACTATCGTACTCTTCCTTGGTTTATCAAAAAGATGAAATTGCAGCAATTTGATTATGGTTATGCAATCACTTGTTGGAAAGCTCAAGGTAGCGAGTTTGGTAAAGTCACTTTTCTTGCTGAGAATGTTGGCTTTATGTCTAGAGAAGAATATGCAAAATACCTATATACTGGAATTACTAGAGCAAGCGAAAAACTTACTCTTATTTTGCCAACATAAGGAGTTCCTATGAAGATTAGATTAGATATACTTGCTTGTATTGGATACTTAATGTATTGGAAGAAAATGCCCTTAAAGGAATTGGAAGGACTTAGCGATTTTGAAATCATTGCCTATTCTGATAGCTTTAGAAGACTAATAGATAAAAGCACTGGTATGGTGGAACTCGCGACGTCTGATCGACCTCTAGAACCCGAGGAAGAAGTAACACCTTAACTCGACAAAACATAAAATCTATTGTATAATATATGTAGAAACTAAAAGAGTGTTTCCTTGGTATCCATAGTATTACCTCGTGAAATCACGGAAAGGATCAATATGTATTTCGACAATCATTCACATACGGAATACAGCAACATCCGCCTTCTCGATGCGGTAAACAAGCCTCAAGCTCTAATCGACAAAGCCCTTGAGTACGGTCTCAGCGGCATTGCCATTACAGACCATGAGTGTCTAAGTTCGCATATGAAGGTTAATAAATATGCTAAGCAGCTCCATGAGACACATCCAGAATTTAAGGTCGTCTTGGGAAATGAGATCTATCTGACAGATACTAGAGATATAGGTCAGAAGTATTATCACTTTATCCTCCTTGCGAAAGACGAGCTTGGTTATCGTGCGCTTAAGGAGCTTTCTTCTATTGCATGGATGAATAGTTATTATGACCGCCGTATGGAGCGAGTACCGACCCTTAAAAGTGAATTGGCGAATGTCATGAAGCGTTATAAGGGTCACGTTGTAGGTACGACCGCATGCATCGGTGGTGAACTTGGCACTTCTATCCTTGCCCTTAACGCTTGTGAAGAAGTTGATGATATGACAAATGCTCAACGCTACCATCAGCAAATTGTACAGTTTCTTGAATTCTGCATTGACGTCTTCGGTAAGCAAGACTTCTATCTCGAGGTAGCGCCGGCCGCAAGTCCTGAACAAATTATTGTCAATCAACGTATTCTTTCTATTGCTGGAGCTTTTAATCTTAGTCTATGTATTGGTAATGATGCTCACTATCTTCAAAAAGAGGACCGTTATATCCATAAGGCATATCTTAACTCCAAGGGCGGTGAGCGTGAGGTTGATGATTTCTATGAATATTGTTATCTCAAAACAGAAGATGAAGTCAAAGACCTCCTTCGTGAAAGTTTTGATGCTGCAACAGTAAACTCTATTATTGTTTCCACTAATGAACTTGCTAGTAAATTCGAGTTTTTTAGTCTTGAACATAATCAATCTGTTCCCGAAGTCGAAGTTACTGATTATAAAAAAGGATTTGCACCATCGGGCTGGGAAGACAAATATCCCGAACTTTGTCGTCTTATCTGGAGCGATAATATTCAAGAGCGTTATTGGGTTAATGAGTGCATTAGTGCTTTGCAAGCCAAAGGTCTTTATGAAGATAAACGATATCTAGAACGTTTGAATGAGGAAGCAAGAGTAAAGAGAGTCATTGGTGAAAAGCTGAATACTTGTATGTTTGCTTATCCTAACACTCTAAAGCACTATGTTGATTTGTTCTGGGAGTGCGGCTCGACTGTTGGCGCAGGTCGTGGCTCCGCTTGCGCGGCGCTCAATCATTATCTGCTAGGTATCACTCAACTCGATCCTATTGAATGGGATCTACCATTCTGGAGGTAAAATTTATTGCCCCCCTACATAGTAATGTGTAGTAAAAAAATCCGTGAACCCTATTACTCAGGGGTGTATGAAAGACGTTAGTAGTCGTAGGAAATGACGATTAACTTTCATGCTAACAGGGAAGCCTGACCATTAAGTTGAAGGTAATCCTGTGCCAAGTCTCGATTAATCGAGAAAGGTCAAACGACTATCTCGAAAGAGAGTAGAGTAGAGAATGAGTTACTACTCGAAGTGCGGAAATCTTCCATATTGTAGGACAAAACGGGAAAAATGATTATAGATGATTTACATATATAATAGAATAGTTAAGGAGTTGATTATATATGTTAATCTATAAAATCACTAATCAAGTTAATGGAAAGTGTTATATCGGACAAACTATTAAAACCGCGGAAGAGCGGTGGAAAGAGCATAGACAACACGCTTTTGGCGCCCATCCGAACGATCAAAATAAGGCTTTATATAGAGCTATAAGAAAATATGGGCTTGATAATTTCACTTTTGAAGTTGTGCAAGATAATATTCAAACGTATGAGTAGCTTGATAAAGCAGAGATTTATTGGATTGATTTCTATGATAGTTTTGTTCATGGATATAATGCAACTTTTGGCGGACAAAAATATCATGCAATACTCCCAAACGAGGAAATAATTGCTGATTATATGAAAACTAAAAGCGCAAGAAAAACCGCCGAAAAATTTGGTTTAGATCATAGTACCGTTGATGATATCCTCAATGCTAATAATATACCGCGCTTTTCATTTAGAGAAGCGACTGGGCAATGTATCCGGATTACAAAGGGAGACTTTATAAAAGATTTTCCTTCTGTGAGAGATTGTGGGGAGTGGTTTGTAGAAAATAGAATCACTCGCACAACTAATCCAGAAAGCGTGCGGACAGGCTTAAAAGATGCTCGCAGAAAAGGAAAACCATATTACGGATACACCATAGAGAATATTAGTATGGAAGAATAAGATATAGTCTACCCCATCAGAAATGATGGATAAGGTGATATAAATGACGAGCGTACAGAGCTTGGCGATATCGACCTTGACTTGGCGCCCTCTAAGATTCAGGCGGTATTCCGTGCGATTAGAGAAGAAAGGGGAGAACTTGGTCTTGTCCAGGTCTCGACATTTGGTACCGAAGGAACTAAGTCTGCAATCCTTACAGCTTGCAGAGGATATAGATCGGAAAGTTTTCCAGAAGGCATTGATACTGATGAAGCCCAGTATCTTAGCTCACTTATACCGTCAGAACGCGGCTTCCTATGGCCTATCGAAGATGTGGTTAACGGAAATGCAGAAAAAGGCAGAAAACCAGTCCAGCCTTTTATCGCGGCAGTGGGACGATATCCAGGCCTCCTGGAGATTATTACTCGTATCCAAGGGCTGGTTAACAAAAGATCGAGCCATGCTTCCGGAGTCATCTTATTTAACGAAGACACTATCTTTGAATCTGCGGCGGTTATGCGAACTCCAAAAGGAGCATTGATTACTCAGTGGGATCTACATGATCAAGAGGCTGCAGGTAGCGTTAAGTATGACTTTCTGCTCACCAGTGTGCAAGATATTATCATTAAAACGATCGAACTCCTTCAAGAAGATGGAGTTATAGAGAAAGATTTAACCCTCCGTGAAGTATATAATAAATATCTCCATCCCGCAGTCCTTCCGCAGGATGATGAAAAAATGTGGAAAGCATTGGAGAATGGAGATGTAATTGGATGCTTCCAGTTTGATAGTTCTGTTGGCGCGCTCGCCGCAAAGAAAATCAAACCACGTACCACTCGAGAGATGGCAGATGCTAATGGATTAATGCGCTTGATGACACAAGAAAAAGGCGCTGAATCTCCTCTCGATAAGTATGTACGATTTAAGAATAATATATCCCAATGGTACGATGAAATGAATACCTTCGGCTTGACTAAGCAAGAGCAGAAAGATTTGGAACCTCATTTTAAAAGTTCCTACGGTGTCCCACCTAGTCAGGAACAAATGATGACGATGTTACAAGACCCAAATCTTGTCGGCTTCACTTTGAAAGAAGCTAACGATGCTCGTAAAATTGTCGGTAAGAAGCAGATGAATCGTATCCCCGAGTTAAAGGCAAAGGTGCTTGATAGAGCGGTGTCGCCCGCGGTTGGTAGATATATTTGGACATGCGGCATCGGCCCGCAAATGGGATATTCATTCTCTATTATCCATGCTCTTGCTTACTCGTTTATTGGTATGCAAACGCTTTATCTAGCAACTCATTTTAATCCTGTATATTGGAATACCGCATATTTAATTGTCAACTCTGGTGCTATTGATGAAGATGCGGCAGAGCAGACAGATTACACGAAGATCGCTCGCGCGATTGGTGAAATTAGAAATGCAGGTATTCATGTTTCACTAGCGGATATTAACCGCTCATCTTTTGGTTTTAGACCTGATGCAGAAAATAATCAAATCCTCTTTGGTCTTAAAGGTTTAACCAATGTTAATAATGATTTGGTAAAGGATATAATTGAACATCGTCCATATAATTCTCTTCTTGACTTTATGAATAAAGTAAAGGCAAATAAACAAGCGATGATTGCTTTGATTAAAGGTGGAGCATTCGATCAGTTCTACACTTCTCGCTATCAAGCGATGGTAGAGTATATTTGGGTGACATGCGATAAAAAGAAGCGCATTACCTTACAAAATCTACCAGGACTGATTAGGAATGATTTATTGCCGCAGGATACAGAAGAGCGAGTTATGGCACGTCGCGTATATGAATTTAATAGATATCTAAAAGCGATGTGTAAGACCCCTGGAGATCCAGATGTTTATACCCTTGATGCAAGAGCTATCGACTTCCTATGCGAACTAGGACAAGACCAGTTACCTGCGGCCGCAGGTACGTTGGGTACAAAAGCATGGGATAAAGTATATCAGGTCTGGATGGACGTATTCAGAAACTGGATTAAGAGCGATGCAGAAGGTATTCTTGATAGATTGAATACTCGTATCTTTATGGCAGACTGGGATAAATATGGCAAGGGCAATCTTTCCTCTTGGGAAATGGAAGCACTATGTTTCTACTTTCATGACCATGAATTACAAAATGTCAACAAGAGCAAGTATGGTTTAGTAGACTTTAATAGTTTGCCAGAAGAGCCAGTCGTTAAGACATTATATAAGGGTCATATTCCAATCTTCGATCTTAGTTGCATTTGCGGCACGTGTGTCGCGAAGGACAAGACGAAACATACAGTATTCCTTTTAACTACTGATGGAGTTGTACCAGTGAAGTTTAATGGTGAACATTTCTCGCTATTCGATAGACAAGTTTCTCGGAAAAACCCCGATGGTACAAAGTCTGTAGTTGAGCGAAGCTGGTTTAATAGAGGCAATATGATACTAGTGCAGGGTGTGCGGCAGGGCGATCAATTTAGAGCTAAAAAGTATGCCAATAGTAATGTTAAGCATCAACTTTATCATATTGATGAAGTATTGTTAAACGGAGACTTAATACTGCGAAGTGAAAGATACGACGGAGAACAGGAGGAAGAAGAATGACAGTTTCAGAACTTATAAAGAAATATAACTACAAAGCTCTTCCTCCTGAGTTTTCTAAAGAACAACGAAAGCAATATGAAACGGAATTAAGACCATATTTTCCGCATGTTTATGCTCGTGATTGTGAGTTATATGTGCGAGGACCTCTCAAAATAAGTGATGGATACCGTCGCATAGTAGTGGGTGACTATGGTGCATTTATTGAATTCACACCTGCTCAAGCTGTAGTAGAAAACTTTGAAATCGCTCCTGGAGAAGAGTATCGACTAAAAGAGAATTATCGGCATACAGTTAAATACTTTTGGCTCTGCCCTAAAGGGTGTCCAGACGTGAAGATCTATTTTCAACAACAGCGAGTAGATTATGCAGATTATCAGCCACTTATGTTTTATGTATCGCCCTTTGATGTATGTATAAAGGAGAAGAAGAACGATGATTAAAGAGAAGAAAATCCCAATTCAATGGCGTACTATTAAAGTGCTTTGCTGCGATAATTGCGAGGAAGAAATGAACTTTATAGAATCTCGCATAGGGGTTGGAGAAGGCAGTTATTATTATGAATGCCCAGCTTGCGGGCTTAGGATAATTTCACCAGAACCCTTGGAGGTATCTTGATATGTATAATATTATAGCAATAGCAGGAAAAGCAGGTAGTGGTAAAGATACAATTCTTCACGAAGTACTTGCGGCCGCCCCCGACCGGTTCCACGAGATTGTAAGTGCAACGACCCGCCCTCCTCGTGAGGGCGAGGTCGATGGTAAGAACTATTACTTTCTCAGCGACAGAGAATTTAATAAAAAAGCTTGCAAAGGCGAAATGGCAGAATGGACGGTATTTAATTCTTGGTGTTATGGCACTCCAATCTCGTCTCTAACGGAAGACAAAATCAATATTGGCGTTTTTAATCCCGCTGGCCTGCGCTCATTGTTGCGGTCGCCGCAAGTTTCTCTATTTATCATCTATGTTGATACTCTTGATAAAATACGATTGATAAGACAATTAAAACGAGAGGAAAAGCCGAATGTACATGAAATCATCCGCCGCTTTTCCACCGATGAAAAGGATTTTCAAGATTTTATATCTGATTTCAAGCCCTATATTGTGTTGAATAACAACGCTTCTGATCTTGATTTCGCGGTACAAAGCATCACTACCATGATGGCAGATGAAACCTTTGGACAAAATTGATTACAAGATACAAGATATTTTTCAAATATAATGTATAACAATAACTATATCTTGTATGAGGAGGTTAAATGAATGCTCTAGGTAAAAAAGCGTAACGGTATTCTTGTACCATTTGATAAGCAAAGAGTAATCAATGCTATTAACGCAGCTTTTCTTGAAGTAGATGGGGTGATCTATGAAGAGGATACCGCTCGTGATATCGCAGATGAAATTTATTATTGGGCAAAGAATGAAGCAGAAGGAACTCTTTCTGTTGAAGATATTCAGAATAAGGTAGAAGAATTTCTCATGCGTTCCGAACGCACAGATGTAGCACGCGCTTATATTCGTTATCGTTACAAGCGCGAGATTCTTCGCAAAGGTAATGATGATTTTGTTAGAGGTTATAGCGAGAAGATTAGCGCTCTAAATCCTGATATGCAAAATGCCAATGTAGATGAATTCTCCTTTGGCGGACGCGTGGGTGCTGGTTCTGACTATATGATGAAACAGTATGCACTTGACTATTGCGTATCAAAAATGGCAAGAGATAATCATCTCAACAATGAGATTTATATTCATGATCTTTCCGCTTACGCCGTTGGTATGCATAACTGCTTGTCTATTCCTTTTGATAAACTACTTGCGGAAGGTTTCAATACTCGCCAGACAGATGTAAGACCCGCGGGGTCAGTTAATACTGCTATGCAGTTAGTGGCTGTTATATTCCAGCTTCAGAGTCTGCAGCAGTTCGGTGGCGTATCTGCTACCCATCTTGACTGGACAATGGTGCCATACGTGAGGAAGAGTTTCGCAAAGCATTTCAAAGATGGTGTAAAGTATCTAACAGAAGATGACCCGAATCGTGTGCCGGATAGTCTTTCGCTTGACGATCAAGAGGCTAATGATGTTCATAATCAGCGTGTCTATCAATATGCTCTTGATATGACTAAGAAGGAAATTCATCAAGCTGTAGAAGGTTTATACCACAACTTAAATACACTACAATCACGAAGCGGTAATCAACTACCTTTTACCTCTATCAACTATGGAACATGCACGCTTCCCGAAGGACGCATGATTACAAAAGCTCTGCTCGATGTTTCTATCGAGGGCCTTGGCAAGCTTCATAAGACCTCTATCTTCCCATGCGGCATCTTCCAATGTATGAAAGGAGTTAACCGTGAACCAGGTGACCCGAACTATGACCTATATCGTCTTGCCTTGCAAAGTACATCTACGAGGCTCTATCCAAATTACGCGAATGTTGACTGGTCCGGAAATGCCGGGTATGATAGAAACGATCCAAAGACCTATTTCAGTACGATGGGTAAGCGTAAACTACAGCTCATCTAAAATCTTTTGAACCGCGCCCGCGGGTGTTTGCGGCGCCGGTCGGAAGGCCACCCTTCCGATCTTTGTGCGGCCGCAAGCTAACGGTTAGGTCCCACGCGGATGAGACCGTGCTAAGTTTTCTAGTAAGTAAGATAAAAACGTCCTTTGGACAAAACAGCATAATGAACATCGAATGTTTTTTATATATAGTAGAAGGTGCGGCACCTTTAATATACTATATTGTTAGGAGAATGTACGATGTTTATATATAAAATTTCCAATACTGAAAACGATAAAGTTTATATTGGTCAAAGTATTCGGCCAGTCGAAGAAAGATTCAGACGTCATATTAGTGATGCAATGAACAACGTCTTAGATACACATTTTGCTAGGGCAATTCGTCTTTACGGCCCAGATAAATTCTTCATTGAAGTAATAGATACCGCATCCACTCAAGAAGAATTAACTCAGAAAGAGCATGATTATATTATGCAATATGATTCTGTAAATGACGGATATAATGAGACTGATGCAGTTAGCAAATGTGGTGGCAATACTTACAAAAACAAGACCAAAGAAGAAATGGACCTTATCAAGGAAAAGATTCGTCAAACTAAGGTTGGCGGGAAAAATCCTCACGCAACCGGAGTTAAATGTAAGAATCTTGAAACTGATGAAGAATTGTTTTTTGATAGTATGGCTGAGTGCGCAGCCCACTTCAATCAAAGCAATCATCAATTTATCTCTAGACGATGCAGAGGAATAATTAAAAACCTCTACGAAGGAAAATGGATGTTTGCTTATAAAGACCAAGATTATGGTTCTTTTAGTGCAATCCCTAATGCGTCAAGAGCTAAAAGAATTGAAGTGGTTGATATGGAGACTAAAGAAAAGCAAATCTTCAATACAGGAAATGATGCTGATAGATATTGCGGTTTTAGTATAGGCTATACCACAAGAAAGTTTAAAGAGATTGGTCGTAAGGTTTTTGCTCGCGATAAATATCAACTTACTTTACTAGATTAAAAGTGTATCGACTATCCCCGATGAATGTAGGGGAGTAGGATTGGAGATAGGCACCAATCCGAAGCGGAAGACTTAGGATTTTGTCCTAAGAAGATATAGTCAGTACCGATGGCAACATCGGATAATATGTGTAGAACCGCCAACGGCGCTGATATCAACGCCGATCCAGGAGTAAATTCGCAGACTAAAGATGGTCGCGGAAACATTTGTCCTGTCACCATTATTCTTCCAACAATAGCCATGGAGGTAAAGAAGTGGCATGGCGGTGCTTATGAAGATTGGGAAGCTAGTAAAAAAGCAGGGTATATTGTATATAAGACCAGGGATGTGGTAGAAGATTTTATGTATCTTCTTGACAAAAAGATCCACGAAGCTAAGGATATGTTAATTGAACGCTTCGAATATATCTGCTCCCAACCCGCTTCTGGTGCTAAGTTCATGTATGAAAATGGGAGTATGATAGGGTACGATGGTAAAGATACTCGTTCAGCTCTTCGTCATGGCACTCTTGCCCTCGGTCAACTAGGTCTCGCGGAGTGCCTCCAAATTCTAATTGGTTGTGACCATACAGAAACAAAAGGTATGGAGTTAGCCAAGAGAATAGAACAGCTCTTTAAAGATCGCTGCAAGGAATTCAAAGAGCAATATAAGTTGAATTTCGGTGTATATTACACCCCAGCCGAAAACCTTTGTTATACGGCGCTTAAGAACTTCCGCAAGAAGTATGGCATCATTCCCAATGTAAGCGACCACGACTTCTTCACCAACTCTATGCACGTACCGGTATGGAAAGAAGTTTCACCTTTTGAGAAAATTGATATTGAAAGTCAACTTACCGGATATTCTAGCGCAGGTTGTATTACTTATGTCGAGCTAGAAGCTGGCGTTAAAAATAACGTGGACGCGCTCGAAACTATTGTAAATTATGCCATGGATCACGATATACCTTACTTTGCGGTGAATGTACCCTCGGATACCTGCCTTGAGTGCGGCTTTACTGATGAGTTTAATGATGCTTGCCCTATGTGCGGCAGTGACAATATACAGCAGCTTAGACGCGTAACCGGCTATCTAACTGGCAACTATACCACTGCCTTCAATCTTGGTAAACAAGATGAAGTTCATCATCGCGTTAAGCATACTGGTAAAATGGAGGAATAACTATGAGAGTTGTTAAACATGGCAATATGAAGTATTATCGCGAAATCGAACATACTTGTGCTACATGCGGCTGTGAATTCACCTTTATACTTGCGGATATTTGCACAAAGTTTGATGTAGTAGAAGATAAGTTTACTTCTTGTAACTACGTATCTTGCCCAGAATGCAAGACTGCATATATTCTTAATCAGGACGACAATAAACCTGCGGACGGCGGGTCAGATGTGCCTGACCCCGAGCCTGTCGATCCAGAAGATGTAAATCCGCCCGATTCGGTAGACCCCGAGCTAGAGCCAGAACCCGTTGATCCCGAGCCGGTAGATCCGAATGAAGGAGACTAACTATGCGCTACGCAGGAATTATCTATAATGATGTAACTGCGGCGCCGGGAATCTGTCTTTCCTTCTTTGTTCAAGGATGCCCTAAGCATTGCCCAGGTTGTCATAATCCGCAAACCTGGGATTTTGATGGAGGATATGAGTTCACCGAAGGTACGATGAACTCTATCCTTCAAGGGCTCACCGCAAACGGCATACATCGTACACTTTGCATTATGGGTGGCGAACCAATGGCAGAGCAAAATCTCTTTCTCACCGCAATGGTAATTAATGAAGTTAAGCACTCTTTACCAGATACTAAGATATATCTTTGGTCTGGGTACACATATGAAGAGCTGACTCAACGCACAGACACCCATAGCATCGCAATTCTTAACTCTATTAACTGTCTCATTGATGGCCCGTTCATCCAAGAAGAGCGAGATATCACGCTACCAATGAGGGGTAGTCGCAATCAGCGCATTATACCGTTAAAGGAGGGTAAACCTTATGAAACAGTATAATTGCCCAGATTGCTGTGTGCTACAAGACACGTGTGATGGCTGCCAGAGAGCCACATCAATTCCATCTAATAAAATCGAAAGTCCTATAACCGATTGGTGGTTAAAGAAAGACCTATGGAGTGATATTCCTTCTTGTTGCCGCGGTTGCAGTAATCATCCCTCTAATGGAGGTTCCGGTATTTGCCATTGTACTCTTCCTTATATGCATGGTTATGGTGTTACCTATTCTTCTGGCGAATATAAAATCTTGACAACAGATGATATAAATGGTAATATAATTACAACAGTAGTAAGGAGTGGAATAGATGACACTTTATGAATTAAATCAAGCGGGATATACTGGACTTCCTAAAATGGCAAAAAGCGCCATTGAAAAGAAACGTTGCGACATTACTGAATGGCTCGATGATATTCTTCCCTATTATGATATGGAGCAAGATATCTATTTTATGTTACTTAACAATGAGCGCCATTACTATACCATTTTTACATGGAAAGAGGGAGAATCTTATGACCTCGCTTCCGAAATCATTTCAGTCGTGAAGGATCTCGGCACTCTCAAGTCCATTGAATTAAATAATGATAATGCGTGGGAATTTTGGATTACTCACCCTGATACAACCACGCAAGCTTACTATTTATTTGATTATACGAAAGGAGTGATTGAGGTATGAAGGAAGATATGCTATTAGTCGATTACGACCCCTTTGCATGTGATTCTCGCATTCTTATCATGCAAAACGGCGTACGTTCCAGCATTGATGCATGCTCTGACATTCCTGAGTTAAGCAAGGCACTTATCTCATATGCCCAGCAGTATAACCTTTATAACATGAAGATCCACGCGCCGGTTAATTTCTTCTATGAACTAAAGCGTATTACCGAGAAAGAAGAGCTTAACCAGTACAGCGAAAATAAAATTACTATGGAGATTTGCTAATATGGAATATTTACTTAAAGTTCAGAATGTTTACCGCGTTGAGACCGAAGCCGAAGCATTAACCCTTCGCGAAAGCCTTCGTAACAAGAGCGGCGGAGAGCTGACTGCCTTTGCTTATACGGTAAAAGAAGTTAAGCAGAAAGGCGAAGTAATTGGTTCTTACGTCGTCTGCAAAGCGACTATTGAATTCAACAAAGAGAAAGAGCCGGAACGCCGTATTAGCGTGACCTATGAGGATGAATAATATGGAAGGTATTAGATTTGAAAAGGTTTCTCGTTTTAAAGACGTCGATTTGCCACTTCCAACAAGAGGCACAGCTGATTCAGCAGGATATGACCTAATTGCTGCAGAGGATATTGTTCTAAAGCCATTTGAGCATTTCTCTATGAAGCTACGTGATGGCGTTGCGAAGTCCGATTACTGGGGATTTGAAAATCCTCTTACTCTTGATGAAATGGCAAAAGCTACAAAGGATTTGAAGAGCAAAATCCAGTTAGTATCCACTGGTATGAAGGCGTATATGCCAAAAGGTATGTACCTTAAGTTGCTTGTAAGATCCTCTACCCCTCTTAAACATTGGATTATTCTTGCGAACTCTGAGGGCGTCATTGATGCAGATTATGCGGATAATCCCGACAATGAGGGAGAAATCTTTATGCAATTGATTAACCTCTCTCCCTATGCCATTCAACTGCGGCGAGGCGATAAGATCGGTCAGGGAATCTTCTGCCACTATGAGACAACCGAAGATGATGC
>Ga0326513_10002523_pt1 | contig 13526 bp, 14 predicted proteins | sample 2_2465_0518_D_FD_203654 | JGI IMG/M metagenome (GOLD analysis project Ga0326513, IMG submission 203654) | Bovine rumen microbial communities from UC Davis, California, United States - 2_2465_0518 | ecosystem: Host-associated > Mammals > Digestive system > Stomach > Rumen | place: USA...
GGGTATCTGCTTCGGCATCATCTCCTACACTGTTCTCAATGTAGCATCCGGCAAGGCTAAGCAGGTCACTCCTCTGATGTATGTTCTGACGGTTGTATTTATTCTCAAGTACATCCTGATCTGATCATACGAACAAGATCCATTTAAAAAGGGCTGTCGCTCATGCGGTAGCCCTTTTTTATGTCCATTATTCTGTTTTCTTCAGAACTCCACGGTCTCCGGAGCAGCTGTAAAGGAGCTGAACGTCGCCTTTGCATTCTTGAAATAGAGGACTTCCGTATTGTTGTCCTCCGGATCATACATGGCTCGAAGTTCCGGATAAGCTTCCAGCATTGACTTCTTGGGCTCTACGCGGTTGTCATCGACAAGCTCGCCTGCAACGCGGAGCCATACGCCGTCTTTGAAAGCGCAGATCTCAGCTTTGGGATTAGCCGCCAGCTGTTTGGCCACGTCCTTTCCTCTGCCGGTCTGGATATAGAGTTTTCCCTCGAAAATGTGGATCGTTCCAAAGGGACGTACCCGGGGCTGGTCACCGTCCACTGTCGCCAGGTAGTAGGTCCCGGCCTCTTTGAGAAAAGTACAAACTCTTTCCATTGCTGTCATCGTAATTACCTCCTTTAAATTTAAACTATATTTTCACCGGAATGGAATCACCATACCGGGAACATATCACTCTTTCTCCGGCAGCTCATTGAGCAGCGTAAACCCGAGGATCATCGCGCCTCCGATCACCTGCAGCGCGCTCATCGGCTCGCGCAGGACACTGACCGAAAGGATCACCGCCACCAGCGGGTCTATATAGCTCAGTACAGCCGCTTCCTGCCCGGGCACATGCTGCAGGGAGGAGAAATACATACAGTACGCAACTCCTGTGTGGACCAGGCCCACGATCAGCAGAAGTCCTAAGCCCTGCCCGTTCACTTCTCCCAGATGCATTCCTCCGGTCAGCATCACATACGGAAACAGGGTCACAGCCGCCGCCACAAACTGCAGAAATGTCCTCTGGATCCCTCCCACATTTTTAATGAATTTGTTGAGCAGGACAACTGTCGCATACAGCACTGCCGCGCCGAGGCCGAACAGAATGCCGATATGATCTGTTCCCCTTCCGCTCATTCCTCCTCCGCTTATCGTGATCAGAAGAATGCCCAGCGTCGACATGACAAAACACACAAGCTTCCTCTTTGTCATCTCCTCCCGGAAAAGGATCGTGCTCACCAGCGTGATTATGACCGGTGCTGCGTAGTAACTGAGTGTCGCAACAGATACCGTCGTATATTTATAAGCTTCAAAAAGAAGGATCCAGTTGAATCCCATCGCTATACCGGAAATGATCAACAGGATCAATTCCCTGCGCATGCCTGAAAGCTCCAGCTTCTGCTTTGTGACCAGCAGATAGGATCCGATCGCCAATATAGCCAGCATAGCCCTGCATAGAGCGATCTCCGCCGAAGGAAGCGGTATATTGCGGACAAAGAGTCCGATCGTTCCAAAGATCGCCATTGATAAGGCGATAAACAGTCTTGAGCGGTTCACTGCCGCCCTGTCGTTTTCTTTACCTTGCATGTCCCTGATCAATCACTACCGTCTCTATTTTGAATTCTTTAATTGGATATCCAGCTCATCAAACACTTCTTTGACCCAGTTGTAGGTGTCCAGGATCGACTCCTCCTCTTCGAGTGTGAAGGTTCTGGAATCGCTGTTGTACTCCTCGACATACTTTTTAAGCTCTTCGCTGTCGGCGACCTCATGCCCGTTGATCGTCACCACATCCTTTTTGATCGTGACGATGATATTGTCGGGGATCTCGCTCACGGCTTCTTCTTTCTGGTCCTGCTCTGTCTGCGCAGCAGCTTCCTTCGCCTCGCCCTGGCTCTCGCTCTGTTCCTGCTGCACCGAGTCTCCGTTTCCCGGCAGCATGCCCTGACCGGGCCCCAGGCCAAAATATCCACCGCCTCCCAGCAGCAGCAAAAGCGCTATAATCCCCGCTGTGGCAGCAGTCCTTCCGCCTCCGCCATTATTTCTCTCTTCCGCCATACCTTTACTCCTCCACGATCTGATAGAAAACTTCTTTTCTGAGCTGCTTCTGTGTTTTCAGAGCGTCCTGAATCGGCACAAACTCCTCTTTTCTGTAAATCGACTTTGTGTCGCAGTGGAAGACAATGAACACCGGATGATCCGGATAGTCATCCACAATGTCGTTGATGATCTCTGTCACATGCCTTTTCGTGTAGTCCGTCCTGTCCGATCCGAGCCGGAAAGACTCGACTTCCTGATCACTCCCCTTGTAAACCCTGAGAACGTGATTTCCGTCCTCCACTTCGTTGATGAAGGTGACGATCACCGCGTCCGACTCGTATCTCTTGCCGCTGTCCTCGATCTTGTTCTTCCGGCTGACTTCGCTCTTCAGGATCGTGTTCTGCTCCTCCAGATCCGTCACCTGCTCTTCAAGTCCCGAGATCTTGCTCCGGGACTCCTCGGCGCTCTCCTGCATGTCTTTCTGCGTCTGGGTTCCGGCCAGCATTACGATAAAGAGGATCACGAACAGGACATCCAGCAGCGGAGTCAGATTAATGTCATCACTCCCCCGGCTGCGCCGGCCTCTGTTTCTCATTGATCCCCACCTCCCAGCGGAATCTCTCTGGCGACATTGTAGCTCTCCCGGAAACGATCGACGCCGTCGTCAATATAGTTCAGGTATCTGGAACAGAACAGAATATCCACGAACTTGAAGATGACCGCAAAGAGGATGCCCAGCACCGTCGAGGAGAGCGCGAACGAAACGCCCTCAAAGAGGTTCTGCGCGTTGGACCAGTCAGCGTTTCCGTTCATCGCGACGAACAGTCCTGTGACCGTTCCCAATATGCCCAGCAGCGGAAAGATCTGGATGATCAGGGACACGGAGGAAAACAGCATCGAGTCGTTCTGGTAGTCGTCGCAGAACTTGTCGAATTCCTTCCAGTCCTTCTTCACCTTTATCGTATATTCCGTTTCCACGATCCCTGCTTTTTTGCTCCTGAGCACCTGTTTGCCGGGCGTCTCGCCGTTGAGAGTGTCAATCCTCTTTTTGAGGACGATCATCCTGTTATAGGCCATGATCATGAGCACCGCTTCAACGACGGCCAGGATCACTATCCCTGCATTCAATGTTTTGGATAAAAACCAGGAAATTGCCAGTATCACACCATTCATTTTCCGCACCTTTTTCAAAGTCAGACACTATTGCCATACACTGTTATTATACCTTTTTTTCTTTATAATATGTACCCGTTTCCTTCCCCGGACTGCCTTCGGAACGTGTCTGTTTGGGGCAAAATAGTCAGATTATTATCTTTTTTACAAGCAATTTGTTTATTGATAATTGAATAAATGTCCGTTTTTCAATATACTTTTAATGATAAAACGTTTTCATAGCAGGAGGTGCTGTATGGGAAAATTTGTAATCAAGAACGCGAAGAATGGACTTTAATTCGACCTCAAAGCTTCAAACGGACAGGTGATCGCTTCCTCTCAGGTCTACAAACACAAAAAGACCTGTCTGAACGGCACAGCCAGCGTAATGAAAAACGCGCCGGAAGCTGCGCTCGAAGATCAGACCGTAGAAGGCTATGTCAAGCAGAAATGCCCGAAATTCGAGGTCTATATGGACAAGAAGGGCGAATACCGCTTCCGCCTCAAAGCCACCAACGGGCAGATCATTGCGATCAGCGAAGGCTATGTGAAGATGGCCAGCTGCATGAACGGCATCGACAGTGTGCGCAAGAACGCGATCGACGCTCCTGTTGAAGAAGAGGAAGAGGAATAAACAGGTATAATAAAAGCGCCGGTCCCCCATAGGGTCGGCGCTTTTTCATATCTCATTAATTTCAGCAGTTTCCAGTATATACGTATTTGAGCTTTTCGCGGGCCGCTTCGGCCAGACGGTAGATCTTCTTTACAGATGTCGCCTCGCGGTCCGTCATGTGAAAGCGCGGGAAGAATCTTGAGATGTGAAGCGGGATCTCATTTCCGGGTACGATCCCTTCAAGAGAAGAGATCCATTCGCACATCTTATGCATCTCCTCCTCAGAATCGTTCTCTCCGGGAATGATCAGCGTGGTCAGCTCCACATGGCAGGACTGAACAGCGCGGGTTATAAAGCGCATTACCATTTCCCTGTCTCCGCCGAGCACTTCCCTGTAATACCTGTCCGTAAACCCCTTCAGATCGATATTCATCGCATCCATATAGGGAAGGATCTCCTCCAGGACGGACACCTCCGCTGTCCCGTTGCTGACCAGCACATTGACCATGCCCCTCTCATGCACTATTTTGGCTGTATCCCTCACAAATTCATATCCGACCAGCGGCTCATTGTAAGTGAAGGCAACTCCGACATTGCCCTTTCTCTTGTAATACTGCGCCGTCTCAGCGATCTGTTCCGGCGTCACCAGCTCCGCCCGGTCTGCGTAACGCATAGCTTCCTGTGACCAGGAGATCTCGTAATTCTGACAGAAAGGACAGCGCAGATTGCAGCCGTAGCTGCCCGCCGACAGAATGAGGCTTCCCGGTCTGAAACGCCGCAGCGGCTTCTTCTCTATGGGATCGAGAGCAAGGGAAGTGATCCTTCCGTAGTTAGCCGCCCGCACAGTTCCGCCGGCGCAGATCCGGGCGCCGCAGAAGCCGATCTGTCCTTCTGAAAGCTCACAGTGTCTGAAACAGACTCCACATACCGCCATAACAGCACCTCCCGCCTATTATGCATCCCTTAAACCCGCTCAGTGATGCCTCACGACTTCAAAACGCTGCAGTTCGACTTTCTTGTCCCAGTCTGCGATCCCGGCTTTACTCTTAGCAATGGAAATCTGCTCTTCCACCGTATCTACGCCGTCGAGATCCGGCAGGAGAAGTCCTCTCTTCCTGCCTTTGGTGACAATGACTCCATAGCGCTTGACGTCCAGTTCATCCGGCGAGCTGACAGGTTCGGGATCCCCCAGCACATCGACGCTGATCTCCAGCCATTTCAGTTCCGCCGGCCTGATCGGATCGAAGCGCGGATCCCTTGTGGAGGCGCTGACCGCATTATCTATGATCTCCTGCGCCAGACAGCCCCTGACAGGCGAGATCGTGCCTATACATCCCCGGAGTTTGCCGTGCTCATGGATGGACACAAAAGCCCCTGCGCGCCGCGAAACAAGCTCAGCAGGCAGATCCTGCGGCATTTCCATCTTCCTGTGCTTAAGGATGTAGTGCTCCACGGACGCTCTGGCCAGCCGCACATAGGGATCCTCTTTTGCTCTCTCCGCAGAGAGTTTATCCTCAGCTTTTTTCAGGTACTCATCCAGAAAATGCCTGCTGTCATCAGGCTCTCCCGGATAGAAAGTGCAGATCCCGTAGCCGACCCCGGTCACATCTTCGTGGGATAACTGTTCCGCTTTTACAGACAGTCCGTCGAGAGCTCCCGCCATGATGACAAAAGAGCGATGCCCGCACTCTGCCGCCCTGTCGCAGAAGGTCTCGTCGAAATCAAACAGTTCCCCGAAAGCCGCCCTTCCGCAGACATCCATGATCCTCTCGTCGTACTGCGGACCCTCCGGTGCATATCCATAGGGACCGTAATCCTGAAGTTTGTGGGACAGATCCCCGCTGGCCACAAATACCGCTCTTCTTCCAAGGCTCCCCACTGCATCCCGGATCATCTGCCCCAATCTGTAGTGCTCAGTCAGGGGAAGACCTGAGAGGCCGATCCTCACTATTTTGCCGCCCGAATATTTGCGGCGGATGAAGTAAAGAGGAACCATAGTCCCGTGGTCAAGCCGCCTTTCGCGCTCTCCCATGACGCCTGCGGGAAATCCTTTCTCCCGGGCAAGCTGGTCGATGGCGGCGACCAGTTCCGTATCGTACTCCTCCTGAAAACTCACCTGCGAAGCCCGGAACTGTCCGAAATCCCCCCGGGCGCTCCTGCCGGGAGAGATGTGGAAATAGTCCGCGTACATAACGGAATGCGGACTTGTGATGATGATCGTATCCGGCGAAAGCGCCGCGATCTCCTCCGCGACGCGCTCATAGGCAGCGGTCGTCTTCCTGATCTGTGCCTCACTTCCGCGCCCTACAGCAGGTACGATCATGGGCGGATGCGGCACCATAAACGCTGCGAGAATAGACATATGATCCCTCCTAATTCCTTAACTTCATGATCTGGTACAATATACAATCCAAAGCAAACACAGCTCCAAGGGTAAGGCACACCGCATTTACAAACGCGGGATCAAACAGTTTTATGAACCTGGCCAGCATCGGAATGACGGCATAGATCAGGACCAGTCCGGCAAGGCCGAAGACAAAGACCGACCGAAAACAGACATACCCTCCTATATTTCCAAAATTCCATATCTCTGTGTTGTAATCCCACAGTCTTGTTCCGAACACATTGTACAGAACCCATCCTGTAACGTACTCCAGGACGCCTGACACGATCACACTGAGCAGGAAGACACGAAGCGGGCTCTCTTTGAACCGATATACCAGGATCGCGTATGCCAGGCCTCCGAATGCGTAGATCGGCACCCACGGACCATAACTGGATCCCCTCTTGACAAAATATCCCAGATCGATCCTGTAAAACAACAATTCATATATAAATCCGCTGATGCCGCTGATCACCATCACTAAGATCAGCAGGTCCATCAGCTGCATATCATTCAGGCTGTAATCACTTTTAAGTAATTCCATTCCGTTCTGCCTCCTTTCTTACAACCATTATATATAAAAAAAGAGACGGTGGAAATTCCCCGTCTCATTTTCTCTCTTTTTCCAGTTCTTCCAAAATTTCCGCTTCCTCTTCGGTCATCTCCCTTCCGTCGAGGAGATCCGGCCTCATCAAAAGCGTCTTTCTAAGAGACTCCCTGAGCCTCCATTTGCGGATCTTTTCATGATGCCCTGACAGCAGGACCTCGGGCACCGCTTCGCCCTCGTAAACCGCCGGCTGCGTGTACTGCGGATACTCCAGAAGTCCGTTTTCAAAGGATTCCTCGCTGGTGCTGCCGTCCCGGATCGCGCCGGGCAGGAGCCTTATCACCGCGTCCGACACTGCCATCGCGGCGATCTCTCCGCCTGTCAGTATATAGTCCCCGATGGAGATCTGCTCGTCCACGCGGCTGTATATGCGCTCGTCCATGCCCTCATAATGGCCGCAGATCAGGATCAGATGATCAAGCTGCGCATACCTGCGCGCCGTCTTCTGATCAAACTTTCGTCCGGCCGGCGTCATCGCAGCTGAAACTGCATTTCCGCCCTGAGGAATGCCCTCTCCTGTGCCCTGTGCATATCTGAGCGCGTCCAGCACCGGCTGACAACGCATCACCATACCGGCTCCGCCGCCAAAAGGTGAATCGTCAATGTGCCGGTAGCTCCCCGGAGCGAAATCTTTAATATCGATGATCTCAATCTGCAGGCTTTCTTTGCGGATCGCCCGCTGCAGAACAGGTCCCTGCAGGAAGCTGTCGAACAACTGCGGAAACATCGTAAGAATCGAGATCTTCATTTGCGTTTTCCGCCCTCTGACATCTCGCTGAGCACTTCCATGGCTGCAGCTTTTTCCTTCGACTCTTTTTCGTCCGGATCTTCTGTCCCGAGCTCAGCATCCATCTCCGCTCTTCTCATCTCCAGAAGCGGCAGGATCCCCTCTTCATATGTGAAGTCGATGATCGCGGCCAGCGGTATGGCGAGCAGGATTCCCACTACGCCGAAAATATTGCCGAAGAGAACGATTGAGCACAGGATCAGCAGTCCCGAGACCCCGAGAGAATCCCCGAACAGCTTGGGCTTGATCACATACCCGTCAAGAGTCTGCAGAATCGCTGTAAATGCAAGGAACATGAGCGCATGCCACGGATTGACCAGCAGCAGGATAAATCCGCCGATCACCGCTCCGATGACCGGTCCGAAACTCGGGATCAGGTTTGTGACACCGCAGACGACAGAAACCAGACCTACATACTGCATTCCGCAGATCGCCATGAAGACCGCGTTTGCGCCGCCCACTATGACGCCGTCAAGAAGTGAAAACACGATATAGCGAACCAGAATATTGTTGCATCGCGACATGAAATTCAGCACGATATCATACCACTTCTGCGAAAGGAGCGATCTCATCAGGCGTTTGCTCCCGGTTTTGATCGAATCTTTGGCAAGAAGAAGATAGATGGACAAAATCGACGCGATCAGCAGACTAAAGATCGTCCTTCCGATATTCGCTGAAGTACTGAGGATTCGCCTCAATGAAGTGCTCAGAAACTGGGAAGCTGTTCTGAGCAGATCCTCCGGAGATCCCATCATACTCTCCAGCTGCGAACCGATATCGAATGCCCCTATGTTCAGGCTCTGGATCAGCAGATTCAGCCTGGCGATATAGTTGTCCATGTTGCTGACCAGCAGCAAAATGCTCTCGATCAGCTGAGGGACCAGCATAAACAGAAGCGCAGACAGGAACAGGAGCACCAGGATCATTCCCAGAAATACGGAGAGCGTCCATTTCAGGTTCTCGCCCCGCAGTTTCTTAAAGACATTCTTTTGAAGCCAGGTCGCCAGCGGATTGACCAGATACGCGATCACGCCCCCGTAAAAAATGGGCATGAAGTATCCGCCGACATTCCTGAGAAAGTCGTTTATCACCCCAAGATTGGTCAGGGCCACATAGCTCACAACGCCGATCACGATCGCAACGGCATTGTTATACCATTTTTTATTTCTGAACTTGTCCTTTTTCATCGCCTAACCGTATCTTTGTCAAAATACTGTGCTGCCAGTCAGTCCGTCAGATTCCGCGCCGGGAATCAGTTGTTCGTATAGTTGTCGAAGTATCCCTGCACCAGAACAACAGGAGTTCCCTTGTCGCCGGAACCGCTCGTCAGATCGCAAAGAGATCCGATCAGGTCTGTCAGCTGGCGGGGAGTTGTTCCCTGGGAAGCCATGCTGCCCTTGAGATCAGCGTCTTTCTTGCGGATGCTGTCAGAGATCGCTGCCTTAAGTTCCTCTCCGGACAGGTGCTTGTAATCATTGTCCGCAAGGTATTTGAGCTTAAGCTCGTTGGGCGTTCCGATCAGTCCGTCTGTGAAGAAAGGAGAAACTACCGGATCGGCCAGCTCCCAAATCTTACCCTGGGGATCCTTGAACGCGCCGTCGCCGTATACCATGACTTCCACATGCTTGCCGGTCGCTTTAAGGACTCTCTCCTGGATATCAAGTACGAGCCCTCTTGCCTGTCTGGGGAAGAGTTTCACCTTGTCCTCTGTGGACTTATTGGAACCCAGAAGGCCGTACAGTTCGTTGCATCCGCTTCCGTTAACAGGTGCGTTCATGATCTCGTCGAGGCTGCATACCGCCTTGGCGCCGTTCGCCAGAAGGATCCTCTTGGTGCGCTTTCTGGTGTGAATATCGCAGTTGAGAATATGATCCGCATACTCCAGGATCGCCTTGGGCTGGTTGGCGAAGATGATCTCGCACTCAGCACCGCACTCACGGATAAGGTTTCCGTAGTACTCTACATAATCGACGCCGGTGAATTCATGCTTGTTGACGCCGAAGAGCTCTCTGTATTTTGCCAAAGTCAGAACGTCGCTGTAAGGGTTAACGCCCGCCTCATCGATCTTGTCGAGGCTCACCAGCTCATTTCCCACTTCATCAGAAGGATAGCTGAGCATCAGAACAACTTTCTTCGCGCCCATTGCGATTCCGCGCAGGCAGATCGCGAATCTGTTGCGGGAAAGGATCGGGAAGATAACGCCGATCGTGCCGCCGCCGAGTTTCTTCTTAACATCCTCCGCAATATCTTCAACAGTGCAGTAATTGCCCTGTGCCCTTGCGACAATAGACTCTGTAACTGCGATGACATCGCGGTCCCTGAGTTCAAATCCTTCGCTCTCCGCCGCCTGCAGCACGCTCTCTGTCACGATCGCGCCCAGGTCGTCCCCGGTCCTGATGATCGGGCAGCGAATGCCTCTGGATACTGTGCCTACTCTGCGTTCTGATTTACTCATGTGCTCGATTCTCCTTTATCTAAACCAATTTGCAGGATCGCTACTCCCCAAAATCCCATTAAATTATAAGGTCTTCACTTTCATTCTGCAATGGGCAAAAGCGGGGATGAAGCGTCACTCCTCCGCAAAATCGGTATCCATAGCGACATGAAGCGTATAATCAGGAAATTCTTTCTGCACATCAGCGACAGCTTCTTTGTAAACAGCTCTGCGGTCTTTTGCCGCAAGGCTGACCACAATATCAAAGCGCATTGCTTTTTCTTCCTTGACCAAATAGAAGCCGTGGATCTGCTTCACATCCGGATGAGCAAAGACGATCTCCCTGACACGGCGCTTCATTTCGATCACTTCTGCATCCCTTGTGTTGACCGAATAGACGCCTATAGCTGTCAGCGCGACACGGTGCTTCTTGTAAACCGCCATCTGGATCTTGCGGATCAGCAGGTCCAGCTGATCTGCGGTATATGTGTCAGGAACTTCAATGTGAATAGAGCCGTTCCAGGCGTCCGGGCCGTAGTTGTTGAGCACCAGGTCGTAGGCTCCCTGCACGTCAGGGAAGCTCGTGACGGTGTGCTTGATCTCTCTGGCAAGTTCCGGGTCATTCTGCTCTCCCAGGATCTTCGAGATCGTATCCTGAAGCATTTCGATACCGGACTTGATGATCACGACAGAGATGATCGCGCCGAGCCACGCTTCCAGTGATATGTGGAAGATCATGAAAACACCTGCGGCGACCAGCGTGGACGCGGAAATAATCGAGTCAAGCGTAGCATCTTCACCTGAATTGATCAGAGAATCCGAGTTTACCTTTTCGCCAACACTCTTGACATAGCGGCCGAGAAGCACCTTTACTACTACGGCGACTGCAACGATGATCAGAGAAATTGTATTATACTCCGGTGTCTCCGGGTGAAGGATCTGCTTGACAGATTCCACAAAAGAAGTGATACCAGCGTAAAGAACGATTACAGAAATGATCATTGCGCTGAGATATTCAATGCGGCCATAACCGAAGGGATGCTTCTTGTCCGGCTCTTTCCCTGCAAGCTTTGTACCGACGATTGTGATCAGAGAGCTTCCTGCGTCAGAGATGTTGTTCACTGCGTCAAGCACTATAGCGATGGAATGCGTCATGATTCCGATCACAGCTTTGAAAGCAGCCAGAAAAACATTGGCGATGATTCCGATGATGCTGGTTCTGATAATGGTCTTCTCGCGGGATGAATCGCTGTTGTTTGTCTTCTCCATTTCGTAAATGCCGCTCATATATCCACCTCTCTTATTTATATTTTGCGCAATTGAATTGTATCATTCACCATAATATTTGTAAAGTACTTCAAATGAAAATATTTTTCAAAAAAGGCTTGCAATTCCCCCCACAACCATATATAATAGCATTTGCCTGTTGAAAAACAGGTACTTCGAAAGAAGATCGGGGTGTAGCGCAGCTGGCTAGCGCACTTCGTTAGGGACGAAGGGGTCGTGGGTTCGAATCCCGTCACTCCGATGAAAGAGAAAGCTCGTAAACGAAATGTTTACGAGCTTTTTTCTTTGAGCCGTGAAGGCAAAAATCAGGACTACTGTCTGAATCACCACAGACTCATTTTAGATCGTCGTGACGCTGTCGTGATATTCGATCTCTTCCTTCCCTGTGATCCGCACATTCCTTACAGTGAGATTTTCGACTGCGGTCTGATCGCACTGCGCGTTCACAGCCGTTATATCCAGATCCTCAAGAGTTATATTCGACAGATGGTAGTGTTCTTCGTCCGTCTTCACATTGAAATATGTGTCGCACTCAAACCGGCAGTTTCTGATCGTCAGGTCATCTCCCCTCGATATCGGCATATCCGTCCGTCCCTTATTGTCATAAAACTGCGTCCAGGGGTTGATATTGATGAAATTCGCGGTCTTCCCCTCGATGTTCTCCGCCAGAATGTGTTCGTAGCACTGCGGAGTATCGGGACGGAACTTCAGCCATAGAAAATTATAGCCTGTAGATACTTTTATATTCCGCATGATGATATTGCTGCTGTGCACGCTCTCTGAGCCGAAAGTCAGACAGCCGTGGCAGAATCCGTATTCACAGTCCTCGATGATGATCCTCTCGTTGGGCCCGTTTTCCGGCGCAGTGTCCGCCCATGGTCCCTTTCCTCCCTTCAGGGCTACCGCGTCGTCGTTGACCGCCATGAAGCAGTCCCTGACCAGAACATCGCTGCACGCGTCGATATCGATCGCGTCTGTGCTGGGCGCGCCCACCGGCTCGTGAGGTGAGAGCATCCTGCAGCCGATATACTTCACGTGGCTGCACTTGTAGATATGCGTTGTCCAGAAAGCGGAATTGCGGAAAGTCACTCCCTCAAATCTCACATTCCTGCAGTTCGCCGCAAAGACAAGGCGCGGCCTCTGCTCGTCCTTATTGGTACAGGCGGGATTCCATGACCTGCGCAGCCAGAAAGCCTTCCAGAAGCGCAGACCGTTTCCGTCGATGGTGCCTTCTCCCGTGATCGAGAACCCGTCCAGGCCTGCCGCGTTGATCAGCGCGGGATAATAGAGACAGCTCTCCCCCTCGATCCTGGTCTCACACAGCGGGTAATCCAGGATATCGTCGCTGCCCATAAGAACAGCTCCCCGTTCGATCCGAAGATGTGTGCCCTGCTTAAAATACAGCGCTCCCGTCAGAAAAGTCCCGCCGGATACGACAATAGTTCCGCCGCCCTCATCGCTCGCCCGGTCGATCAGCGCCTGCAGTTTCTGAGTCTGCAGAGTTCCGTCATCCCTGATCCCGTGCTCTGTGACCCTGTATTCTCTGCCTGTCGCGCACACCGGGACCGTTTGATCGTAAAACCACGGATCGATCGGCGTGCCGTCCGGAAAACAATTGCTCTTCTCTCCCATCTTCTCCCCCTTTTCTGAGCTGTTACCAATACCCCAATTCTTTTCCTTTTTCATATACCCCATGCGCAAGGGCGGTATATCCCGCCTCATTGAGGTGCGTGTTGTCGATCCACGGGTTCCGCAGCTGCAGGGAAATACATCCGCTTTTCGCCCTCATGTAATCAGTCTCTGTCCTCCTGAGCCCATTTATCTGAAGTCCGTGCTCGATCAGGTATTTCCTTCCATTAAAGAGGTGCTCTCCGAACTCCTTCTCAAACTCCTCCTCGTACCAGGTATTTTCCAGTCCCACCGGTTCCGTCGTATACCCCCAGATCTGTTCGAAGTCATTCGGGTCGTCCGTGGAACTTATGATGATATAGCGGTCCGTACCGGCTTTCGAGATCAGTTTGCGATACTGGCGGATCAGCTGTCCCAGATTAATCCAGCCGCCGTTGTCTCCCATCTGGATCACGAGGATATCCTCCTCCTGGCTGCCATAGGCGGCACTCCGTTTCAGGATATCCACGCTGTCCTCCCCTCCGACGCCCAGATTTCTGACAGGGATACCCGTCAGTTCCTCCAGCACATCCGGATAGGTCAGTCCGTCGCTCCCATAGCCCTCAGTAATGGAAT
>Ga0326513_10002524_pt1 | contig 13514 bp, 17 predicted proteins | sample 2_2465_0518_D_FD_203654 | JGI IMG/M metagenome (GOLD analysis project Ga0326513, IMG submission 203654) | Bovine rumen microbial communities from UC Davis, California, United States - 2_2465_0518 | ecosystem: Host-associated > Mammals > Digestive system > Stomach > Rumen | place: USA...
TCGTTGGCGGCAGAATTGTTGCTCGAAGGTGTATGTGAGAAAATCAAGCAGGGCATCATTGTTGACCTCGGACCGTTGGGTGTGCTCTATCCCGCCGTATCGTCGAAGTGGGAGCAGGACGCAGACGACCTGAAGCTGAGCGACATGCAGCCAAAGGTGAACTACGCAGCCAGCAATGGCATACTCGCAGCCGTGAAGGGTGCAACGCTTTCATGGGCTACCGCTGAGGACGAGAAAAAGCCCACCACCGACGAGCAGGCAGGCGACAACACTCCCGACACCCCCGCTGGCGGTGGCGACAACCAGGGCGGCCAACAGCAAGGCGGTGGCGAACTCGAGCCATAACATTGACCCTGAACACAACAGCAAGCAATAGCAAACCGTTTTAAAGAGTTGAATTTTTGTTTTTGACTATCATCTGGACCGGCTCCCGCAGCGATTGCGTGAGCCGTTTTTCTTAAACTCTCTTAAAAAATAACGGAAATGTTTGCACGTTTCAAATATTCTCCTTATATTTGCACCGTCAAAATCCAACAGGGCGTAAAAAGTCGCCCAACCAAGGCGGCTATTATTATGCCACCACTTTAAGGAAATAAAGTACATGCAGCACCGCGTGAGGTAGTGGATAACACCCTCAAAGGCAGCACCTGTTGGAGCCTTGACAGCGCGTAGTGCTGCATATTTTAAATGTCAAAATCCAACAATTATGAAACAGACAAAAGAAGAAAAGCGGGAGATGAAAATGGCTCAACTTAGAGCTGCCCACATGCTGATGACCGAGTTTGTTAAGGAGAACGCAGAAGAAATCGCCTCGATTATCGGAGAATTAACGCCATTCTTACTTTGCGAGACAGACCTATCAGGAATCCGCAATTATATGAATGTCGTTAATGCCACATTTGCTACAGTTGCACTGGAAGTGATAAAAGGAAACAATGTTGAGGAACCAGAACACGAAACATTATCGCTTCCCGTAGATGCGAATAGAATGCAAAGTTCTATCTTCACGTTAAACCGAATGCTCGACAGGCTTTCTCATTTGTTTTATTTTATCGAAATACATGAAATAGTACCAGCATTCAAGATGTGCCAAGAAGCCTACGATAAAGACGAAATTCTATCATAACTATGGAAGAGATTTGGAAAGACATCAAAGGCTTTGAAGGTCGCTACCAAGTCAGCAACATGGGGCGCGTGCGTTATCCTGACCAATACATGATGCGGACATATTCTAACGGAAATACAGCCAGTATTAGGGTTAGAAAAGCTGGCATTCTAAAACCAAATACAAGCAGAAAATATCATAGAGTATATTTGTTTGTTTCAAAAGACTCACCAGCTATATCATTTATGGTTCATTACCTCGTGGCACAATATTTTATAGAAAATTACGAGGATGGTATGGAAGTCATACATAAAGATGGTGACGTATCACACAATATGGTTACAAATTTGGAATGTTATTGGCCAGACTCTATACCAGGCGAAATATGGAAATCAATAGAAGGATACAATGGTTTATATGAAGTCAGCAACATGGGCAGAGTCAGATCAAAGTATCGTTCTGGTGAAAAGAAATATATAAATGATAGTATTGGAATTTATAAAAGAAGAGGAATTATTTTAAAACAGCATCTACGTAATGGGTATTATTCTGTTACATTATATGACGGAACAAAGAAACACGATATAAGTATTCATAGATTAGTTGCTAAGTACTTTTGTGATGGCTATAAAGACGGACTTGTTGTCAATCATAAAGACGAAAACAGATTGAATAACAAGGCTGATAATCTTGAATGGTGTACAATCCAGTATAATAGCACTTATGGTTCTGCGATAGATAAAGTTGCAAAATCAAAGATGATAAAAGTGGGTATGTATGATAATGAATGGAATTTAATATCGACATTTGAAAGCATACAAGATGCAGCGAAACAAACAGGATATAGCCGTGATAGTATAGCAAGTTGGTGCAGTGGTAAAGTTAAATGCTCTTTTAATTATAAATGGAGGTTCTTATAAGTAAACCCACGACGCATAAACGCCCGATGTGTGTAACCCACATGTCGGGCGTTTTTCGTATGTTTGAATTTGAATTTAATGACTCTGTAGTACTGCGGCAGCAGGAAGTGCTCGAAGCAGCATTGAGCACGAATCCCAAGACTCAGAAAGCCTTGCAGAAACTCATCAATAAGGTATTGACTGAGGTGCGTCCTGATGTCGTGTCACGCATTCGTAATTCTTTAAATACTGATCCACGCGAAGCCGCAAGGAGTGTACGACGCATCACATATAGGCAAATACTCGGTGGTGACCTAAACATCAGAAACAAAAAACGTAAGGCGGGACAACCAAACACTTACGAACCACCACGCAAATTACAACCACATCAGCGTGGAGGTAACAGAGTACCACGCAGCGAGCGAACAAACCAAGTCATGCACTATGGCCCAAGCGATAGAGGTTGGATTCTTCGCATAGTGAATAGCGGAACAGCCGAAAGAATGGCAGGAACAAGAAACGGCAGACTACACGGCAATCGTGGGGCAATAGCACCCCGCAATTTCTTCCGTAGTGCAGCTGAACCAGCATTGATGCGTGCTGTTGACAATCTCGCTGCACTGATTGATAGCGAACTTACTAAGATGTTGAACACAAAGAATTAAGATATGAGCGATTCAATAGTTAGACTCCGAGTTGAGAGCCAAGAATATGATCAGAAACTTAAAAGAGCCGCTGAAGGACTGACCCGCTATGCTGACCAATGCCGCAAGGTGGGCGGTTCGCTCGAAGTTGTAGAGAAAGAGACGCTCGACTATGTGCGTGCCATCGGACAGATGGATACCACCTCGCGCACAGCCACCGGCAAACTGGCCGAGATGAAGAAGGCCTTCGTGGAATTGTCGGCGCAATACAAGCAACTGACCGAACAGGAAAAGCAATCGACATTCGGCAAGGAAATGGCGAAGTCGCTTGACCAACTGAAAGTACGCATCAATGACAGCCGTACCCAGCTTGAAGGAATCAACAAAGAACTGAGCGGTTCGAAGTTCGGGCAGTTCGGCAGCGTCATTGATACCGTCGGGCAGAAGTTCGGCATTACTGGCAATCTGACGGAAATGCTGACATCGAAGACCGCGTTGATGACTGCCAGTATCGGTGCAAGTATCGCAGTCATCACAAAGGCAACTGAAGCGTGGGCAAGCTATAACAGCGAACTGTCCAAGCAGGATCAACAGACGACCGTCGTCACAGGTTTGAAAGGTGACGACGCGAAACGTATGACCGACAGCATCCGTGCAATGGCCGATACTTATAAGGTGGATTTCCGCCAAGCCGTCGAAGCTGCGAACACGCTGATGAGTCAGTTTGGCGAGAATGGCGATAGTGCTATTCAACTGTTGCGTGACGGTATGCGTGGCATGATTCAGGGAGACGGTCAGAAGTTGCTGAGTATGATCCAGCAGTATGCTCCGGCGTTCCGCGATGCAGGCATAACGGCTGGTCAGTTGGTAGCCATCATCCACAACAGCGAGGGAGGAATCTTTACCGACCAAAACATGAATGCCATTGTGATGGGTATTAAGAATATCCGTCTGATGACAAAGGCGACGAGTGACGCATTGGCAAAGCTGGGTATTGACGGACAGCAGATGTCGAAGCAATTGAGCGACGGCACCATGACCATCTTCGACGCTTTACGGAAGGTGTCACAAGCCATACAGCAAACTGAGGCTGGTGGACGTACCGCCGGTGAGGTCATGCAGCAGGTGTTTGGCCGTCAGGGTACAGCCGCAGGAACCAACCTCGCTAAAGCCATCGAAACGCTGAATACCAACCTCGAAGAAACCAAGCGTCAGACAGGCGAGGTAGGCACGGCTTACGACGACCTATACAAAGCCACGCTGAAGTTGAACGTAGCACTGCGTGATTGCTTTGGATACGACGGTTGGGAACAAATGGCGACGGGTATTCAGACCAAGCTCGTAGGTGCGCTGACAAACGTCATCAAGGGCATGAACGCCATCAAAAACCTTTGGGGCAGCATTACGCCAAACGGCCCGCGCGACCAACTGAATAAAGGTGTAGGCTATGGCGACATGGATAAGGTGTTTGGCTACATCAGCAACGGTGCAGACCAAGCAGCCCGTGAACGTCGCTACGACCAACAGCTACAAGTCATCAATCGCAAACTGGCTAACATCGGCAAAGAGCGAGCCGTCAAGAACGACGACGGCAGTACGTCATACATCATTGACTCCATTGAGGAACAGCAAAAGAAGCGTCAGGCGTTGCTGAATCGTCGTTTGATGTTGATTAATAGACACGATAGCCTGATAAACCGTCCACAACAGCAGACACAAGACTTCACTCCTGACCCAATAAAACCGATACCAACTGATGGCGGCAAAGGCGGCAAGATTAATAAGTCGGAGGTGGAAGCCGTGACGGGTTCCATCGACGCGCAGACCAAGAAGGTGCAGGACTTGCAGAAGGCTTGGCGTGCGGCTGCTGATGACAAGAGCCGCGAGGACATCAAAAAGCAGATTGACGAGGCACAGCGCACACTGGACTTGATGACAGGCAAGATTAAGGCTATGCCGAAAATCGACATCAAGTTTGACGGCCTCGCTCCGAACGGACTGACTGGTAAGGCTCGCACGCCGGAGGACTTGCAGCAGGGTGCGGTGAAGATGAAGCAGGCCGTGCAATTGGAGATTGACCAAGAGGCGTCGAAGGTGGATTCGGAAACGCTGAAGACGCTGATGAAGGACGCCATCCAGAACGGCATCAACGGCATGGACCTTCAGTTCGGCATACTGGGTGACAAAATCGGCAAGGGTATTGACATCCCCGACGATTCGTGGCAGGGAATACTCGACCAATATAATGCGCTGCGCGAGATGATTGGCGAAGAGCCGATTGTCATCAACTTCAAGACGGGCAAGATTGATAAGGTGGTCAATGAAACGGAGAAACTAAAGAAGACCATCGGTACAACGGCGCAGGTCGTCGGCACTATCGGTCAGGCATTTAACGCCATCGAGGACCCAGCGGCAAAGGTTGCAGGTACGGTGGCGCAGGCAATAGCCAACATCGCAATGGCTTACTCCGACGCTTTGGCGAAAGACCAGACGACGAAATTCAACATCTGGGGATTTATCGCAGCCGCTGCCGCGTCCACCATCTCAATGGCAACGACCATTGCGCAAATACATAGTCAAACTGGCTACGCCGAAGGCGGCATCGTCAAGGGCAACCATTATAGCGGTGACATGCTCGATGGTGGTTCGTTCGGTATCAATGCTGGCGAGCTGGTTCTGAACCGTGCCCAACAGGGATCGCTCGCGTCACAGCTGGAAGGCTCGGCTGGCGGTTTCCGCAACGGTCAGATCGTCGGAAGGATTGAGGGCGAGAAGATTGTGCTCGTTGCCAACCGCTACTTCAGGCGCACAGGACAGGGTGAGATATTAACGTGGAAATAACGGATAGGAGATAAAGATATGGCACCAATTCACGGTAAAGACATAAGGATTTACAACAGCGGTGGCACGGCTGACCTGATAGCCGGTGCGAAGTCGTGTACCATCAAACGTCAGTGTAAGACTATCGAGACGGCATCGGCTAACGACGGAGACAACGAATACAACCTCCCTGGTCGAAAATCTTGGTCAATAGACATGAGCCACCTGATAACAACCAACGGCGTGACGCTTCAGGAAGGCAGTTACTACGACCTCAGAGTGGTCATTGGCTCTGGTGTGACATGGGTAGGCAGGGCACTGTGTACGGAATGCGACATACAAGGTGCAACAGGCAACCTCGCCACGGGCAGTATCAAGCTCGTCGGCCAGGGACCCCTCGGTCCAGCATCATCGTAGAATGTTTTGTTTTCATAAATAATAGTTTTAGTTCATTGTTTTGAATTGTTAATTGTTAATAAAAAATGCATGTTTTCATGGTATTAGATTATTATGGGGGTGATAGCTCGTCGTGATGACGGGCTATTACTTTTTCTTTTTCTCCATCTTCTCCGCAACCATGTCATAGTCGTCATACACCTCTTTGGCTTGCACCTTTGCATACCGCTGCGTCTGTGTGATGTTCGTGTGGCCCATCATACGCGAGACGTTCTCAATCTTTGCGCCCTGCGCCAACATCCACGTGCCAAATGTATGACGGCCCATGTGCGAATGCAGGCGTTCAATACCTATACACATACCAATGGCCTTCAGCATCAGGTTGTACTTCTGATTATTCATCTTTGGCACACTCCAGCCGTATTTCTCCAATACATCGACCACTGGTGGCAACAGCATCGACACATACGGCACGCCGGTCTTCACTCGCTCGCCAATGAATTTCCACTTACCATTCACCTGCCGATACTGCGACGCATCGAACTTCTGCGTATCAATATATGCTAAACCCGTGTACATTTGGAAGATGAACAGGTCGCGGGCCATGTCCACGTTGGAACCAGGAACCGGCGTTAGGTCGAGAATCTTCTGCATTTGTTCTTCCGTCAGATACTCCGTCGTCTCGCGCTTTGAGTGTTTGAACTCACCACGCAGTCTATCGTATGGGTTCGCGTCAATCTTTCCCATCTTCAGAGCACGGTTAAGCATAGCCCGCAGACTCTTATGGTATGCCGACACGCCAGTATCACCCATCTTTCGCGGTTCTATGCCAGCTCGCAGCTGATTCTCCGACAAATGAACATCCTGCTGGTGCAGCCATGTGTCGAAGTCGTAAATCGCTTCTACCGATAAGTCCTGCCAACGCAGAATCTTCCCGTATTCCAGCATCTTATTGCATAGCGTGAAATACTTCATGCGAGTGCCCTTGCTGACACTCAGCTGCTTCGCACGTTCCTTGATCCAATCAACCAGCGACGTATCGTCACCACCATCCTGAGCCACGCCAAGACTCCACACCTTGCGCCTGATTTCCGCTACGTCAATCTCTTTGCGTTCATCCAGGCACTTATTTACCTCCTGCTCAACGAACGCCGTCACAGTCCTCAGACGCTCATTCAAAATATCCGCATCGTTCGTGTCCTTCGCATCTTTGATAGTGCCAGCCACAAATCTATATTTAAGAACGCGCACGCCCGTATTAATATAATAAGGTTTACGGTTCACCGTCACGCGCACCTCGACGGGACCCTCCTCACCCTTCTGAGTCCTGCCCCTATGGTCAAAAACTAAAGATAATGTAATCATTTCTATTGGTTTTTATCTGTTATTTGTACTTAGTTTCCCCATTTCCCTTTGATTTGGGGAAACATCTGGGAAACATTTGGTATATTTTTCGCACCGAAATCCACCAATATCCACCGATTTCCACTTCCGCGTCATTTCTCGCTTATCGCTCGAAACGCCCACACTCACTGGTTTTGCACCTATTTCCGCCACTTTCCCGTTTTTTCGCGTGTGGAGCTGGAGGGAAATGAATCAAATATTGGGGACAGTTGTATTCACGGACCTCGCAAGCTATTCATTAACGTTTATTTATTATTTTGGGGAAACATTTGGACGTAAAATATAACAATCAGAGAAATAGACGCCATCGTTCTCGCCAATGTAGCAGAAGCATTGGCAAGGGAGGGTGGCATTGTCGCGGATTTCGTCGGTCATGTCTTTTGGGACGTATCCGACATGATGACCGTCATGAGCAAGCACCTTGATGGCGTTTGCATCGTAGGCGTTGGTAGGTTCTGCTTCGAGGGTGCCTTTGAATTCGCCAAGGTAGTCGTCGATATTGTCATGGTGGGACATTCCTGCGATATTGAACTCTACTATATCAAACTGGTCGTAGTCTTTTGGCCAGACGGTGACGTGGTAGCCTTTGTCTTTGATGCAAAAGTATTCGAGTTCTTGGACGGGCGCGTCAGAGTCACCGTCACCGATAACGACTTTTACTTTCGAATTTTTGATAGGGGCTCCATTATCGTCGAGCAGGTCGAAGTGCATGGGCTGTGACTTCTGTTTGACTTGTATGGCATAAACAGCCAAACCAATTGCTAATACTATTAAAAATACAATTCCCATAATTATATACGTTTACGTGGTTTTTTACCGTCATCAGCAACTCCAATAATAAATGGGTAGTTAGCCAGTTCATCCTTACTCATCTTCTGAGAAAGGAGGTGACGGAGGTCGAAAATTTGGTCTTGGAGGGTTTTTATAGTTATCTCGCACTTTTCAATGGTGCGGTCTTTATCTGCAAGCTGGGCATTCTTGGTGGCGATAGTTTCATCTTTGGCAGCAAGTTGGCAATTAAACGACTTCTCCTGTCGCTCTAATTCACGCTTCAGAGATGCAATGATTTCCGCTGATGAATCTGGCATGATCTGTGACACTGGCAGTTTATCTTTGGATTCGATGGCTTCCTTCACAGTCATATATGGAGAGTCACCCTGGAACCAGCGGAGGTTGTAACGGTCATCAAATGCGGCATTAAGCTTTTTGAATGTCTCGACGCTGACCGATTTTATTTCATTGTTCTTGATGCGCGTGAAGGTAACGGCATTTATCCCCGTCATCTCTGCCAGTTGGTTGAACTTGGTAATGCCATCGGTGGCAGCTATGTCGTTCAACATTTCGCGGAACTTTTCTCGTGTATCGACCATAAATTAGCCCGTATTAGTCCGTTTTGTCTTAAAATTACTTAAATAATTACATAAATTAGTGCATATTTGCACATTGTGTCATTTTTATTTCTTATCTTTGCACCCGAAAGTAAGTAAGTAAACTAACAACGAGGCAAGAAAATAGCCGTCAGACGGGAGGCCGTCTTTTCGGAAGCGGATAACCGCCTAATTTGCGAACACTTTGCGAGGGTGTCGGATTGCAAATATACGGCTTTTTCTGCCAAGTTGTAACAAAGTAAGTAAACATTTAAGTAAAATTAAAACTTCTATGGTTAAGGAAAAAGTTGGCAGAAACGACTGGAAGCAGTTGAAAGTAGGCGAGACTGGAGTATATACGCTGCCTGACGAAAGGGCTGTGGAGTCAGCTCGTGTTGCTGCTCAGGATGTGAAGAAGTACGACCACTATGAATTTGAGCGTATCAAGGTGGCCGAGCCTCTGACGATTGCTTTTAAGCGAGTAAAGTAGGATATGACACGGGATGAGTTGAACGAAGTGAAGGCTGTTGTACGTCGGGCTGTGGAAGAAGAGCGCGAGATGTACGACGAGGTGTGGCTGACAGAGAAGGAACTGATAGCCCAGTTCGGGATGTTCACACACGACTGGCTGAAGAAGTACGGGCAATGCCTGCAACCAGCAAGGGCTATCGTGGTGGATGAGCAGGGTGTGGAGCGCAGAAGCGGTTGGGCTTATCCGAAACATAAGATACAGAGAATGATTGCATCCGGCGAGATCATGAAGCTGAGATGTAGAGTGGTAAGACTTGACCAGCAGGAGATGGTCAGAGTTAGGAAGGCCTCGATGTAATCGCGACGCAAAGAACGAAGACAAGGAAGGTTGGCCGAGAGGACGAAGGCAGGCGCGATGCTTAATGATGTGAATCGTAATAGCGAGCGTTCCTTTAAACACCGCAGGTTCGAATCCTGCACCTTCCGCAAAGTGCATGGAAAAGCCAGATGGTACGTGTACCATCAGACGGACGGACCGGCTAACAGTACGTGTATTGAACGTCCTTTACGTGTAGAGGCAACGATTTCGCTCACAGGTCGGTAGGAGGCAGCAAAGTGGCACCGATGAGATAGGCAATGCTGATAATACTCGAATTGGTGGATGGGTCGCTCGAAAGCACGCAGAACCTTTATGGTATATGTAAGAGTGCGGAGCTGTCAAAGGACTTAATGTAGCCCGCATTGTGCGTGGAGGTCACAAGCCCTTGGAAATACAGAGTGAGTCATTATAAACATCTAAAACAATACAATTATGAAAAAGAGATTAATGGAATGGTGGCACAGGAATAACATGACATTCTCGGCCATCGCAGGTGAGACGTTTACAAACGGCCAGGTGGTATGTACGCACATTGGGCTGGTGGTGTTCTTGATGGTGGCGATAGCAGCTGGGAATTAATGGTTGCTGGAGAAAAGAGCGTATGACGTACAAAGATTATTTGAGCGCGGCGAAGGAGATAGACCAAGGCTGCGAGCGGAACTGGAAGCGGATATACGGTGAGATAACCGACATCCAGAATAAGATTGACAAGCGCACCATCGGCGAGAAGGCAGGCAAGGAACAAATCGACAAGCTATACTCGACCTGGGATGGTATCAAGAATAAGTACGCGCACTCGAAGGAACGGTTGAAGATGAACTTTGCCAAGCAGGATGCTCCGGCTAAGATTGGCGACATTATTTGGAGCGGTCAGAAGGTGCTGCGCGTGGAGGACATCAGGCTGGCGTCGTTTGATTATCCGATGTTGAAATACTTCGGGACGCAGCTGACAATCAAGGGTACACCATGCAAGAATCAGAAGAAACACCCTGAAGGTGGAATCTACCAGAAGGATATATCGAGCGTGAATGGATTTGTTTATCACTATAAAACGAGAGATAATGGAGAGAGTTAGGTTGGGGCTCACTGGAGTACTGAATGCTGAGAAGTGGGAGGCGTTGACGGACGTGCAGCGTCGGAAGTTCATCGAGAAGCACGCCGGAAAGGTATTGCCAAAGTTGGTGAAATTTGACGTGAAGGTTCCCGTCAGCGAGGAATTAAAGAGGACGTATGACGTGACGGCACGATACACCATCCTGGACTATCACTACAACAAACGCGGCGAGGTGACAGCCACATTGGAATGGTCACGGGCTTCGGGGTTTGCGAAGTTGATTGATTATAACTATAACAAATGAAGGAACTATGAAAACGAAAGATGCAATTCAAGTTAAGGTGCAGACCTATCCCAACGGCTACGGTCTGACGGTGAATGGTGAGGAGTTTATGTACCTCAATCCAATGGACCTCGTGGCAGGATTTATGGCGCACGTTGGTCTGGGTGAACCTACGCAGATGGAGAAGGGCTCGATATTGAGCGCACTGATGGCTGCGATGCTGGGTGAGTCATATACGAATGCCGTGACGACGTTGAAACAGCGCGTTGGACTGCTGACGAGCCAGTATAATACAACCATCGAGCGCATGGATAAGGCCATTGAATACGTGACGTCAGCGGAGAAGACCATCGACGGCATGATCAAGCGCATTGAGGCCATCGAGGACCAGCTGAAAGGTACTGAGGCGGAGCACGCAGAGAATAAGAAGGTGGTGGACGACGTGAAGGCTAAGTTGGCCGACATCGACAAGAAGGCTGACAAGGTGATGGACTCGCTGGCCAACAGTGCCACCATTCTGAGGGCTATGGAAGAGGCAGGCGAATCGGTAAAGAAAAACAAGGCGGACGAGGGCCAGGAAGAGCCTGACAAAAGTGGCGACACTGATGGCCAGTCTGCTGAGCCTGCTGATGATGGTAAGCGAAAGGGCAAAAGAGTTAGTCGAAAGGATGCTGATGCTAAAATTATAAAGGCAATAGCGAAGAAGGCAAAGAAAAATCCAAATATAAAATAAGGTATGGAATTAGAAGGAAAAATCAGTGTGGTGATGCCAGCGAATAGCGGTGTTAGCAAAGCTACGGGCAACCCGTGGATGAGTCAGGAATACGTGATACAATATTATTGGTTTCCGAATCAGACACAGCCGTCGTTCATCGTGATGAGGGTATTCGGTGAGGAAAAAATCAAGAAGTTCAACCTCCAGCCAAATGACGAGGTAAAGGTGCGGTTCCATTGTGATGCTCACGAAAACAACGGGCGTTGGTACAATGAACTGAGAATCGACGGTGTGACGTTCGTTGGTGCAAGTGCCTACAAGAACCAACAGTCAGCGCAACAGCCCGCAGCTGACGCTGCAGGAACGGTGGAACAACCGGCAGCACCAGCGGAGCAACCTGCGGATGGTGAGAAAAAAGACGACCTGCCATTCTGACGCTTATGGATGTCGAAATGAAGCGGGCATACAACCGCGACTACTATTGGCGAAACAGGGAGAAGCGGCTGGCGCAACAGAAGGCATACTGGAGAGATTACAAGAGTAAGGGACTCAGGAAACCACGCAAGCGTCAGCCGCGATCCATCCGCGACCATGAGCGATACATGGAACATCGCGAAGAGATATTGGCGAAGCAAAAGATATATCGCGAGACGCACAAGGCCGAGATAAAGGCCAAAAGGCGTCAGCGGATATTGAATAATATAAGGAACCATTATGAGCGAAGAGAGCAACAACATACTGCCGGACGTGAGGACGGCGGAGCAAATCAGGTGGGACACGTTACGTCCTTACCTGTTAGACCCACGAGAGGACTATCCTGAGCCTTATCACTTGCTGGAGTACAAGGGCGTTCCGTTCTCGAAGATTGGCGGACTTGGGGCCATGAGCGGTCAGAAGAAGAACGGCAAATCGTTCGTCATCACGCAGCTGATTGCGGCCATCGTTGGCGACGGTTGCGAGCGCGTTCGACAGTTCCTGCCAGGGCTGGCGGTGCCGGAGCGAACCATCGAGTATTTGGGCCATAAGCCGAAGGCACTCTACATTGACACGGAGATGGAAAAGCTGTCGAGTGCGAAGGTTCTGAGGCGCGTCCACTGGCTCTGCGGCGTAGATATGAATCAGCCATTCCCAGATGACCGCTTCGCAGTACTTTGGCTAAAGAACATGCCGAAGGAAGAGAACATCAAAGCGTATATGAAGCGTTGGGACTTGATACGCATGGCGATTGACGCGATACAGCCCGACGTGGTATTCATTGACGGCATCCGCGACTTGCTATCATCCATCAACGACGAGCAGCAAGGTACGCTGATTCTCGACGAGTTGGGCAGCATGGCGGAGGACAGGCACATGTGTATATGGAACGCCCTACACCAGAACCCAGCCCGCAAGAACGATGACGACGATGCAAAGATGCGTGGTTGGATTGGTACGGAGCTTGGTAACAAGGTGAGCGACACGTTGGTATCAATCAAGTCGAAGACGGCCAACGGCGTAACATTCACGGTGAAGCAACAGGACGCACGAGACAAAGACCTCGACGACTGGAAGTACGAGATTACCGATGACGCTGGAAACCTCGGAGTGCCGAGAATCATCAGCAGCGGTACGAACCTGAGCAGCAAGTCGAAGGAACAGCCTGAGTGCGATGATCCACGTCAGATACGTGAATGGATTGAGACGGCCAAGGATAAATACGAATGGCCAATGAGCCGTGCGAACATCAAGAAGGCTGTGTTCGGTGAGATTGGCGGTCAGAGAAACGACGGTAAACAGCAGGCCGACCTCATGGCGGCTATCAACATGGGCTACCTTGAAGAGAGTACAATCAAGAGTGGCGGCTACTACATGTTGCAACCCGTCGATGATATGCCATTCTGAGTTAAACCAACGCTCCCTCTACACCTAAAGGTGTAGGAGGGTTAAACCAAAGGTTCAACTCGTGCGGTGTCCGCATGCACCATGCCCCCTGCCGCT
>Ga0326513_10002525_pt1 | contig 13514 bp, 26 predicted proteins | sample 2_2465_0518_D_FD_203654 | JGI IMG/M metagenome (GOLD analysis project Ga0326513, IMG submission 203654) | Bovine rumen microbial communities from UC Davis, California, United States - 2_2465_0518 | ecosystem: Host-associated > Mammals > Digestive system > Stomach > Rumen | place: USA...
GATTCGGTCTTTCCCGAAACAGGACGACGCGGGCTTAGGCGGTTCCTTCTTTACGTATCCGAACAGGTCCATCTGCATCCGCTAACCTACCTTCCTAATCTCGAATGTCACAGAATTTACCATGCGTCCCGTGTCTATCAACGGCGTGCTGCTGCCCTTTGCGGCGATTGTCCTTGGAGAAAGCGGCGCGTAGTCGCCTTCCCTGATTGCCTTCTGTACGGCGTTCTTGGCCCTCTCCCCGAGCGTTTTCAGTACGTCGTCCACAGAATATGTTCCACGAAGATACGCGGGCGTCAGTCGTTCCAAAATCTTCGGGAACTCGCGCTCCCATATCTCCATGGCAAACTTCATGAACGGCCTCGCCGGAATTTCCGGATAGCTACGTCCTTCTGCAGTCGTTCCCGCCTGCCTTCCGTAGTTGAGCGTCCTTGCGATAAGCGCAAGCGAGGCTGGCTTTCCTAGCGCCTTCTGGTCCTTTCCCGTCTCCATCTTTTTAAGAAGATTTGAGTAGGCCTTCTCCGCCGTACCGTTCCCGTCGATCCACCCGACGACAATGACGGACGAACTCAACGCGTTGTCAAGCTCACGGATTTTTTTTATGACTGGAATTTCAGAAGATTCTACGCCGGCGCCCATTGTTTAACAATATATAACTTTTTTTTAGCATAATTAAACCAATCAATTTATTTACTGCAAAAATAATTCGAAAGATTTTTCTTATTTCTTTATTACAATAATAACTAAATCTATCAAAGATAGTTATATTTATATACGTAAACAAGAACAAGCGAGGCTCAAGATGAAGACGAACGAAGAAATCAACGAAATGGTCAAGCAGATGGTCGTGGCTGTATGCCACGGCGGTTTCGGAAGGCTTCAGGCGATGCTCGGCGCCAAGGCCGACAAGATCACCGACAACAGCTTCCAGTTCACCTTCAAGATGTCCCGCAAGGCCAACGTCTTCAAGATTGAGCTTGACGAAGGTCGAGACCTTTACAACTGCTACTTCATCAAGCAAAAGAAGTACACGACAAACGACTTCATCAAGGGCTTGAGCTTTGAAGATGCGAAGTTTCAGCCCGTGACGGTGAAGGAAGCCAAGGGCATTTTTGAAGACCAGGTGCAGGAATTTTTCGAATCGACAACCGGCCTCCGCACCTGCCTCTAAAACAAACCACGGCGAGCGGGCAACGCCACAAACCCGCGCAACTTTCATAAAGGAGGCCCATCCATGGAAGATACACCCAGAGAAGAAGTCCTTCGCCATCACGGATTCAAGGAAATAGCGCTAAAGTTCCGCAAGAAATGGCTCGACGATGACGCCGTCGACTGCATTAAATGGGTCATCATGCGTATTTCCGATGACGTCAGAAAATTCGGGTATCAGTACGCGAAAGACCTTGAATACGGCGCCAACAAACAAAGGATGATGTTCGGGATCAAGGGAAAGATTACCTATACGTTTCTCGGCCCGGCACACGAATAAAGGATGTTTCGCAATGTATAAGCTCTACGCGATAAAATACATCAACCACGAACGCGGAAACTCCATCTGCGTTTCTATAAAACAAGCCAAGGCAATACATAGCGCGAAAGGCTAATGATATATTTATTATGTATATTTATCAAAGCTAGATTTAAAACAATTAAAGGAACTGAAAATGGCTAAATGCCCATGTTGCGGTCACGAGTTTACGGACGACGAGGCAATCTTCATCGCCAAGTCTTACGCGGGATCAATAAAGACTGCCAAGAAAAGCGCGGCTTCCGCCGAGAACGGGCGCAAGTACGGAGGCCGCCCGAAGGGAGCGAAGAACAAGGCTCCGAGGGCCGACAAGGGTGTTCCTAGAGGACCTAGGAACAAGGATCAACAGACGGAGTCGGAGGCGCAGGAATAGATGAACGAGAAATTCGAAAGGAAGTTCCGGGAGGTCGCCGACGAGTTCGCAGCAAACAACGGTGGTTACCCGATATACTCCGTCGAATGGACCGACGGTATGATAGACGGTGTGAACGCCGCCCTGCTTTCCATCGTCAAGACGGACTTCTTCGGTCACGACGAGAAGGACAAGGCCGAACAGTTAGCGAAGGAAAAGAACGGAACCGTTAAGACGATTTACAACTTCAAGGCGGCAGAATGAGCATGAAAGAAAAAACAAATCCTTTGCACAATACGATTGTGGTTACAAGAGCAATTCTGACTCTTATCGCTGAAGAAATGAAGCGGCAGGGTGTAGAACGTGTCGAGGACTTGAAACTTCCAGAACGCAGCCAAGAGGAAATTGAACTACAAAGAAGCGAAATCCGGGCTCTAATAGATAAAGAACCCATAAAGCCGGTAGTGCCACAATGCATCTCCGCACCAGGCTACGAAAGCGGTCTTGCAGCGTCTATAAAAGAAGAACAGCAGAACTGCCCGTATTGCCACGAACCTTACAAGGCTATAGGTGTTAGTGACGAAATCTACGAAGATGACGGAGAAGGCATTTTTGTCAAAGACGGAAAACTTATAGCGCTTTCTGAATGTGGCTATATCCGATTTGAACAGAAAATCAAATTATGCCCGATGTGCGGCAGTAAGCTGGAGGAGAAGGCATGAGCGGTACTAAAATTCCTTATCCTTTTGAATCTTTGTCCGACCAAATTCAAAAGTTAATTCCAGCGGGAAACTATATAGTTTTAGTAGTGCCTCCGCAAAATTTGAATTCCGACCAAATGACAGAAAAAATTTTAGACACGCTTCCAACTGGAACCAAAGTGATCAAGATAATGGGGTGAGCATGATAAAAGTTGAACCAAAATTTGACGGGTCTTGCGGATTTACATTCATTACGGATACGGAGTTAGAATTTGAGTTCGTCAGCGAACATCAAAAAGATATACTTGACCGATTTGTATGTTCTCGTTTTAAGAACGTCGGCAAACTTAATGTACATTCACTTGATGAATATGTATCGCTTGGAAAATCTTCGTTGCAAGAAAAACTTGAAAAAATTGAAGGACACAAAATTCGTGATTTCGGACAATTAGAAGCTGAGAATTCTGGGATTTTGTGGCAAATGGCCAGTGAAGAATTGGCTTTTACGGAATCAACATTGAGCGCACTGGCTAAACTTTCTAACGAAATGTTTGACGAGTACAGGAAGCTGGAGGCGTGATTATGTGGATATACCATCCAATAGAAGAATTGACGAAAAAAGACCCTGCTAAACATAACTGGTACAATACCGCCGAAGACGAGTCTGATTGCAAGAAAAAAATCAAAGAACTCGTGAAGTCCGGTAAATACAAAAAACGTGAACTTACTTACCGTTATTTTCAGTGGTAAAAAAGAGGTGTGAGTATGGCAGATTTTCTTTTCACCAAAACTGGACAAATTGTCCTAGCGGTTGTCTTTACCATCGCAGCCGTGTTGCTCATGTGCACGACCTATGAATCTGACGGCGTTTTACGCTACGAAAACGGTGACGTAATTTGTCACGGAACAAATCACTGGAAAAAATGGAAGCCGTCGTTTTTCAAATTCGAATGCGACGACGGAAAAGTGATTTTAATCGATTAGAAAAGAGGTCGTGCAATGATTCCATTTTCCAATAAAAATAAAATATCACAAATAACAGAAAATACCGTGCGTGATCCAATCAACGACGACAAGTGGAGCTTATTCTCTTCGATAAGTATCGAAATTGACGAAGGTAAAAAAGATGTTTTCGACTTGCAAGACGAGTTTCAAAAATTGGTAGAACCGATAAAGGAACGCATCGGCAACTATATCGTTCAATCGTTGCAAGAACGAATGAAAACTTTCTTCAACCGCGAAGACCTCGAACAAATGAGGGGAATCCGCGCTCCTGAAGGCGAAACTGAACAAGGCGACAAACGCCCAACGATAGCGGCTATCATATCCAACGAGTCAATCAAGCGTTTTGTGGATTCAGTCGTTGGTCGCGTCAATTACGAAATTCCGGGCTACGACCCGAAAACGGTATATCTTCAAACAGAAAAAGAACTGAAAAATGCCGGTTTTGTCCACGACGAAAAAAGGCACAAGCTGAAAAGAATCTAAAGTTTACTATATTTCAATTACCTTTCGTTCTCCAGGACGAAAACAAAAGACGGCCGGAATTTCTTCCGGTCGCCTTTATTTTTTTGCCTTTACGGCTTCGCTACTTGACCGCCGTTACGGTTGCGGCAGTCTGCTTTGCAGCCCCGTTCCCGTTCGACATCATCATGGTTTCGTGGATGTTCCTGATGCTTTTTACGGCATCCTTCACACCGTCGATAACCATGTGGTCCTTCACGTCGCCTCCGGCCCTTTCGATCTCTCCGTCAAGGACATCGAGATGCATACAGAGCGCCCTTTCGGTGCGTTCCAGAGTTTCCTTCGTCTTTTCGGTCATCATTCAACCTCCGTGACGGTAACGGTTGCAGCTTGCGCCTTGGACATCATTTTCTTGACGAGGTTGGCGGCTTCACCTTCGTTGATACCGAAGCCGAGGTATGATACCTTCGGTTCGTTCGCGAAGATGTTGTCAAGCCCCGCCTTGAAAACGTCCACATCGACCATGTCGTCAGAAACGACTCCGGCCATCTCGAGCCATGAACGTGCCTTGGCCATCAAGCCTTCCGGATTTTTCCTGAGAGCACCGACGACGAAGAGACCGACGGAACGCTTCACAGGGTCATGGATGGTGTCCACCTGTTCGCCCATGAATTCGGAAAGCGCTTCCATCGCCTTTTCAAGCGTAATCTTCATACGCTACCTCCAGCAATGTTAGGCGGCCTGTGCCGTGGTCGTGGTTGTCGGGGTTGTGGTCGTACCGCCGTTAACAGCCGGTGCGACGACGGGCGGGAACGGAGGCGGCATCGGTGCAACGAATGCCGGACCATAGCCCGGAGCCAATGCGTAGTTCGGAACGAACGGCACAGCGATGCGGGAAAGAGTTGCCTGCAAGTTCAAGATGCTGTCGGACAGGATCTTGTCACGGAGCGGTGCAGCCGTTTCGATTGCCACAACCTTGGTTTCAAGCGCAGCGACCTTTTCGGTCAATGCGAAAACCTTGTTGTCGCTGTACTGCTGGGCCTTGAGCAAGGCGATCTCGTTGTCCTTCTGAGACAACTGATAGACCGGGCTTGCTGCCGGGTTCTGGTTGCCGCCGAAAATCCCGGCGAGACCGTTGTTGAGGATTCCGGAACCGAGAACGGTGCCGATGATGCCGGTCGTGAGACCGGCTGTGCCAACGCCCTTGGAGGCGTATTCCTTGTCGTTGTTTTCGTAAGCCATCTTATCATCTCCTTTCAGTTGGCTTGTTCAGTATGCCTATCGGGGACCTCCCGAATCGGCTTTCTCAATTTCTACGGTGCAGCACGACACGCCCTTCTCGTATCGGTTGCTAACATGGTGGTCCGTGATTACAGTCCAGCAGTCGTCAGTCAATATGCCCACATCGACAAGCAAGTCGAAAATGCTGCTCGTTCCGTTGTCGGAGTCCTTGCGTCTCTTTGTCGCATGGACGAACGTAAGATGGATTTCGACTGGACCTTCAATTTTTTCAATCTTGTAGTGAGTGCGTAGCCACGTCACTGCGGCCTTGTGCCAATTCCTGTAATCCTCGCTGGGGAAAGAACGGCCCGTACGCCTGTCGGTGACACGCGAGTTCTTCTTAGACGGAGTGTTGAACGGAAGCTGTAAAATCACTAATCCCCTCTCCTTGGATTAACCATATCAAGATACTTCCGCATGGACGCGATGAGGGCGGAACACTCAAAGACGCGTACACACGCTTAAATACGACAAAAACAGGATGTCCATAAAAGCAAAAACGGTGCGTCGAAAGCACCGCATTTGCGTTTAGAATTGTTTTTATCATTTTCGCGGGGTCACGAAAATGGTCGCTATCCTTCCTCGCAGATTACGAGCCGGTCCACGTTGCGGCAGAGCATGGTGACCATCGTTTCGGCAAGCCTGCTTTCAGTTACCGAGAAATCCTCGGTACTTCGCCCCATGCCCACGAGGATGCACCCGCTACTCGACGCCACCGTGTTTCCGACATGGATGCGAATTCCACGGCTGGCGGGAACGTTTCCGTTGTAGATAAGAGGAAGTTCCCGCTTGAACTTCGGAGACCTTGAGTTCTTAACGCGGTACAGCCCGCACGGCACGGCCTTGGCGGCGTTTTCCAGCGTGTAGCAGACCATCTGCCCGTTCAGAAAAAGACGGCCTAGAACCGCCTTCTCCGTCCGTATTTCACGTATCAGGGTAAGCATTACGCAACCTCCGTTTTAGGCATCCATACGGTACGAACCTTGTCCACGTTGGCGCGGCACCAGTCGCCTTCCTTGGGTTCCCCGTACCACGATTTCGACAGGCTCACGGCGAACTGGATAAGAGACGCCTTGCTGTTCCTGTATCCCGCAATGTCACGAAGCATGACGTAAAGAAGCAGGTTCGTGTCCTCGAAACTCAGGTCCTGTCCATAACCGTTGCAGTCGTGGACAAACCAGCAGATTATTTCTTCGAGCGTACCGAGGTTAGGTGCGTACCAATCGACGATTTTGGGACCGCTACGCCCATCAAACACGAATCCAGCGGAAGTGACAACGCTGAGTGTACCCTGCGACGTGTATATCATGAGGTTGACCTCATCGTCGAGAGGATAGCGGCGCCTGCCGTTAGGACGGAGCCTTTCGAGGCATTCTCGCCCCCTGCCGTCCACGAAATCGTAGCCGTACACCTTCAGCCCGTACTTTGTAAGCTGTCTCATATCACCTCCAAGTCGATGAGTCCGCCGATGACGACGAACAGTCCAATAAGCCACATACGCTATCCCTCTCTAGCGACAACCTCTTCGTAGGTTTTGCACTTCTGCGGGACACGCCCCGCCATCATCTCGCAGATGAAGGCCATGTTGCACGCCATGTGCTTGTAGTGAGGGATTCCCGACTCGGGGTCTACAGACTCGGGATTGTCCACGAATTCCAAGGCGTGTCGCAGGAGGGCGTCAACATAGCGGCGCATTTCCACGGTCTTCCAGTTGTCGGATGAACCGTATTTTTTGTTGCCGTAAGCTCTCACAACCGCAATGTCGCGGATGATTTGCGTAGGACAAAGCGAAATCTGCAGCTTTCCAGCGTCAGCCTTTGCGGACTGGTCCTTGTTTTCCACATCGATCATATAAGTTTACCTCCGTTCAATCAGCCGCCGCGCACCACATCAGCACGCAGTACACGTACAAGTTTATAGCCATCAGCGCACACAGTATCTTCTCCGTCATAGGAACGTTTTAACCCACTCGGCCATACCCCAGCCAACGACGCTGAGAGCAGATCCTTTGGCAAGAGTGACCGCGAGCATGGCCTGGTCGATGTATTCGAGATTCCATAGCGCCTGTGGCCACTGTTGACTGTAAGGGTTATCCTGTTGCAAATACTGTAGACCGTCAGTCTGTACAAGGTAATACTTGGAATTTCCGCTTTCCAGCATCTTCGTAAGTTTCGCCGTCTGCGAGCACACGTTTTCGGCGTTGCCACCTCCAGACACCATGCACTTGACCCTGTACTTGATTGGCCTCGACGGGAATGTCGCCGAGCCGTCAACGCGAAGCAAGAACCAACTGAACGCCATAAGGATCGAGCCTGTATTTCTGTGCGCGCTAGGCGAGTCAGATACTATCACACGGCGCTCGCCGCTCTGAGCGACATCGAGAGAAACATTGAAACCAGTGTACTGCAAGTTGTGCAACGCAGGATTAATGTTGTCCCTATATTCAAAAGGAGAAAGTACACCGTCGGTATAATCGCAATAAGCAGTACCGACGTTACCCGAAGAGTCTTTTGCAACTGCAGGGAAGAAAACCTGATGCGGCGAAAAGTGATTGGAGTACAGCACGCGGACCGGGTAATTTCCAACACTCCAGCCACTTGACGATTTGACGTCTCCAGGCGCAGTGACTGGCGGAAAGTAGAAAAATCGCCCCGCAACGTTGCCAAGCTCGGCGTAGCTGTTTCCGCTTCGGTACTCGTAGTATTTTATCGCGCTGATCGGCAAGTTCTCGCTTACCGTATCGACGCGAAGCGTGCCGTCGCTATACATACTGGTAGATAGCACGACATCTGTAGCATTGCCATCAGATCCAACACAAACCATGCTCACCCCTAGCAGAAGTAAATCGTGTTCGCGACACCGCCATAAGCGCCACGCTCAATCTTCATTCCGTTGACGGATGATGCGTTTGTAGCCGTCGCGGCGTTGCCTGAAATGTCCGCGTAGACTTTGTATGAATTTGCCAATTTTTGGACCGCCGGGCCAGATTTCGCATCGCCATTACCGTCACATACCGGCATCGTGTAAGTCATGGTCGTTACATTTCCAAGACTAAGCCCATTCGCGTTGCCGGAAATATTTACAGACAGCAGATTTTCGTCGAAGACATAGTTAAGCCTGGAATTCGTAGACCCGCTAGGGACGCCGTCCCACTTCGCGGCTCCGTCCGAAGTGATGACCGGCACCTTGTAAACGGAATGGTCGAACGGCGTCTGCACGGCCGCGCACGTAATGCCGTCCGCACGGTTGGCCGCGCCGGCGGAACCTGTTACGTTGATTTGGTAGTATAGCGTCGAAGAGACCGTTGTCGTTGGAAGAGTGGCCTGCTTGGTAGCAAGGGCACCGGCTACAGCCGTACCCGATTGTGCATTAGCACTAGACGCGCTGTACGTCTGGTCAACAATCACACCAGCCGGAATATTCGGCTTGTTACTCAGGTCGTTGTAAGACCCGGTGAAGGCCACAGTCTTCAGGTCTGCAAACCACTTGGCTATCTTGCCGAACATGGCAGAGAGTTTCTCTCCAGTCGTAAGGTTCGTGCGAGACGAAGCCTGCGTGAATGTCGCCGTATGGTTCGACGCATCCGTCACGTCCTCGCCGCCCACCTTGAGCGTCTGCGCGTCAAGCGAGTCCGCAACGCGCTCGCCGAGGTTGCTTGCGGCAAGCGCAGCCTTCAGCGCGTCTATCTCCGCCGCCATCACGCACAGTGCGTGCGCCAATGTCTCCGGCACGTCCCCCTTGAGGCGGTCCCGGATTTCCTTTTCCATCAGCTTAGAGAGCTGTTCGCCAAGTATGGCGTCACCGTTGTAGTCCTGCGGTGTTATAGGCATATTCAAAACCTCACTCTGTACTTCCTTTCAAGTACACGCTTTAGTGTAAACTTCGACTTCACGCAGAAACATTCCTTCTGCGGATTCCAGCCAAGAAAACGACCGAACGCGTCAAACATTCGTTCTCCGAGTACAGCCCTGTCCCGCTTCGGCAGCGCGAAGCGCAGGTCATACAACCTTCCTGCGAGCTTGTACGTGTCGATATAGATGGGTGCGTCAAGTAAGGTCTTGGACATGGTTCGCTGATTGAGGGGTGAGGCGCGGCTTCAGAAGGCCGCGCCAGGTTAAGGACAAAGTATCAATAATTTAAGAGCGCGCACGACAACACCCTGCCGTAGGCGGACAAGTAGTAGTAGTAGGTGAAAAAGCCGTAGTTGCCCAACCACGCATAGCCGCGCGAAAGCAAAACAGGCAACCAATACCATTTTTCGTACAAACTAATTCTAGTGTTCGAAATCTTGGACATGGCGATGTTCACCCTGTCCGTTGACTTGAGCACGCTCGAATTGCTGCACGAAACGTCCTTGAACAGTTCACGTTGCACCTTGGCGCCAGCCATGAACCAGTCGCCGTATCGAAGTCCCGGAACGTTCCAGAAGTTCTTACCCGTTCCGAAAGAGCCATAAGTCGTGTAGTGTGTCGTTGCGAAGTTTGCAATCGGGAAGAAGGCGCGCCCTTGGGATGCGTTGATGTCGGTCAAAATCTTCGTCTCGGCCTGCCCGTCCTTGTAAATCGGAGCGTTGAAGGACGAAGGATACTTGACGAAGCGAGAGCGCAGGTAGCGTTCCCAGCCGTCCACGCCCGTTCCGTATTTCGCGAGTTCGTCGGCGCTCGGGTGCTTGTCCCCTTGGTTTGTCGTGGTCCATTCCACAAGCGTATAGAAGTACGAACTGGCACCATCAGAAGACGTGCCGCCGTTCCACGTATTCTGTCCGCTCGGCAGTCCTTCGCCGGACAATTTTGCGCGAAGAACCTCCCACGATACGCCCTGACGGAAGCCTTTTCGGTCGGCGTTGTCTTCAATGGTCGACTGGATGAGCGCGTTCACGTCGATTGTGGACGGGATGGAATAGTTACCGCTTGAAGCGTCTTCCGCCCACTTGCATGTCGTGTCTACGTTCTTCCAGACGATGTAGACCTTCTTTCCGAAGACTGCACCGACCACGCCCACGCTTTCGTATCCGGCGGCCTGCATTGCAGAGTCGTCGAGTGTTTCGAGAGCGATAATCTTCGCCGTGCCTTCCGGCGTACCGCTAGGCACGGAGCCGTCGGATTCAGGCGTGTACGCGCATGTGGACGGCACGTAGAGCACGTCGCCCTGGCGAGGAATGATCGCTTCCACGTTCTTGCCGTCAAAGTGAAGCTTGACCGTGTCCGCCTCCATTGAGACTGTTGACTTGCCTAGATCCGTGCGGGCGGTGTCGGCGGCGTATGCCGCGGCGTCCGTGTACTTGTTAATAAATGTTCCTGCCATGGTTCAAATTCTCCTTTGCGTTAGTCCGAAGCTGGCGTAACGGTGAACGACACGTTGTTGAGCTTCAGTCGCTTGTGCGCGACATCAATTTCCACGTCAAGCTTGTCCTGCTTCGTCTTAATCTTCGACGCAATATTCGTAGCGAGCCTTTCGAGCTGCGCTCCCTTGATGGCGTCGTCCTGATAGTCTTGCGGTGTTATCGGCATACCCTGATACTCCTTGTGTTATCCAGCCACTGCAGCTGCGTAGGCGTTGTCCCAAAGCGCGTCTACCTCGTCGTTCGTCATCCACGTCAATGCGGACTGCTTTCCGTTCCAGTCTGTGATGTCGCTGGACGAAATCCCGTCGAGTACGGACTTGTTCGAGTGCGTATGGCGTGCGGAAGTGTTCGCGTCGACGGCGGACTTGTAAGCGTCCGTGAAGTCGTTCTTGGAGAGCCCCTTTCCTTCGACCTTGTCGACCTTTCCCGCAATGAGCGTAGATACATCGTCTCCGCCGATCTTCAGGACCTGGGAGTCGATTTCGTCGGCGGTACGGGTTCCGAGGTTTTCTTCCTTGAGCGAATCTTCGACCGCACCCATTCGGGCGTCGAGGTCGTCGAGCGCTGCGGCGATGACCTCGTCCTTGTCAGAAGTTGCCTCGCCACTCGCTAGGTCGTCCAGCTTTTCCTTGTCCGCCGCAGACATGAGACCTGCGGAACCTCCTACCCCGTCCGTGGACGGAGTAGCGGCTGTGTCCGGGATGGTTACCGTGTGTTCGCCAAGCGACGTCGTGTGGCCCATGGAGTCGACCGTAGCGGAGAGCACCTTGAACGTGCCGCCGAAACCCGGAGTCTGTGCCGTGGTGTCGCCCTTGCTGACATTGGCGCCATTCGTCGGGTGCGTGTACACGGTCGTTTCCGCGCCGTCAATCTTGATGTTGCCGTTTGTCTGCGATGCCTCTACCTTGTTGGCCCCGTCGGTGATTCCGTCAAGTTTCTCCTTATCGGCCGCAGACATGAGGCCCTTGGCACCGCCTACGCCTGCAGTAGATGCGGAGGCGTCCGGAACGGTCTTCTTCTCGACTGTAGAAACGCCGTTGGCATCCTGAGAGTAGGATGCAATGAACGAGTAGGAGTTTCCGCTTGCGGTCGGGTCGGTGACGGCGGTCTGCTTCGGCTTGTAGCCGGACTGGATGTCGGTTTCGAGTGCGTCGAGAGCGTCGCGCACGGCCTTTTCCGATGCGGCCCTGTTGTTCTCGGAGGGGATGGTAGCGCCTACGGAGCCTGCGAGCTGGACGAGGCCCTTCTGAGAGGTGGATGCTTCCTGGATGTCGGAGAATGCCGGGTCGATTTCGCCGTTGGCGTTCTGCCCGATGCCAGTGAGCGTCTTGGTCGTGGAGCCCTGCCCGCCAGAAATGGCGGTCTGCTTTGTCTTGAACTCGCCGTCCATGAGGTCCCAGTGAGTATCGGAACCGACGGAATACAGGATAAGGTCGGCGCCTACCCTCACGTCGAACCCGACACCGCCAGGACCGAGGTTGATTGTTCCGGAGTCGGAGAGCATGACGCGGTCGCCGTTGTGCAGGTTGGCGGTAACCATGGCGTTCACTTCAGCAACGGTCTTCTTTCCGAGGTACGTACCCTGTCCAGAAATCATCGAGTCGACATAGGTCTTAACGCTCGAATGCGTGGCGAGCTTTGAGTCGTTGTCCTGCACCGTGCCGTTCATGGCGGCGTCGGCAATCTTGTCTAGCGTTACCGCGTCGTCGCCGAGCTGTGCTGTCCCTACCGCCTTGTCGTTGATCTTGTCCTGCGTGACCTTCTTCGCGCCGATGGACACGTTGAGCGTCATGGCCGTGGACGAGTCGCCGTTCCACGTCTGCGTGCCGCTTACGTCGCCCTGGAGCGTGAACGTGCGCGTGCCGTCGAATCGTTTCGCCTCGATGTCGGCGATTATGCCGTCCTTGTCTAATACTTCACTTACACTTGGATTGTTAGCCATGCTAAAACCTCCATCAATTGCGTTAGCCGAAACGGAGCTGTCCGTTTGCGACGATGAGGCCCTTGGCCTTCAGGTTCTCTATCTCTGCGGCATTGTCCGCGTCGCCCTTCTTGACCTTGGCAATGAGCTTCTTTAGGCCCGGCGTGTCGAGCACCTGGCGCTTTACGGTTTCTTCTTCACTTTCTTCCTGTGTCGCCATGCTTGTACTCCTTGAGGGTCTCGATCACAATGTCCATCTTGACGAGCACCTGAGCCAATTGAACGTTCAGCGTGGCGATTTCCTTGCCGGTAGCCTCGATGCGGAGGTCTGCGCGGTCCTGCCACTGCTGCATGGACCTGTGCTCGACCTCGATTGCGGTAAGGCGCGCTTCCGAAGTGCCGCTGTCCTTATGCTGGATGTAGAGAGTCCCGGCGGCCATAAGAGCCACCATGCCAGTAATCAGCGGGTGGAGAAGTTTTCGCCACTTTTCGTGTTCCGTATCCATATCGTTACGTGCCACTTGAACCTCCGTTCGGCAGGAGTACCGCGTACTCGTAGTCGCCGTAAGTCACATAACCTATGCACAGCATCTCGCAGTACGAGTGAGCCTTGATTGTGAGAAGCGTTGTCGAGTTGCTGCCAGTGTCGATAAAGAACGGCAGAATCTTGTCCGAGGAAGACTTGTTGAGCAGCCTCTTGACAGCGCCGGGCTTGCTCCATACGGACTTGCCGATAACCGGCTTGTGGTCAGCGGGCCCTGTGCTTCCGCCTTCGTTGGAGATGTCGATGTCAGTCTCGGCGTTAGGTACGTTGACCGCATTGACGATAGCGTGAACGTCGATACGGCTTCCGTTCTGGTTCTGCGGATATATGTTGTCGGTCCTGATGTCGCCGTGCAAGGACTTGCCGCTTGACATGTACGTGT